>Ga0256795_1000894_pt1 | contig 10302 bp, 10 predicted proteins | sample MC6MC0946MT_FD_186353 | JGI IMG/M metagenome (GOLD analysis project Ga0256795, IMG submission 186353) | Metatranscriptome of enriched soil aggregate microbial communities from Iowa State University, Ames, United States - MC6-MC0946-MT... | ecosystem: Environmental > Terrestrial > Soil >... | reverse complement strand
TATCAAGCTTAAAAGGTGGTCTTTTATATTTTGTTGTGCTGTTCTCTGCTCATCTTTTACCTGAATCTGGTTTACTACATTCTGAAAGATCTGTAGTAGTTTTTTTGTAATGCGTGCCTGAGCTTTCAAAAAATAGAGGTTTTCAATAGAAACTTTTGTATAGTCTTTTAAAAATATTACTTTTTCAAGTTCACTTATCTTTGTATCCAGTTCTTCGAAAGGCTGTTCATAAGAATTAACCATTTTAAAAATGATATGGAGTAATAGCTCTTCTACCGAAGCGAAAGGTTTAGCCTGAATGTTTAAAAACGAAAATGGTGTTGAATGAATAGTGATCAACTTTTCGTTATTAAAGAAAAAGGCAATTTTGTTAGAAAGCTCTGGAACGGTGCTGGCTCCGGTCTTAAAATTTGCAGTGAAAGCCCTTAGTACAATAAAAGTATATCGGTCATGGATCTCTATTTTAGGCAGGTGACCCGGCTGCAGACTGTCTTTGATCTGGAAATAATCTAATTGATATGCTTCAGCTATTTTTTTCAGCTCCTCTTTATCCGGTTTACAGATGTCGATCCATTCAAAATGGTTAAAGTTTTTCGTTATCTGATATTGTTTGCTCATTTATAAATCTTCTAAAATTTTCCCGGTGCAACAAATTTAGCTTTATTTGTAGTGATAGACTGCTGCGCTAGTTAAATATTTTGACATTTAATTAGCCTGATTACTGTTGACCGAGTTCTAAAATTGATTTCCTTTCTTGGTTTATGTGCAACAGTATAGTTTCATAAAGAAACTATACTGTTGCATATTTAAATGATTACTTTTATAAATATGCAATAAGTAATTGTATTTCAGGGGGTGTAAATTTCAGTATTTATAATTTAAACAGAGGAGATATGATATTTGAACCTAATTTTTACACCGCTTAAATATTAAGAAGCTCTCGATTACGTACTTTCTTATAAAATCTTGATCTGTACAAACAGTTATAATTTAAGAAAATTGTTTAACAGCTTGTGGATTTGTTGAAATTTAATTCCTTGAAATTACTTTTTACTCATCTTAAAAACCATTCCTCCTTGTTTGAAAATCATTTGGTTGCTCTTTGGCAAGAATTCAATTTTTACCCCCGCTTGTTCAAATTGGTATTTGTTTGTTTCATAAGCCTCAAGAGGTAAAGCAGGCTGATCGGTTCCTTGCGCATGTAGAATGCCCTTGTCGTGAAATATCAAAATTTCTATGGGAAGCTCGGGAGAGCTGTAAGTACCTGCATACATGTCTAAGTTGTCTGGTGTAACTACCACTTCTTTAAAGGTGGGTATTTCAAAGTCTTCTTCATACATTATGCTCAATACGCCTAATAGAAACTGATTTCTGCTGTAGCGTTCTCCGTTTATCACCAAAGCTATAGATATCTGGTCTTTTTCGTTGTATCCTAATGCAGAATGCGTGCCCTTTGTATCTCCTCCGTGTCCGGAAAACATTTGGGTACGCATAGGCATCTGTAGCAATCCCATTCCAAAGTACTCTTTCCTTTCAATAACGGGCTTCATTTTTTCAACTGTTTCCTTTGTCAGTATCTTATAGGTAAACAGACTGTTGATAAACGTTAGCATGTCAGCAGTTGTTGTAGCAATGTCTCCGGCACCTGTTGTATTCGGAAAATAAAAATCTTCTGATTCTGTCCAGCTTTGGTCGGTTCCGTATGTGTACGATGCAAAAACATTAGTTGCTTCTTTAGACATTGATACGGTATTTTTTAATCCTAACGGACGGCATATTTTTTCATCAATAAGAGCTGCATAATCTTTCTTACCTAGCTGTTCTGCAATTTTTGCAAGCAGGTAGTAGCCGGAATTGGAATATTCCTGTTTTTCACCCGGAGCAAAAACAAGTCCTTGTTTTTTAATTTCATCAAAAATCTGTTTTTTGGTTACTTTGTGGTTAAGCCAGTCAGGGTTTTCTTCTTTCCAAACAAAGTCTCCTAAGCCGCTGCTGTGGTGAAGCATCTGACGGATGGTAATTTCTTTTGCTCCCGGCATATCAGGGAAGAATTTCTCCAATTTGTCTTCTAATGAAAGTGATCCCTTCTCAATTAGCTCAAAGATTAAAACAGCTGTATAGGTCTTGGTAATAGAACCGATCTTGTATTTTGTCTGCTTGTCAAATTTCTGCTCCGCTATATGGACTTGTCCGAAATTTCTGTCATAAAGCTGCTTTCCATCTTTATATATGGTAAGTGAGCCGATACTTCTGTTGTTGTTTTCAATCAGGGTTACTAAAGCATCAACTTTGTCCAGATGAAGGTTTTGGGCTGCTGAATTGAAAGTGGCTGCGATAAAAAGCAGCACAAAAATAAGTCTTGATGTCATAATAAATAATATTAGGTTAAAGTTAATAAATACACAGATTTATATTTCACAACAAATAAAGTTCATGGAATCCAAATGGTTCTAAAATTTTTGACCTGTGGCAGTTTATAGGGGATAAACATATTTTAAAAAGTATAATTTGTGTTTGTCCCTGAATTTATGCAGTTGGTGTAAAAAATAGTACGGGCGGTTTAAGATTTGTTAACTTTGTCTGTGTAATTTATAGTATAAATGAAAGCTTTAAGCAGGCACAATATTTTAAGACTGTTGATAAACCTCATCTTTACAGGGTTTATTCTCTGGGTAGCCATAATAAACAACAGCGGTAAAAAAGTTGCTGTGGTTCATATTGTGCTTTACAATCTGCTTATTTTTGTGCCGGGGTTGATCAATGTATTTTGTCTGCTTCCCAAACTTCGCAGAAATAAGAAGCCTTTCCAATATTCCGTTTTCCTCTTTATGGTTTTTCTTGTAGGATGTTTTGCATTGGGGCAATACCTGCATTGGCTTGTTGCATACTATAATACCAATGACTTAATTGCATTTACACCTTTAGGAATAACTTCTTCAGCCCCAGAGTTTTTAAAGGATTACCAATATTATTTTGATGCTTATCCGGCTGTCGCTATAGTAATGACAGCGTTGGTGATAGGTTACGTGGTACAAGAATTTCTTTCGAAACTTAAAAAGGAAAAAGAAATAACCGGGCAGCAGACAGTGGCAGAACTCCATCTGCTTAAATCTCAGATAAGCCCGCACTTTCTGTTTAACATGCTTAACAGCCTGTATGCTTTATCGCTCCGCAAGTCCGATGATACTCCGGGCGTAATATTGCAACTATCCGATATTTTGCGATATTCCCTCTATGAAACCCGTGAACGTGAAGTGGGTGTATTGGATGAAATTGCAATCATTGAAACTTATCTAGCCATCCAAAAAATAAGAATTTCTGAAACCGCACGTATTTCTTTCACGCATAAGGGAATCAGTGCTGCTGATAGGATTTCACCGATGTTATTGCTCCCTTTAGTAGAAAATGCCTTTAAACACGGGGTTGATTCTACTGTTGGTGATTCCTATGTAAATGCAGCGGTATATAAGCACGATGGTAGATTGGTTTTTATGTGTGAAAATAATTACAAACAGTCAAAAGAGTCTAAAGTAGGAGGTATCGGTATAGAGAATATCCAAAAGCGGCTGGAGTTGATTTATCCGTCGCGCTATAACCTGGATATCAAGAGGACAGAAGGAGTCTTTAAAATTACATTATCAATTTTACTGTAGAAAAGATGGTTGAAAAAATAAGATGTCTGGTAGTAGACGATGAAAAACTGGCTCAGGAAGTCATGATCCATCACATTTCAAAGTTCGAGGTGTTGGAACTGGCAGGTGTCTGCAATAATGTATTTGAACTTATAAGCTTTTTAAATAGGGATAAAGAGATAGAGCTCATTTTTCTCGACATCAAAATGCCCGAAATAAGCGGTACCGAATTTGTAAATTTGTTCCGTAACCCTCCGGCAATTATTTATACAACAGCCTTCAGCCAGTATGCACTTGATGCTTTTGATCATAATGCCCTCGATTACCTTTTAAAACCTATATCGCTTGAACGATTTACAAAGGCAGTACAGAAAGCACAGCTTTTTCTTACTCCTTTTAAAAGTCCTGTTCCTATTTTGAGCGAAACCGCAAACGAAAGTTTCTATGTGAAAAGTGATCGGAAGCTGGTAAAGATAGATCCTGATGAAATACTCTACATAGAAGGTATGCGCAACTATGTGTGTCTGTACTTAGAAACACAGAAAGTCATTGTTCATGGAACACTTACAGCTGTAGAAGAACAGTTAAAAGATTATAAGCAGATAATCAGAGTGCATAAGTCTTTCTTTGTAAATATAAATAAATTAAAATTTGTAGAGCAACATGTCATAACGCTTATCAACTCAAAGAATATTCCTATAGGGCTGCAGTATCGTCCGCAGGTATACGAAAAACTTAAGGTTATCTAAAACCGTAATAAATTAAAATTACTTTGTAATATTAACGGTCATACCCGGCTTAATTGAAATATCTGTAAAGGCATTGGCTTATAATGTTCAGTATGGTTTGTGTTTTTGCACGTTCCGCGTAGATCTTCAATAACGCCTAAATTGTTTGCGAATTAGGTTTCATCGGCATTTTGCTTTTTAATAATATTCCAAGCAAATATATCCTCTAAAAATGATGACGAGTATCAATAGACAAACAGTATTTAAAATAAAATAAAACTTTTACGTCCCTGTTTAAGCATCATTGGTCAAAAAAAAATAAAAGAACGGTGCGGTCATCACTTTATTTGCATTAAATAAATAGTTAAAAAATGAAAGAATTCTTCCTTGCAATTGCACTCAGTATTTTCGGTCTTATGTCTGCACAAAATTCAGATCATACAAAATCTATAGACAGCCTTATTAACTCATTTCAACAAAATAATGCTTTTTCGGGAAGCGTGCTGCTTCAAAAAGATGGTGAAACTGTATATAAGGGTGAATTCAACAAATTTGGAGACAATTCTGATAAATACAGGGTTGGTTCTATCACAAAGATTTTTACGGCAGTTATTACTTTTCAACTTATAGAAGAAGGTAAATTAACCCTTGATACAAAGCTTGATAAATATTATCCTGACATTAGAAATGCTGATAAAATTACAATTGGCAATCTTTTAAACCATACCAGCGGTATTTACAATTACTTGGAATGGAATGATTATTATGTTTCCAAACAGAAAAAATTTACAAAAAAAGAAATGCTGGATTTAGTAACTCAAGGCAAGCCCGATTTCAAGCCGGGAGATGATTGCAGGTATAGTAATTCCAACTATCTGCTATTAGGTTATATTATAGAAGATATTACGGGCAAACCATACGCAGAAAATTTAAATGTAAGAATTATAGATAAAATAGGATTACAGAACACGTACTGTGAACCTGACGAAAATCAGTATCCTAAAAGAAATGCCTCTTATTCGTTTGACGGAGAAGAATGGACTAAGGAAACCGAGACACATCCTAGTTTCACCTTTGCCGCAGGTGCAGTGGTTTCCACTGCAGAGGATTTATCTAAATTGATGGATAATCTTTTAAAAGGCAAATTGGTTTCGGGAACTTCATTGGCACAGATGGGACAAGCCAATCAGAAAGCAATCGGGTATGGGTTGTTCCTAACCCCATTTTATGACAAAACCGGTTATGGGCATTCCGGTAACATAGATGAATTTCATTCATTTACGGGTTATTTTCCAAATGACAGATTGTCTGTTTCAATACTATCGAATGGAGGTAATGTAGAACTCAATGAAATTGTCCTTGGCGTAGTTTCCAAATATTATGATAAAGCCTATCAGAATCCAGATTTTTCAATCTATAAAAGTAAAACTGCACCACAGACAAAAATTTACAGTGGTGTATATAAAGCAAAATTGGTCGGACTTATTAATGTTGGAACATTTCAGATAAGTGAAGCAGCAAACAATTATCTTTTTTTGAGTATGTATGAAGATGGAAAAGAAGGGCAAAAAATTTTATTGGAACGAAAAGGAGAAAATAAATTCTATGCAAGAAAAAATAATGCAGAGTTCGATTTCATTGTTGACAAAAAAGGAGATGTTACCGGGATGAAGCTTACGCAGAATAAACAGTCTGTAAATTGTAAAAAGATAATGTAAGTAAAAGAACTAACTTTCTCAAACAGTTCTGAAACCGAAGTCCAAAGGTCGGCAATTTCGATAAATGCTTCGTGCCTAATTTTTAGTTTGTCAAGTTGAACCAAGACATAAATGTGTTTTAAAAAATCATGGTGTGTGATAAGTTTTTTGTCACACACTCTATTTAAGCATTTTTTTTCCAATAAAGGTACTTTTTCCTAACAAATAATTAATTGCTCTCTCAATTATTCGATCTCTACTTTCCTCTGTTTTTAATAAGGTAATGTAGCGCACCATTTCTTTTTTTGCCGAAGGAGATAAACGCTCAAATGTTGACTTTGCTATTTCATTATTGTTTAGAGCTTCAATTAATTTAGGATGTGGCTTTATTGTCCTGTCGGACGGATCATATTCAATGGTGACTTCAATGGTTTCTCCAATGCGTTTTGGTGAATCTTTAAGCATGGATAAATTAATGTAAAGTCGCCAAATGCCCTTGTATTTAACTAAAGTTTGTAAGTAAAGTAATCCATTTACTGTTCCTTTTATTGGGATATACACCTTATCTTTACCAGCTTGAATAAAAATTTCCGTAAGAATGATCTCTGGTATTTGAACGTAAGGATTAATTCCAATTATTTCTATAACCGCATTAAAAGAATAACTTTTCATTTTTTTAATTATTCATTAATAATATTGTTTGTAATAGTGGTTTTGGCAGATAATTACTTCTGCATTGCCATTATTTAAAACTAATGTAATTATAAAAGTACTCAATAAGTTCTGCTTTTACACAGTTCATGTTAACGATTCGTTGTTCTCGATTTTAATTTAGCGTGGCTGTTGTTGTATATTTTTCCTTTCTTCGGATGTGTAAATTTTAATGCCGACCAAGTGTCATTAACGCTTAAACAGGTACTTTCTACCAAACCGAATTCGTAACCTATCTGAATAACTTTCGGTAAAGTGAGGTCGGTGCCCAACTGTCCACCTTTGGGCCATGATATCCAAAGCATTCCATCTAGCTTTAGATGCTCTTTTAGTTTCGGAAAAATCTTTGTCTGTTCTGCCTGTGTTTTTGCAAAAAAGTGAATGTAATCAAATTCGCCTTTTAAGATTTGTGATATTTCTATTTCAGGAAAGCGGATGTCTTCCAAAGCTTCTTTGGGAGCGTTTTCAAAGTAGGCGGATGATTTTTCCTTGATACCCATTTTTTGAGCTACGGTTCTCATCGGTTCATAGATTTTAAGATCTCTAAATAGTGTGGATTGTACATAATACCCAATACGTTGCCAAAGGGGTCAACAACTGAAGCGGTAATAAATCCGTCTTGTATTCTGTGGCCCATTTTTACTAACTTTTCAAATGTTTTTTTTATATCGTCCACATGCCAAAACACAACGGCACCACCTATTTTGTCAGAAGCCAACTTAGATTGGTATTTCTTATCAATAATACCCAACTCGTGTTCAAAATCTCCAATACGAAACTCGATATAAGCGGGATTTTCCTTATCGGGAAAAATGTAATACGGATCGATTCCTAAGAATTCGGTATACCATTTTTAGCTTCCTGCAAATTGTCGGCAAAAAAACTAACGGTTGCTAATCCTCTCAATGTTGTTTTTTTCGTTTCCATAGTTTGATGTTAAGTATTGTTGGTTGAAATGACGGCTAACTTTTCGAGAATTTGCGATGTTGAGCACTTTTAAATCGAAACTTTTAACTAAAATACAAATTTCTATCCAAACGCAAAACGTGAACTTTGTACATTCTGCCTGCTATTAACATCTTAACATTCAATTCTATGTGTGCATTTCTGATCTCAGTAATCAGGAACATCACAGATTTTGATTAGATCCAATGTCGAATATTTAATTGCCATATTACAGATTTAACAGACCAGGTATGCCTCCGAACCAAAATATTTTAAACTTTGCTGCTGTCCACGTTCGGTATAATACCATATAAAAATAGTTATAGGTTTATCAATACCAAAGCCTTCGTAAATACTGTTTCCATTTATAGAATAGCTTTCAAAATTATAGCAGTGCGCTTTCATCCAGTTTTCCAGCTCAGTTACTGTTTTTGGTATAGTATCATCCATATATCTAAATTGCAAATTGATGTTCTGTATGTATTTAAAGTAGTTCTATTTCATTTTGTATGTTTTGTCTGGCCTGATCCTCAAATTTTTCGTAAAAAAAATCAGTTTTGAAAATTCGGTCCATTAATAAAAAATGTTGCAATACTTTTTTACGTCCGGCATTATAAATCAGGTCTGTGTAAACCGAATATTCCTTTCTTACGTTTTTGCAGTACAGCGAATATGCCTCCCACAGCTGCCCTAATATCTAAAGATCGGCATCTGTAAAATAATTTGTATCACTGTCTTTCGAGTTATTGTGGGATTTGGTTGCTAAAATCTGATTTTTACAGAGTTCGATTATTTCTGTGGAAACCAAAATTTGTTTCATGTGTTTCTCGGCAAATTCAGCGCTTTTTTCTTCGTTTTCAAATTGTGTTGCATTGTAAACAATGTCATGATAATAAAGGGTGAATAAAACGGTATTCCAGTTTTGTATCTGGTTTTTTACCGTTGTCAGCTGTTGCAATAGGTGCTCCAAATGTTGTAAAGAATGGTAATGCCTTTTTATATCAGAATAGTTCTGCTCTATTTCAAACCATAGCTCATTTATCAGATCATTATTATCTGTGTAGTCCGTCAAAAGATTAATAAATGTTTCCTTTAGCATAGTTTTCTGTAATTTATCAAAAGTTTCCACAATACTTTCATACGGTATTTTTAGAGGTTATCATAAGCCTATGTTTATTGTATCGAATTTAAAAAGATTTTCATTACATGCAGGTAAAACATTTAAAACTTTCTCCAGTTCTCTTCTAAAAGCTTGTCGAGCTATGATCAGTGAGCTACAATTACTGAACTTCGGTTGCTGAGCTTGTGGTCACTGAACAAAGTCCAAGTGCCGAACTGTAAAAAAAGACTTTTGGCACTTTTTGTCTAAAATCTTGTGATTCATTGCTTCCAAACTGTAAAATAAAGCTTGGACATAAAAGTATAGAAAAATCGAAATCTAACTGTTAATGAGATAGAGATCTCGAAGTCGATTTACTATTACTCACTTACACCTTCTCAAACATAACAACCAATTTAACCTCTCATCACTGGTTCCAAACCGCAGAATAGGGTAGTGGTATTTATCAAGAATTGTCTCTTAGATTATATCCCACTAACTTTGAACACTCTTTTCTTTGTGAAACTCAAACCCATCCAGTTCAATATCCAAAACCAGTACTTTTCTCAATCATTGTAAATAATTAAGTCTAAATACGTCAAAGAAATATGTTTAAGTTTATCTTAAATATAGCAAAATGTTGCTATTGATTAAGAGTAATTGTTTGATAAATTTACTTTATAACAACTGTTTACATTTTTTTATGAAAACACTCCTTTAGTTTCTTTTATAAAATGTCTACTTTTTGCTGACGATTTACACTGCAGTTGTAGGACAAAATGACTGGTATGTTTTTGAATTATCTTATAATATTAATAATCCAAACTTTAATGTTGAAATTAAACCCGAACCTAATAGAGGGAAAATATTAATGTTAAAAAACATACCTAAACAACCACTCAATCTATCTAGGACAATAGCTTACAGAAAGGAATCAACAGCTGATTTATTGTGGAGTCAACGAACGAACGGAAATAACATTCTAAAGTTAGAATACGATGTTTTCTTTGGTCCAAATTTAAGCTCAGCACCTATTACTTCTTTTATAGGTCTACATCATTATACAGATATGTATTCAAATTATTTTTACAAAAGCTTTGTACTTACAGCTGGATCTATTGAATTTTCTGGTCATTTTTCCTTCAACTTGGAAAATGAATTCTGTACAAATTAAAGAAAACACATGGTTAAGTATAATTATATATATTGATTACAATACAAACTTTGCGTATTACAAAATACCTTCAACAGGTTATGCAATAAAAACTCATGGTGTCTGGTATGATGACGTACCGAGTCTTAACACAAATGCAATATTTATAGATTTATTTTGTGATAATACCAGCGTAAATGACAGAACTGCATACTTTGTTAAATATTATAATTTAGTATTGTCTGCTATTAACACGCTTCCTAAACTAAATATTGAATATAACGATTCAAAATTTAATCTACATCCAAATCCTTCAACAAACCTTGTAAATATTACT
>Ga0256795_1000891_pt1 | contig 10341 bp, 9 predicted proteins | sample MC6MC0946MT_FD_186353 | JGI IMG/M metagenome (GOLD analysis project Ga0256795, IMG submission 186353) | Metatranscriptome of enriched soil aggregate microbial communities from Iowa State University, Ames, United States - MC6-MC0946-MT... | ecosystem: Environmental > Terrestrial > Soil >... | reverse complement strand
CTCATACTTAATTAAACGACTGTCGAAATTCCAACGGCGACATGCTCGTTTTCTTCTTAAAAAGCGTAGAAAATGATTGCGGATGTTCAAACCCAAGTTCATAAGCAATTTCGCTTACTGATAATTCTGTCGTAGAAAGTTTCTCTTTTGCTTTACTAATCAGCTTTTCGTGAATGTGCTGTTGCGTATTTTGTCCTGTATGAACTCTCAGAAGATCACTTAGATAATTCGGAGAAAGATTCATCGCTTCGGCAATTTGATGAACGGTCAACAGTCCTTTTTCGGAAGATTCTTTTTCGAAATAATCATTCAAAAACGATTCAAACTTCGTCAAAAGCTGATGACTTCCGCTTTTTCTAGTAATGAATTGCCTTTCATAAAATCGCTTCGAATAATTCAGCAACAATTCAATCTGCGACAAAATAATTTCCTGTGTATGCTGGTCGATACGCTGACATTCTTTATCAATTTTATTCAGAATTTCAAGCAAGTCATTTTCCTCATCTTCAGACAGATGCAATGCTTCATTCACGGCATAAGAGAAAAATCCGTAAGACGAAATCGTATTCGCCAAAGAATGTTTCAGCAGAAAATCCTCGTGAAAAATCAAAAGATAACCCGTATTTTCACAATCCATCGTCTTCAAATCGAGATATTGCACCTGATTTGGTGCCGTAAAGCTCAAAACACCTTTGTCGTAATCGTAATGTTGCTGTCCGTATTTTATTTTTCCGGTCGCATTTCGTTTCAGCGCAACGCAGTAATAACGGCTCACAAAACCTTTCCAGACATCATCTTCAATAAAAACACTTTCCGAAAGATTTACCACACTCACCATCGGGTGTTTTGGTTCAGGAAGCGACAATAATCTGTGAAAAGCTGAAATAGATTGTATGGTGTTCATAATTTTAAATTCTAGATATTAAAGATAATAATTTGGGCGCCTTTATCCGTCTTCTACTCCCGCTTTTTTGCTCGTCGTACCTCCTCGCAAAAAGAGCTCCGTTCAAGCCGGGGCGCAATCGTATTGCGTTTTAAGCAGTCTGTCATTCTGAACGAAATGAAGTGGAGTGAAGACCCGAGCTTGCGAATTGGCGAAGCAATCTCTGAAAATAAAGTTGAGATTCTTCCTTCGTCAGAATGACAAACTACAAATATTTTAATTTAAACAAATTAATAATCCAAAAGTCCCATCCCAAATTCATCGTAAGTTGCTCCCGTATCTGTTCCCAAAGGTACAATACTCTCCAGCTTCTGAATATCAGATTCGCTCAGAATAATTTTGCTTGCTTCGATATTTTGCTCTAGATACTTTCTGCGTTTCGTTCCCGGAATCGGTAAAATTCCTTTGCTGATAATCCACGCCAAAGCCAATTGCGACGAAGTGATTTCTTTTTCTTTAGCCAGATTTTCAATCGCTTCTACCAATTCAATATTTTTTTGGAAATGTTCTCCTTGAAAACGCGGAATTCCTCTTCTGAAATCATTTTCTGGCAAATCGTCAATCGTTTTGATATTTCCCGACAAAAATCCTCTTCCTAAAGGCGAGTACGCAACAAAACCAATTCCCAATTCATCCAATGTTTTTATCACACCTTTTTCTTCAACCGTTCTTTCAAACAAAGAATACTCACTTTGCACTGCCGAAATCGGATGAACTGCGTGCGCTCTTTTCACAGTTTCTGAACCTACTTCCGACAAACCAATGTAACCGATTTTTCCTTCTTTTACCAAATCGCTCATCGCTCCAACAGTCTCTTCAATCGGAACATTTTTGTCAAGACGATGCATATAATACAAGTCAATGTAATCGGTTTTCAGATTTTTCAAAGAACGTTCAACAGATTTTTTTACATAATCTTTACTTCCGTTGATTTTCCAGGTTACTTGTTCGTTGTGGTCAATTTCCCACCCGAATTTTGTTGCAATAATATATTCATTGCGGTTTCCTTCGATGGCTTTTGCAATCAGCCTTTCATTTGTAAAAGGTCCATACAAATCTGCCGTGTCGAGGAAGTTTCCACCCAATTCCAAAGAACGATGAATGGTTGCGATGGCTTCGGTTTCATCGTGTTTTCCATAAGTATTTACATCTCCAAAACTGGTCATTCCCATACATCCCAAACCGATATTTGGAACTATTAAACCTTGGCTTCCTAATTTTACTTGATTCAATTTCATATTGTTAAATTTTATTGATACAAAATTCAGCAGAAATTAAAACTCTGATGTATGCAAAACGACGGATGTTGTATGAGAATTACTGATGTCAATTAAATGACTTCCGAAATTCCAAAGGCGAAAGATCCGTTTTAGCTTTAAACAATTTACTGAAAGACTGAGAATGCTCGAAACCCAATTCATAAGCGATTTCACTTACAGAAAGTTCTGTCGTAGAAAGTTTTTCTTTGGCTTTTTGAATTAACTTTTCGTGAATGTGTTGTTGCGTGGTTTGTCCGGTCAGAGATTTTAGCAAGCTTCCTAAATAATTAGTAGAAATATTCAGAGATTCGGCAACATAATTCGCAGTTGGTAAACCTTTGTTGATGACATCATTTTTGAAATAATCATCCAAAATATTTTCTAATTTGTCCAAAACCTGATGATTGCTCTTTTTCCTTGTAATGAATTGTCTTTGATAAAATCGTTCGCAGTAATTAAGAATAACTTCGATTTGAGAAATAATGATATTTTGTGTGAATACATCAATTCCCGACTGGTATTCTTTTTCAATTCCTTTGAAAAGACCGATTAAAGTTTCCTCTTCTTTCTCGGAAAGAAACAGAGCTTCATTCACATCATAACCGAAAAATTTGTAATTATTAATGGTTTTTGCTAAAGGCGTATTCCAAATAAAATCGGGATGAAAAGCCAAAAGATATCCTGAAGGTTTTATGCCAGACTTGTCAATAATCATTTTTACCAATTGTCTCGGTGCGATAAAACACATCAAACCTTCATCAAAATCATATTGACTCTGACCATAATGCAATTTCCCTTGAATATCACGTTTGAAACCCATAAAATACAAATCCTGAATCCAGCTGATTTCCGATTCCTCAATTTGATATTCCACCAAACTGTAATCCACCAGACTAATCAGCGGATGCTGAGGTTTGGGCAATCCTGAAATCCTGTGGAATTCAGCAATCGTATCGACTGTATATAATTTTCTGTTGGTCATTATTATAAAATCAGGCAACAGTTTGTGGCTGTTGCCTTTACAAAGTTAATAATCTGTGGATGTACTCAATGTTTTGAAATCAGAAATTTCATTTTGAAGTGCATTTAATTTGCTTCCAGCAATTTGAAAAGCATCAGAGCCCAAAACCAAATGAACTGGCGGATTTTGCATTTCTGCCAGTTCTATCATTGCAGCCGACGCTTTTTCAGGACTTCCCGGCTGATTTCCATTAATATCTTTTTCGTGTGCTGTTTGAAGTTGTCTTGCTACAGTATATTCTTCAATCTCAGTTTTCGGAGTTCTCAATGAACCGCCAGTCAGGAAATCAGTTCTGAAATATCCAGGATAAACTACGGTTGCATTTACGCCAAATTCTTTTACTTCCGCTGCCAAAGCTTCTGTAAATCCAACAACTGCAAACTTGGTGGCGCAATAAATTCCCCAACCGGCAAATTCTCCCGTCAATCCACCGATTGAAGCAATATTAATGATGAAACCACTTTTTTGTTCTCTTAAATAAGGCATTGTTTTTCTGATGATATTCAAAGAACCGAAAACATTGGTGTCAAAATTCTGACGGCTTTCGAGGTCTGAGATTTCTTCCAAAGTTCCCAATTGTCCATAGCCAGCGTTGTTAACGACAACATCAATCTTTCCGAATTTTTCCACTGTTTTTAAAACGGCTTCTGAGACTGATTTTTCATTAACTAAATCAACTTCCAACGGCAGAAAAGTTGAATTTTCTTCGCTGATGACTTTCTGAAGTTCTGAAACATTTCTCGAAGTTGCTACTACGGAATAGCCTTCAGATAATAATTTTTTAGCTAATGTTAAACCTAAACCTTTTGAAGCTCCTGTCACGAGCCATACTTTTTTTGTACTCATTTTTTGATTGTTTTTAATTGATTAATTATTACAGTGCAAAGTTGAGAAAGACTGAAATTCCCTGTGTGACCGTTTCAAAGATTGTTGTAGCCAAAACAAATATAGGTTAATAGTTAAGGTAGTATTTTGCGCATAAAATTTAGTTTTGAATAATGTGGAATGTATAACATTAAGAATCTTGTGCATCTGTGGGGAAGTAAGCAGTAGACAAACTACCAGTTATAAAACACATCAAACCAACCCACACGAATCAAAAGCGGTATTTAAGCTTTAAGCAGCCTGTCCCGATCCTGATCGGGAAGAGTAAAAACAGTACATAAAACAACATCGGGACGGTAAGCTTGTAGTTACTGAGCCTGCCGAAGTATCGATGTGTCGAACGGTCCAATTTTCCTAACTATATACTGTCATTCCGGACTTGTTCCGGAATCTCCAATAGGTAAAACTCAAATAGTTCTACCACTCCAACTCTTGTTCAGTGAGCGTAGTCGTACTGCCGTCAGTTCGAGCGATAGTCGAGAAGCGGTTACCATCTCACAAATTCCGCATTTAAACTTAAATACACAATAAATACAATCCACACGAATCAAAAGCGGTATTTAAGCTTTAGGTATCCTGTCCCGATCACTATCTGGAGGGGTCAATACAGTGCAGTTGTCTTAAAACGCATCGGGTCGCGTAAGCGATCGTTCCGATGGGGTAGACAAGAAACAAGATTTTGACCGTTTAAAGCTTGACCGCAATAAAAAACTTTGCTTCTTTAGTTAAAGAAGAGGAAAACCGAAAGGTATCAATTTACTAACAACGGAGATCTCAAAGCCAAATATTTCTACCACTACAATATACATCAATTCAATATACAATATACAAACACACCCTACACCAAAAAACTTTTCCCGATAACTAGGGATCCAACACCTGTCAATCTTTACCATTTCCAGCAATTAAGTGACTAGCAAATATGTTTTTTCTTAATTTACAATTACCTTTAGCGTATGTAAATTTTAAACTGATGCTTTTTACATTAAACAAAGGTAAGTTACAATATATCGTCAGCGTAGCAATAGTTCTAAGCGTGTCGGGCTTGTGTTTTATCGTTAAAGAAGATCTTAATTACAGAATCGTGGCGCTCATACTTCTGCTTACAGTATCTGTAATCGCAATGCTTTACGATATTTTTCCGGTATTACTTTCGGCGCTTTTAAGTGCTTTTATCTGGAATTACTGTTTCATTCCGCCTATTTTCACTCTCGATATCAGCAATGCCGAAGATTTGCTTATGTTTATGTCGTATTTCTTTGTAGCCATGTTAAATGCGGTACTTACCTTTAAGATCAGACAGGCAGAGAAAAATGTTCGAGACAGGGAAGAGAAAGAAAAAACCATTACCTTGTACAATACCCTGCTTAACTCTCTTTCGCATGAGTTAAGAACCCCTATAGCTACCATTTTGGGAACGGTTGATACATTAAAGGATAATAATGATAAGCTTGACAAGGAACAGCAGTTCGATCTGCTCAACGATATCGACATTGCAAGTATACGGTTAAACCGTCAGGTTGAAAATATTTTGAATATGAGCAGGTTGGAAAGCGGAACGCTTAAACCCAAACAGGATTGGTGCGATATGGAAGAACTGGTGAACGGAATTATCCGTAAAGCAGATATTTTAAACGGACATAAGATATCTTTTACTCCTGTAGCAAACCTTCCGTTGTTTAAGCTGGATATCGGTTTTACCGAACAGATCTTGTTAAACCTTATTCATAACGCGGTATTGTACACTCCTAAACAGTCAGTGGTAATGGTTGAAGTAGCTCCACTTTTAGATGACTGCATCATAACGGTTTCCGACAATGGAAACGGCTTCCCGCAACAACAGCTTTCTTCGGTATTTGATAAATTTTACAGACTGCCTAATACAAAAGCAGGCGGCAGCGGACTGGGGTTGTCAATCGTTAAAGGATTTACCGAAGCACAGAACGGAACCGTAACACTAGAGAACATCTCAACGGGCGGTGCAAGATTTATTATAAGGATACCCGCCGAAACCTCTTATTTAAACAATTTGAAAAATGAGTAGAAACGAGATTTTGATTATCGACGATGAGCCTCAAATCAGAAAACTTTTGGAAATCACGCTGAAAAGTAACGATTATAAAACATTTCTGGCAGAAACAGGTCACGAGGGTATTCTTTTGGCTGCTAACCATACTCCCGAATTAATTTTACTCGATTTGGGTCTGCCTGATAAAAGCGGTCATGAGGTACTTAAAGAATTAAGGCAGTGGTACCGAAAGTCTGTCATCATCCTGTCTGTACAAAACAGTGAGCATGATATCGTAACCGCGCTGGACAATGGGGCTACAGATTACCTGTGCAAACCTTTTCGTACTGCAGAACTTCTTGCACGTATACGTTCGGCAATCCGTAGAAATCATAACATAGATAACAATTCCAGTGTTTTTGTCATCGGTAATCTCGAAATAGATCTTACGGCGCATACGGTAAAGAAAAATAATGAAATTATTAAACTTACGTCTACAGAATATAATCTGTTGGTGCTTTTTGCCAAACACGAAGGCAGTGTACTCACGCATCAATATATTCTAAAGGAAATTTGGGGCGTAGGGAGTCAGGCCGAAACCCAGTATCTGCGCGTCTTTGTGGCTGCTTTAAGAAAAAAGATCGAAGATTCGCCTAACGAACCGGTACATATTATTACCGAAAACGGAGTAGGATACAGGTTTCAATAGCTATTGTAAGGCTGATATTTATTTCAAACTTGTATAGTCTTTATATTTTCTTTATACGGTTTCGGGTAAATTTTATATTTCCTTGATGGGTTGTTGTCCAAATTTGTACACAAATTACAACAGCTTTATAAATGAAAGAAAATTCATCAATACCACACACAGGTCATTCTTTGGTAAATAACCACAGCAAAATAACTTTTGCTACTTTACTTGTTGCTCTTGGCATTATATATGGCGATATAGGTACCAGTCCACTTTACACCTTTAAGGCAATCATCGGAAAAAGAGAAATCTCCGAATTATTGGTTTTAGGCGGTGTGTCTTGCGTTTTTTGGACACTTGTTCTGCAGACTACCATAAAATATGTATGGCTTACGCTGAAAGCCGATAATCAGGGCGAAGGCGGCATTTTTTCTTTATATTCGCTTGTAAGGCGGTACGGTAAAAAAATGGTTATTCCTACCATGATTGGTGCTGCGGCACTGCTTGCAGATGGTATGATTACACCTGCTGTATCTGTAACTTCGGCTATTGAAGGACTGGAAAAAATAAACGGTTTAAAACATATTCCGGTGGTACCTGTTGTTATTGCAGTAGTATCGCTTGTATTCTTCCTGCAGCGCTTCGGCTCGCACAAAATGGGTAAGGCATTCGGTCCGGTTATGATGATCTGGTTTTCCGTGCTGCTGGCAATCGGACTTTTTCAGGTGGCTCAGTCACCATCTGTAATTCGCGCATTGAATCCGTATTACGCGTATGAACTGTTAACGCATTATCCTCAGGGATTCTGGCTTTTGGGTGCGGTATTCTTATGTACTACAGGTGCAGAAGCATTGTACTCTGATCTGGGGCATTGCGGTAAAGATAATATCCGCATTACATGGGCATTTGTAAAACTGTGTCTTATTGTAAATTATCTGGGACAGGCATCGTGGCTGCTAAATCACGGTGGTTTGCATCTGAACGGACGTAACCCGTTTTTTGAAATGATGCCCGAATGGTTCTTAATACCGGGTATAGTAATTGCAACGCTGGCGGCTATAGTTGCTTCACAGGCATTGATAAGCGGTTCGTTTACACTGATTAACGAAGCTATAAACCTTAATTTCTGGCAAAGAGTAGGGGTTAAACAGCCTTCTGATACCAAAGGACAGATTTATATACCAAGTGTAAATAATTTATTGTGGATAGGCTGTGTTCTTGTAATTCTTTATTTTCAAGATTCGTCACACATGGAAGCCGCGTATGGTCTTGCCATAACCTTGGCAATGATTACCACTACCGTTCTGCTGTCTTACTTCCTGCTGTTCAAGTTAAAGTGGAACAAGCTATTGGTAATCCTGTTTTTGGCAGTATTTCTTCTTATCGAATTGTCGTTCTTTGTTGCCAATGTGGTTAAGTTCCAAGAAGGTGGTTATATAACCGTGATTGCTGGTGGAATATTCTTTTTTGTAATGTATGTAAGTTATTTCGCCAGAAAAATAAACAGCAGTTATACCAAATTCGAAGATCTGGGCAAATACGCCCATACCATTGCAGAGTTGAGTAATGATGAAAGCATCCCGAAGTTTACAACACATTTAATTTACCTTACAAAAGCAGATAGAAGAGATCAGATCGAAGCCAGAATTATCCGTTCAATATTCGATAAAAAGCCTAAAAGAGCCGATGTCTACTGGTTTTTCCATATCAACAGAACAAATAATCCCTATACTTTAAATTATGAAGTGTCTGAACTGGTAGACGATAAGGTTATTAAAATTGTATTGAACATAGGTTTCCGCATACAGCCAAAAACCGAACTTTATTTCGAAAAAGTGATTGACGATTTAATAGCCAACAAAGAACTTAATCTGCACCTGCGTAATAACGGAAGTACCAAATACAATCCTTCCATCGATTTTAAATTTATCGTTTTACAGGCATACCTTTCGGTAGATAACGAATTTGCAATCAAAGAAAGCATTACCTTAAAATCGTATTTTTTCCTTAAACAGTTTGCCCAGAAAGATGAACAGGCATTTGGGCTGGACAGAAACGATGTGTTGATCGAACATATTCCGTTGGTTTACCAACCGGTAAAAGCGTTTGAATTGAAGCGTAAAATTACTGATAGATCTTAAAAAAGGTAAGTTTTGAAAAAAGTATTGATAATAGACGACGAAGAGAAACTTAGCACACTGCTTGCAAGGATCATTACTCTGGAAGGGTTTGAAGTAACACACGCTGCCGACTGTAAAACGGGATTGCAGAAATTATCCCGACAAACCGTAGATGTAGTGCTTTGCGATGTGAAATTGCCCGATGGCAGCGGTGTGGAACTTTCAAAGATTATTAAAGAAAAATATCCCGCCACAGAAATTATTCTGCTCACTGCCTACGGTAATATCCCCGATGGTGTTCAGGCAATAAAAAATGGTGCGTTTGACTATATTACAAAAGGCGACGATAATAACAGGATCATCCCGTTGCTTTATCGGGCTATCGAAAAAGCGGCGCTTAATAATAGATTATTAAAGTTAGAAAAACAGCTTGTAGACAGGCATTCTTTTGATAAAATTATCGGAAAGTCAAAATCAATTTTACAGGCTGTAGAACTGGCTCAAAAGGTTGCGAAAACGGATAGTACTATTCTTTTAACCGGCGAAACAGGTACTGGCAAAGAAGTGTTTGCACAAGCAATCCATCACGAAAGTAACCGCAGTAAAGAAAATTTTGTTGCTATTAACTGCTCGGCATTTAGCAAAGATTTGTTGGAGAGTGAAATGTTTGGTCATAAAGCAGGTGCCTTTACCGGTGCGGCAAAAGATCAGAAAGGTTTGTTTGAAGAAGCCCATAATGGAACCATATTTTTAGACGAATTGGGTGAAATGGCTTTAGATTTACAGGCAAAATTACTGCGGGTAATTGAATCGGGCGAATTTATAAAGGTTGGCGAAACAAAGCCTACTAAAGTTAACGTGCGCATTATAGCTGCTACCAATCGTGATTTAAAGCAAGAGATTGAACACGGACATTTTCGTGAAGATTTGTTTTACCGTATATCTGTGTTTCAAATACAATTGCCGGCATTGCGTGAAAGAGTAGCCGATCTCGAGATTTTAGCACATCATTTTACCGACATTTTCGCATTGAAAATGAATAAAAAAATAACTGCAATCCATACTGATTTTGTTACAGCTTTGCAACAACATCAATGGCATGGAAATATTCGCGAATTGAAAAATGTAATAGAAAGAGCCATAATTCTTTCCAACGGAAACCAATTGTTGGTAGATGATTTACCAGTAGATATTCAATTGAAATCTGTTACTAACATTGGTAAGCAATTGTCTGCATTTTCATTGCAAAGCGTAGAAAAACTGCATATTCAAAAAGTACTTAATCATACTAAAGGCAACAAAGCCGAAACAGCAAGACTGCTCGAAATAGGTATTGCCACGCTCTACCGTAAAATCGAAGAATACGGTCTTTAAATTATCTTACCGTATCGTTTTGAGAAAAAGCCTATCATTT
>Ga0256795_1000885_pt1 | contig 10403 bp, 7 predicted proteins | sample MC6MC0946MT_FD_186353 | JGI IMG/M metagenome (GOLD analysis project Ga0256795, IMG submission 186353) | Metatranscriptome of enriched soil aggregate microbial communities from Iowa State University, Ames, United States - MC6-MC0946-MT... | ecosystem: Environmental > Terrestrial > Soil >... | reverse complement strand
TTATTTTTAAAAACACTGATAGATCAGTCTTACAACTGATCTACCTCAAATATATTTATGGTTTTAATAATACTTTGCCTTGGCGTGCACCTTGAGTGGCTTTGGCTGCCGCATTTTGAATCTGATCAAAACTAAAGATACCTTCAACGGGCAACACCAATTTTTTCTGAGCAGCTAAAGTCAACAATTCTACAATTAACTCTTTTTTGCGTTCAGCAGACAATTGCTTATTGACCACACTCGCCCAGAAGCCTTTTACTGTGGCTTGTTTGAAAATAAGATCACCTGATGAAATTTGCATCAGTTCACCCGTCATACTGCCAAATGAAACCAATACACTATTTTCACTGAGTAAAACCAACATTTCACCACTGGCTTTACCGCCAATTGAATCTACCCCAGCAATTAAAGGTTGATCTGCGTGTATCGCTTTTACTTGATCTTTCCAATCCGCTTGATCAGTCGCCACTACATTTTGAATACCTAAACCATTCATTTCTGCAACTGCATCACTACGGCGAACTAAATGAATGACTTTTTGACCGCGAGCGTGCGCAATCATCGCAACAGTTTTACCCACAGCGCCATTGGCTGTGTTTTGGATAAGCCACTGATCTTGTTTTAAATCAATAAAATCTAACAACATCAGTGCACTAATCGGCATACCAATCAATTGTGCAGCGGTTTCATCATCTATTGCATCAATTAAAGGAACCACACTATGGGCAGGTGCAATAAAGTATTCTGCCCAACTGCCATGGACCGCAGCCACTGCAACACGTTGCCCAACAGATACAGCATCGACACCCTCACCAACAGCATCAATCACACCAACGGCTTCACTCCCCCCAATCGCAGGAAGTGTTGGCTTATAGCCATAACTGCCTCTCACCGTCCAAACATCATGGTTATGCATCGGAGATAAAATCATTTTAATACGAACTTCGCCTGCTTTAGGCTCTGGCTTTGGCATTTCTGCTGATGCTAATACGTCGACAGGTTCGCCAAAAATATGATGAATAATACTTTTCATTTGTTGTTCCTATATAGGTTTTAGTAATTGCTGTGTGGTTTCTAAAGCCAGATAAAGTGGCTGTTTGTTCTGTGCAAGTTTCGCCAATAAAGCTGCGCCTAACCAGAGTTGATACATGGTTTGTGCCATTTTCTCAGGCTCAATATGTTGTGGAATTGAGCCATCCTGTTGTCCGTCACTAAGTAAATTTGCAATGCGTTCTGTCAGCTTGGTTACACCAAAATTTAAAATCTGACGCATATCTTCCGATAAATCTGAAACCTCAGCTGCAAGTTTTACAATTAGGCAATTCTCAGCCCAACCACCATCGTTATGGCATGGATCATCAATCCATGCTTGCCAAAGTGCAACTAAACGCGCATAAGCACTCCGCTCTTCTTGTAGAATTAATTGATCGATTTTCACTTTATAATCAGCAAGGTATTGCTGTAAAAGCGCACAACCAAATGCTTCTTTGGAAGAAAAGTAATAATAGAACGAGCCTTTGGGTACACCGCAAGTCGTTAAAATTTCCTGTAAGCCGACGCCGACAAAACCTTTATGTAATACCAACTTAAAACTAGTATTTAAGATATGTTGTCGAGTCGCTTCACTTTTATCTAATCGTTTCATACACACACTATAAGTTAATAATAGACCAGTCGTCTATAAATTTATAAAAAATTTAATTAAGAAAATTTGTTGAGGTTTTGAGTGTATTTTAAGGTGTCAATTGGATTGTTATTTTAGTGAATGGCTGAAAATATCAGCCATCCTTCGATTGATTTAAAACTTTGCGCGTAAGGTGAGCGTTGCATTTCGAGGATTACCAAAACGAATAGTTCCATCACTATAAATTTGTGAATAATATTCTTTGTCAAAAATATTATTGATATTCAATGCAATATTCACTTTATCACTTAATGGATAACTCGCCACCAAGTTAGCAATCGTATATCCAGGCTGACGATAAAGATGTTCGCTATAACGACCCACTTTCCAAGTACTTTGATAATTTGCACCGCCGCCTAGGATTAAATTATTTGCAAACTTATAGGTCGCAAATAAACGTGCAATATGTTCAGGCGTATCCTCATTAAAAACCAAACCTTGATTTGTAGGGTCGTTTGCATATTCCGTAGTATTGTATGTATAGCCGAAACTTAAGTTAAGATTGGGGATAATTTCACCACGAATCTCAGTTTCAATCCCTTTACTGATCACCTCACCCGATGCAACATTACAATAAGCCTCACCACCATTAAACGGACACTGACCTTTCGAACTTTCATCTCGTATTGACCGATTTATTTGATTGGTTTTAAATCCAGCAACTGATGCAATTAAACGATCATCCCAAAGACCTGCTTTCAAACCAATTTCATAAACATTACCTTGTACTGGATCAAATAATGTCTCATAACGATCTTTAGCATTTTGAACAACAAAAGTATCGGTATAACTCGCATATGCAGTCAATGCATCATTGATATCGTAAGTAAGTCCAAAGTAGGGTGTTAAAATATTAGATTTCTTATATTCGTTTACACTTTCATAATTGCTTTGGCGCACACCTGCAATAACTTTGAGAGGATCAATAATATTTAAGCGAGTGGTGAGATAGAATCCTGTCTGACGTACCTGATCAACACTGGTATTTTGATAACGTGGCGCGATATAAGGTAATTGATAAGGACTGTAATTTTTTATATTGACGTACAAATAGTCACGCGTCGGTGTTTCCCCCCCACCAACCAAACTATAATCTTCTAGAACTTGGTCCCAACTTGTCCATGCCCCTGTAATATTACTTTTGCTGTGATTTGCGCCAAATACTAGGTCATGCTCACGGCCAAATAATCGATATGTACCTTTTGCAAAAAAATCATAAATATCTAATTTTTGCTCATAGTTATATCCGTACTTATAAACAGTTGCCAAAGCATTATCTGCACTTGTCGTAGTTGAAGATAATCCCAGTGATGTAAATGCCATATCCATGACATATCTTGCCTTCAAATAGCTGGCTTTTACTTCCCACCCATTATCAAATTTATGGCTAATATCTAAGAAGCCTTGTGTATTGGTTTTATCCCAAAAATCTCTGTAATCACAACCACAGTTAGAATTATCGATGCCTATTTTAGTACCATTAAAATAGTTAGGAATTGTATTGACGGGAACTGCATGTTCACCTTGACGTGAATATCCAATATTCAATAGCGTATTTTCAGTTAAATCACTGCTCACGATTCCATATAAAACATTAGAATCACGAGTAACAGATTTCATAAATGAATCACCATCTTGACCTGCCACCACTAGACGACCACGCACGCTCCCAGATTTATTCAATGGACCAGAAACATCCATTTCTCCACGTACTGTGTTCCATGAGCCATAACTTACAGCACCACTTGCTTGAAAAGTTTCTGTTGGTTTTTTACGAATAAGATTAATTGCACCAGACGGTTCTCCTGAACCTTGCATTAACCCTGCTGCCCCTCGTAATACTTCAATACTTTCAATGGTTGCCATATCTGGTTTAGATGAGGTGACATTACTTGCATTTACAGCAACCCCATCATATTGCAATATATTTGAATTCCAACCATCTCCAACATTAAACCCTCGAATTGAAAAGTTGGTTCTCTCCGTATTATCCCCTGTTAGCAAAATCCCTGTTGTATTTAATAATGCATCACCCAAATTTGTCGCACCCATATCTTCGATTTGTTTGCGTGTAATCACTGAAACAGATTGTGGGGTTTCTTTTATACTCAAATCGAGTTTAGTAGATGTACTGGCATTCTTTTTAGTGTAGTTATTTTCTGTATTATTTTCTGCTGTGACAACGATCATGGGTAAAGCATTTGTTTGTTCTGTTGTTGCTTCCGTCGCAGCATAACTTGTCCCAATCCAACAACTATAAAGTGCAAGATAAATAGCACTTTTAGCAAAGATCCGATTTTGAGAAATCCATCTACCCATGAAATAAAACTCTTAATCTAAATAAAAATCATTATCGTTATATTTCACATAAAAACAACATATATCTCTATATTCCTCCATTATTTTCTACTTAAAATTCGTTTTGTTAGACAAAGATATAAAATGGACAGCCTCTCAATCTGAAAGGCTAAGAAGATTTCTAGATGATAGTCCTGAATAAACTTTGATATAATGTTGAGGTGGATCTCCCACCTCAGCGTAAATCATGTTTCAGCTTTTATTTAATAATTATCTTAAAAATCAAAAATATAAATAATTATTAATACTTTTCAAGTAAACCAATAATCCCTGTCGCGATCATATCAATCGCAATAGTCCCAATTAACAAGGCAGATAAACGTCCAACAATATCAAAATAGCGATCAATATATTTCGCATGGCTATAACGTAAGTGGTCATGCCCATACTTCATGATCATTAAAATGCCACAGCTAATAAATAAGGTAAAAGCAATCAACACCGCGGATTCGAGTAAAGACATACTCGCTCCTGTCACCACAGCTGCACTAATTGTGCCTGGACCAATCATAAATGGCATAGCCATGGTACTGGCCAAATGTGCAGGCGTTCCTCTCATTTCTCCGATAGTATCTGCACCTTGAAATACAAAACGATAGCCAATCACCAAGAAAATTAGCCCACCAAAAATCTGAAATGATTCAAAACGAACATTTAAATAAGTACTAAAAATTGCTTCGCCACCCCATGCAAAAAGCATAAAAACCACATAAGCAATCAAAGCACCTTGTGCTAAACCTTTATTAAATACTTTAGTTTCAGTGTGTCTGATCATCCCGATCATATAAATACTCATCAAAAACGGATTAAGTAAGGAGAAAAACAAAACAAAAGGATGAATATAATTTGAAAACATAATGGCTTTCCATAAAACAAAAACAGGAAAAAAGCAGGAAATAGGTGACTTGCTAAAAATTGTACTTCTCAATGACCAGATATTTTGTCTAACTAATCATTAAAATTGTAAATTACATTAGTTTTTAATAACTTATTTTTACAAAAAATATAACATTTAAGCTAAAAAACTCAGGACCTTATAAAATGGACTCATTGTTATCTATAAAAAATATTTATACAGTTTTAGCGTCCCATTTAAGCTGGATATGGTTATAACTAATATTGCACTCATTAGCATTTGGATTGTTGATAAAATTACACTTAACGGCTGTTCTTTGCTTTAGTCATCATCTTAATAGCCTATTTCTAGTCTTAACATCTTTTATCATTTAATTTAGCTTTAATCACTGCAAAAAAAATTTAGCGAAAGGAAACACAACTATTATTGTCAATCCTTTTGATTCATTTATATACGTTAAACTCATTACACAATTACATCAGATCTCATACATTTTATTCATGATTACCCAACACATAAAAACCACAAAAAAACTAAAATTATAATCAATTGATATTTATTAAAATTCTATGACATTGAAATTTTAAATGTAACTTAGCGTTATCTTTTTAATTATTTCTGCTCATGATGGATTTTTTTTGACTTTGGTTTAGAGATTTTTTAAACACAGTCATTCATTAGGATTAAGCTATTTATGTCTAAAAGAAAAATTAAACCACTTGAAATCGATGATGTTGAAATTATTGATTATGATAAGACAAAAAAAGCCATTAAAGCCGCAGCCTTAGGCAATGCAATCGAATGGTTTGATTTTGGTGTGTATGGCTATGTCGCCTATGTATTAGGAAAAGTTTTTTTCCCCAATTCATCGCCTAGTATACAGATGATTGCTGCACTCGCTACCTTTTCTATACCTTTTATATTTCGACCTTTAGGTGGATTGTTTTTTGGGCATTTAGGTGATAAATACGGTCGTCAAAAGATCCTAGCGATCACCATTATTATCATGTCCGTCAGTACTTTTGGTATTGGCTTAATCCCATCCTATGAAAGTATAGGAATTTGGGCCCCTATTCTGCTACTCATTGTAAAAATTGCTCAGGGTTTTTCAGTCGGAGGAGAATATGCTGGAGCTGCAATATTTGTAGCGGAATATTCACCAGATCGAAAACGTGGTTTCATGGGAAGCTGGCTGGATTTTGGTTCTATTTTAGGTTTTGTTGTTGGGGCGGGTGTCGTTTCAATGATTAGTTTTTCCATGGGGGAAGCGGCCTTTGTCGATTGGGGCTGGCGAATTCCTTTTTATTTAGCGTTACCACTAGGACTAATTGGCTTATATTTACGTCATTCTTTAGATGAAACTCCGACTTTTCAGGCGCATGCTGAAGAACAGTCACTATCTAAAAAACCGCAAAAAGTGGGTTTCAAACAAATTTTCCGTGAACATAAGCGCAGTCTATTGGTATGTGTTGGTCTAGTTCTGTGTACCAATGTCACCTATTACATGCTACTTACCTATTTACCAAGTTATTTCTCACATAACTTAGGCTACTCAGAGAATCACGGCGTTTTGATTATTATTGCAGTAATGGTCGGAATGCTCTTTGTCCAGCCATTCGTGGGAATGCTGAGTGATAAAATTGGTCGTCGACCATTTGTCTTTGCAGGGAGTTTTGCACTGATTGTTTTGTCATATCCAGCCTTTATATTGCTTGCCACAAATAATGTTTATTTAATTTTCTTGGGTCTGTTGATGTTGGCACTTTCACTCAATATGCTGATTGGAATAATGGCTTCAACCCTACCCGCATTGTTTCCAACTGAAATTCGCTATAGCGCACTTGCAATTGCCTTTAATATTTCAGTGGTGATTGCAGGTTTAACACCTACCATCACAGCAACATTGGTTGAAACGACTCAAAATATTATGGTGCCAGCCTATTATCTGGTGATTTGTGGTTGCTTTGGTGTTATTACTGCGATTTATCTTAAAGAAACAGCAAATTTACCACTTAAAGGTGCCAAGCCAATGGCGGTTGATCCTGAAGAAGCTGAGGAACTTCTAGAGCAATATCATGGAAATATTGAGCAGAAAATCGAAAAAATTGATCAAAAAATCGAAGAACTACAAGAAAAACGTGATCACCTTGCCAAACAGCATCCTGATATTGATTGATGATTTTTAAATGGGCTTATTCAGCATGATCGTGTTGGATAAGCCTCCATATTTGTGACAAGCAAGAACATAAATATGTTGGAGTGCATGGTATAGACGCCACGAGAATATTAAAGTGCCCTAAGAAATTGATTGAGCATTTTATGAGATAAGTGTTGTTCTATTACAGGAGAAGACAATATGGCAGAATTAACAAAATCATCTTTTTTTCTTACGTTTTTTAGTTTTGCTGTTTCTTTTGGAAAAAAGAATTTTTCCAGTTCCCAACCCACGGAAATAGTAATTGCTGAGATAAATGAATAAAATAAAGAAATAAAAATAGGCGAGATGCTCAACAAGCTAATAATGAACTCCCAGAACAATACGCCTATTCTATAGTTGTAACTCCATTCTATGAGTGCACCTTTACGACTACCACTTTGAAATGAAATTTCATCATGAACAAAGTGCCATATACTGCCAAGAAAACATAAAATAAAAATGCTCGAAACTAATGTTTTTTTGATTATTGGTATTTCTAACCAAGGATATTTATATGAAGAAGAAAATTCGAATTGTAAGAATAAACTGTAAATTTTTTTTTGGAAGTTTTCTTGAATGCCATACTTTTTTAAGAATAACCAGCAGACATAGCAACTTAAGAAAAACATAATGATTGTAATGTATATACTAGAAAGAATAGTAAAAAATGGTAGTAGTCCTTTTGAACCTACTGTAATCAACAAATTTTCTGTGATGTACTTATAAATGGAATATTGCCAATCATTTCTTGGATACGCGGGAAATAACAATAAAGGCGGGATAAATAGAAGAATGGAAAGTTGCAAAAGTAATTTATTTTGTCTTTTTTGCTTTGTTTGGTATTTTTGCATTTCTGTTGATAGATAAGGCTTTTTAGACATTTTTAACTTGAAAACTTACAATCATTTTATGTTCACTAATATCTAACTTTACCCTAAAGATTAAAAACTTCTAGCCAAAAAACCTATTTGGTATATGCCAGTGTATATTGCTAGTGACTTTGACTTTAATAAAAATATATCAAATCCATGAGCCTTTTTCTTTAGTTAATTCAAATATATTTTTTGATAATATCAATAATCTTTATTCTCTAGAGAGACTGCCTACCTTTGTATGATGTGTGCTGCTGAAAATGTGCATGAGGTGACCATCACCACCAACAGCGGATTGACCTATACCTATAATTTTTAGCTATTGAAAACGACGATTTTTCATAAATTAAGAGAATAAAAAATATTCCCTTAATTTAGCTCTAAAAAAAGTGATAATTTAAATATTAGAAATTTAAAAAATATCGTTCAACTCTTATAGTAGATATATTTTTAAAAAATAATTTTCGAGCTTAAGCCCAGCACTAGAGCATTATCCACATAACTCGTTGCCCCAGGATTGATTACATATTGAATATTAGGTCTAAGCATCAACCATTTCATTGGGAAATATGAATAGTTCAACTCAATATTATATTCAGCATCCTTGTTAATGGCTTGCTGTGTTTGGCTGTAACGATCACTCACATGAACTCTATTCGCAGCAAAACCTACAATGTCATTGGGATAATGATTTAAAAGTCCAATGTACTTTAAACCCATCTGTTGCATATTTCCAACTTTGTTAGTGGTTTGATCATGAAAACTAAAGTTCACAAAAGCGTATAGCCCCTGATGACTTGAGCCATTTTTGGTTAACTGTTGTTCTACGACTCCCCACATCCCATATGTGTGAGATTTTGGTTCTCCTGTAACGATGTCTTTTTGATTTTTGAGATCATCAGCCGTATTGTAAAATGCACCTATACGATAGATACCAGCTAAGTTATTAATCGCCTGTTTCGGCTGCCAGACAAGCTCAACAGGAATATTGACGCCATCGGCATCTTTTGTATCTAAATTCCATCCTTCACTTTCTTCCAAGTTTGTTTGGTTATATTCAAATACACCAAATTGTATAAAAGCCTCAGGGTTGAAACTATATTTAGACATTACAGCCCATTGGCTTACAGGTGCATTAATCCATTTACTGCCTTGCCATTTCCCCATTTGCGCACCGCAAAAAGAATTATTTTGAAAGTCACAAGACATCACATTGAAATAAGTTCCCATGGCAAAACGCCCAACTCGAATACTGGTAGTTGCGTTACTAAAAGTCTTTTCGATCGATAGTTCTGCAAGTCTTGTACCCGAATTTCCTCGACCATAATTTGCCTGTACATTGGCCAATTGTGGTACTTGCGGATCGGAGATCTGTTCTACTGATACACTCTGCCCTTGTCTTGCCATAATTAATGCTCGAACACTCAGCCCGTCTAGATTTATCAATTTTTCTAAATCTAAGGTTGAACCAAGTGAAAACTGGCTAACATATGTTGGATCTTGTCGTGAGACATATCCACCGTCTGCCAAGTAAGCAATATCGAGATTTAAACTACCATCAAATTTGATCCCTTTATCTGCTAAAGCTGTTCGTTCACCTTGCCCTATTAAATTTTTCCGATTCACATCGAATAAGTTTCCAGCAAAACAAGCCGTATTTGTTCCAATAAGTACACCAATAAGACATAAAAAATTAATTTTGTTCATTGCACAATCCCTGCAAATTTTAAAAATAAGTTTCCCTAAATAACTAATTGAATAAGCTATATTTTGAATGGTTAAATGGAGTAAAAGGGGTATGAGAAAATTGCAGCATGGCAAGACTCCTGTCGTACACCATGCTCAATTCACTAACAAAATTGGATTCTCTTAGGTTAAGTGATTTTTAATTTTCTCTTTAACTGCTTCAACAGAAATACCATATCGATCATGCAATGTCGGCAGCGCACCTGCATCTAAAAATGCATCGGGCAAACCAATCATGTCAAAACGTGGATGTTGCCCATTTCTTAATAGCAAGGTTCCAACTGCTTCACCTAAACCACCAATTACAGAATGATTTTCAGCAGTAAGTACAGGTCGTCCTCCTTTAGCTACCTCATCTAAAATGGTCTGTTCATCAAGAGGCTTAATGGTTGGAACATGTAGAACTGAAACCTCAATTCCTTCTTTTTTAAGTTCTTCAGCTGCCTCAAGAGCGCGCATCGTCAGCAGTCCTGTAGAAATAATCAACAGGTCTTTGCCAGGTTTAATCACTTGAGCCTTACCTAATTTAAATTGGTAATTATATTTATCCAGTACCAATGGAACTTGACCACGTAACAAACGCATATAAACAGGACCTTGATGAGCAGCAATCTGTGGAATAGCCTGTTCAATTTCCAAGGCATCACATGGATCAATAATCATTAAATTTGGCATTCCACGGAAAATTGC
>Ga0256795_1000874_pt1 | contig 10557 bp, 8 predicted proteins | sample MC6MC0946MT_FD_186353 | JGI IMG/M metagenome (GOLD analysis project Ga0256795, IMG submission 186353) | Metatranscriptome of enriched soil aggregate microbial communities from Iowa State University, Ames, United States - MC6-MC0946-MT... | ecosystem: Environmental > Terrestrial > Soil >... | reverse complement strand
GCACCTAACTGAAAAACGTGTACAGGAGCATCTAAACCTAATAGAATAGGACCTATTGATGTAGCTCCGTTCAATTCTTTCAACATCTTATAGGTTGTATTTGCAGCATCTAAATTAGCAAAAACCAACGTGTTTACTTTTTTGCCTACTAGTTTTGAAAACGGAAACTTCTCTTTCAACATTTGTTTGTTCAATGCAAAATCCATTTGAATTTCACCGTCAACAATCATTTCAGGATACTGTTGGTGTAAAAACTCGACCGCTTTGCGCATTTTCTTTGGAGATTCGTCTTTAGACGATCCAAAATTACCAAACGACACCATTGCAACCGCCGGATCAAAACCAAACATTTTTACCACATGACTTGTCATTAAGGCAATTTTCGCAATTTCTTCTGCCGTTGGGTTGGGATTTACCGCCGTATCAGCCAAAAATAATGGTCCGTGATTGGTAAGCATTAAGTTGGTTGACGCTACTTTTGATACACCATTTGCACGCGGAATTAAATCTAACACCGGTTTTAACGACGTTGGGTAACTGCGTGAATAGCCCGAAAGCATTGCATCTGCTTCGCCTTGTAACACCATCATAGAGGCAAAGTAACTGCGATCGCGCATTAATTTTTGAGCATCGATTATTGTTACACCTCTACGTTCTCTTGATTTCCAAAAGAATTCTGCATAACGGTTTCTGCGTTCTGATTCTTCGTTGGTTTTTGGGTCAATGATCATTACATCGGCATCAAAACCAATTTCTTCTTTCAATTCTAAAATAATCTCTTTGTTTCCTAATAAAATCGGAATAGCAATACCTTCTTCGTAAGCAATCTGTGCCGCTTTTAATACATTCAGCTGATCAGCTTCGGTATAAACCACTTTTTTAGGATCTAACTTCGCACGGTTCATTAACATACGAACCAATTTATTGTCTGATCCCATACGGTCTGACAATTCATCGCGGTAAGCTTCCCAATTCGTGATAGGTTCTGTTGCCACGCCCGACTCGATCGCTGCTTTTGCAACTGCCGGCGGAATTTCAGTCATTAAACGCGGATCAAAAGGTTTAGGAATGATATAATCTTTTCCGAAACTTAATTTCTTTGCTCCGTATGCTATATTTACCTGTTCTGGTACGGTTTCTTTTGCCAGATTTGCCAATGCATAAACGGCAGCCAGCTTCATTTCTTCGTTAATTTTTGTTGCGCGAACATCCAAAGCGCCACGGAAAATGAAAGGGAAACCTAAAACGTTGTTTACCTGATTTGGAAAATCAGATCGACCTGTTCCCATAATGATGTCTTTACGGGTTGCCATTGCTAAATCATAAGCAATTTCAGGATTTGGATTTGCCATTGCCAAAACAATAGGATCTGGAGCCATGGTGTTTAACATATCGACAGAAAGTACGTTTGCTGCAGACAATCCAATGAAAACATCGGAATCTTTCATGGCATCTTCCAACGTATGAATGTCGCGGTTGGTTGCCCAAACGGCTTTTGAAGGATCTAAATTTTCACGATCGGCACGAATAACACCTTTACTGTCTAGCATTACGATGTTTTCTTTTGTTGCACCTACCGAAATATACATTTGTGTACATGAAATTGCTGCGGCACCGGCACCATTCACAACAATTTTAACGTCTTTAATTTCTTTTTTCTGCAACTCGCATGCGTTGATTAATGCCGCACCGGAAATAATTGCCGTTCCGTGCTGATCGTCATGCATTACAGGAATATTCATTTCTTCTTTTAAACGACGTTCGATTTCAAAACACTCGGGAGCTTTAATGTCTTCCAAGTTGATTCCTCCAAAAGTAGGTTCTAAAGCCTTTACGATTTTAACAAAATCGTCTACATTCTTTGTATCAACTTCAATATCAAAAACATCGATATCAGCAAAAATCTTAAACAATAAACCTTTACCTTCCATTACCGGTTTTGATGCCAATGCACCGATATCGCCCAAACCTAAAACTGCCGTTCCGTTACTAATAACCGCCACCAAGTTTCCTTTAGCAGTGTATTTGTAAGCGTTTTCAGGATTTTTTTCGATTTCCAAACAAGGTTCAGCAACTCCGGGTGAATAAGCCAATGCCAAATCGCGTTGTGTGCTTGTAGGTTTTGTTGGTACTACGGCAATTTTACCGGGTTTTGGTTTTGCGTGATATAATAAAGCTTCTCTTCTTTTTGAATCTTTGTGCATGATTTCGTTTTTTGATAAGTAACAAATATAACAAGCTTAAAATTAAGAACGAAAAAGTTTTGATTACTTTTTTTGAAGAAATGGAATAAATAATAGCATTATACAAGATTTTGTTGCTTGTTACAAACACTACTAAAATATCATTCACCACAAAATCAATAATTACAAACAAATGAAAAAGCACTTTTTAACATTTAAATATTATATGGTATATTGCGGGGATATATGTTAGATGTAATTAAAAAAAACAAATTGTCAAAATAAATATGAAATTATTTGAAGATAAAATTCGTACTCAAACTCAAATAGGAAAAACAGGTGAAAATATCTATAATTATTTTGACACCAATTCTCAAATCGAAATTGAGAAAATTAGAAACTTATTTAATACATGCTTTGATAATTATCCAAATGACTACAAAAACGACTTGCTAAAAAGTTTTAAAAATAAATTCTATGATTCTTTTTATGAACTATTTATTCATGAGTTGTTTAGAAAGCAAGGCTATACACTAATTCCACATCCACCTTTATTAAACACAAATAGAAAACCTGATTTTTTAGCTGTAAAAGGAGATGAAAAATTTTATATTGAAGCAACCACAGTTGCATATCTTTCTGAAGAAGAACAAAAAAAAGAGAATTTTCGAGAAAAATTTATTGATGAATTAAATAAAATCTCAGCTGCTAAATTTTGGATTGTTTTAAATGATCTTAATTTTAAATCAAACAATTTCCCAAAGGCAAAACACTTAAAAAGTACTATTGAAAAAAGTATCTCGAAATTAAATCCGATAATTTTTGATTTTGAGACATCTAAATTATTATCGCTAGAAGAAGTCATTATAGAAGACGATAATGTAAAAATATCACTTAGTATTATAAAGAAAAATAATCTTAATATGGAAAACAGTAGACCTATTGGGCTTCAATATTACAAACCCATAATAAAAGATGCTATTGAAGACTCTGAAAAAATTTTAAAGAATTTAAAACATAAAGCTAGTAGATATGGAGAACTGGAATTACCATTTTTAGTTTGCTTAAATATTGATTTTAGATATAATTTACAATATGATGTAGACGATGCATTTTATAACCAAAATTTCATTTACTCACCAACTCCCAAACTAACAAAACTTTCTGCGGCACTAATCACTAAAATCTCATTAGGCAACATATTTGATTCACCAAAGCATCGTTTAATTACAAATTCACATTCACAAAGAAAACTTCAAACTGACAATATAAAGTTATCATATGAAATAGATGGAAATGAAGTTTTAAAAAAGAATATCGAAGAAATTTTTAACTTAAAATGAGAAAAGTTGAAAGCAAAACAAAATTTTTTAGCAACGGCGATGTAAAGGAAAAACAATAGTTTCTCCTTTTTTTATATAACAAATTACATTTCTTCTTTATTTAAAAAAGTGATATTTCGTGTTAAACCAGAAAACTTTGTTCGTTTAACAGCAGATTTTTTAAAAATTTCGTTGAACAATTCATTGGTTAAATCGTTCCATTGCTGTTTGTCGTAATCAATCAATGTAGGTTTTGGCTTAAAAAGCGGTTCTGAATTTGGTTTTGCAAAACGGTTCCACGGACAAACATCTTGGCAGACATCGCAACCGTACATCCAATCATCTAACTTACCGGAAAATTCATCGGGAATGGCATCTTTCAGTTCAATTGTCAAATACGAAATACATTTACTGCCATTCACAATATAAGGCGACTCTATTGCCTGTGTGGGACAGGCATCAATACAAGCGGTACACGAACCACAATGATTGGTTGTAGCGGTATCGTACATTAAATCTAAATCAATGATTAATTCAGCCACGAAAAAGAAAGATCCTTCGGTTTTACGGATTAAATTATTGTTTTTACCAACCCAGCCTAATCCGCTTTTTGCTGCCCAGGCTTTATCTAACACCGGAGCCGAATCGACAAAAACACGACCATCGACCTCGCCTATTTCATCGTTAATAAAATGCAGCAGATCTTTCAATTTGTCTTTTATCACAAAATGATAATCTTCGCCGTAAGCGTATTTTGAAATTTTATAAGAGTCTTGATTTTGTTGTTCGGAAGGAAAATAATTCAACAGCAAAGACACAACCGATTTTGCACCGGGAACCAGCAATCGCGGATCTAAACGTTTATCGAAATGATTTTCCATATACTTCATTTCGCCGTGCATGTTGTTTTTTAACCAATTTTCTAAACGCGGAGCTTCTTCTTCTAAAAAAGTAGCTTGGGAAATACCACAATAAGAAAAGCCCAAATCGCGGGCTTTATCTTTTATAAACTGTGTATATTTTTCTTTGTTAGTCATGATCGTTAAACAAACCTGCTTGTCTGCCTAAATTCTGTTTGCCCAAATGGGTGTATGCTTTTTCGGTAACTTCACGTCCGCGCGGTGTGCGGTAAAGAAATCCTTCCTGAATAAGAAATGGTTCGTACACTTCTTCAATGGTTTCCGAATTTTCTGAAACGGCTGTCGCCAACGTTGATAAACCTACCGGACCACCTTTAAATTTTTCGATAATGGTCGAAAGGATTTTATTATCCATTTCATCTAATCCGTATTTATCAACATTCAACGCTTTTAAGGCGTAACGTGAAATTTCTATATCGATACTTCCGTTACCTTTAATCTGCGCAAAATCACGAACTCTACGCAACAACGCATTCGCAATACGAGGTGTTCCACGGCTTCGACCGGCAATTTCAATGGCAGCTTCCATATCAATAGGAACTTTTAAAATAGTTGCGCTACGTTCTACGATGGTTGATAGTAATTCGATGTTATAATACTGTAAACGACTTTGAATTCCGAAACGTGCACGCATTGGTGCGGTTAACAATCCCGACCGTGTGGTTGCACCAACCAACGTAAAAGGATTAAGATTGATTTGAACCGAACGTGCATTAGGACCAGATTCGATCATGATATCGATCTTAAAATCTTCCATTGCCGAATACAGATATTCCTCAACAACGGGACTTAACCTGTGAATTTCATCGATGAACAAAATATCGCGTTCTTCCAAATTGGTTAACAAACCTGCTAAATCTCCGGGTTTATCTAACACCGGACCCGATGTAATTTTGATTCCTACATTTAATTCGTTTGCCAAAATATTAGACAAAGTTGTTTTTCCCAAACCCGGAGGTCCGTGAAACAACGTGTGATCTAAAGCTTCGCCGCGCAAATTGGCAGCTTTTACAAACACCTTTAAATTTTCTAATACCTGATCTTGACCCGCAAAATCATCAAACGAGAGCGGACGTAGCTTTTTTTCTACATCGATTTCTTCGTTCGAATAATTTTCGTTGGTTGGATTTAAATGTTCGTTCATAGTGCAAATATACTATTTTTACACAAGAAAAATTTTTCTGTTTTGTGATTGTAAAAAATGATATTACAAATTAACCCGTTGTATCTTTAGCTAAAATCACTATTAAAATTATCAAAATGAACTGTACGCTTTGCTCTACTTTTTTGACCGAAAAAGCTGATGTTGATTATTACATCTGCTCTAACTGTAATTCTTATTTAAAACGCGATGATTTGTATTTTGATGAAGCAAATGAGAAAAGTCATTACGAACAACACAACAATGATGTGAACGATGCAGGTTACAAGAATTTCACCGCGCCAGTTACAAATACAATTTTAGAGAACTTTACAACAGAAATGTTGGGGTTGGATTATGGTTGCGGAAAAGGTCCTGTGATTAGTAAACAGCTTCTTGAAAAAGGATATCGGGTTGATTTGTTCGATCCGTATTTTTATCCTGATACTTCTCACTTAAACAATACCTACGATTATATTTTTAGTTGCGAGGTGTTTGAACATTTTTATAATCCTTTAGAGGAAATAACTAAACTGTACAGCATTCTAAAACCAAGCGGACTTTTAATTGTGAAAACTCATTTATACAACAACCAAACCGATTTTAAAAACTGGTATTACCGTAAAGATCAAACGCATGTTTTTATCTACACCTTTAAAACATTTGAATATATCGCCGAACATTTTGGATTTGATATTGTTACGTTAGAAGAAAAATTGGTGGTTTTGAGGAAGAGGTAATTTACAATTCTAAACATTATATAAAACAAACATTTACTATCTTACACCTTAATTATCATTTAAAATGGAGCAACCGCAAATAGAAGTTTTTTATCCGCAGAATACTATGGCTTTTAGAAATTGGTTACAAGAAAATCACATTTCGAAACAAGCTGTGTGGATTGTTTTTCATAAAAAGGCATCAAAAAAAGAATCGTTAAGTTGGAGTGAAGCTGTTGATGTGGCTTTATGTTTTGGTTGGATAGACAGCAAAAAGATCAAAATTAACAATGATACATCGCATCAATTCTTTAGTAAACGAAAAGCCAAAAGTACGTGGTCTAAAATCAACAAGGAAAAAATAAACAGACTCATTGCAGAAGGGTTAATGACAGAAGCAGGGTATAAAAGTATTGAAACAGCAAAGCAAAACGGTTCGTGGAATATTTTAGATGAAGTAGAAGAACTAATTGTTCCTGATGATTTAGAAGAGGCTTTTAAAATTCACGAAGGTTCTAAAGATTATTTTTTAAGTTTAAGCAAATCATCTAAAAAAATGATTTTGCACTGGATTGTACTTGCCAAACGACCTGAAACTAGGCAAAAAAGAATTGCCGAAATTGCTGAATGTGCATCAAAACAGCAAAAACCAAAACATATGTAAAGGTAATATTCCGCAAAACATTGTTTCCTTGCAAAGAAAACCGTTTCTTTTCGTCTTAAAATCAGCACATATAACTATATTTGAGTAAACAACCATTATTTTAAAGAAACTGTATTTAACCTTAAAATTGTTGGAATGAACGACGAAAGACTTGCCGTACTGATTGATGCAGATAACGTTCCGTATGCCAATGTGAAAGAAATGCTCGAAGAGATTTCGAAAAACGGAACTCCGACCATTAAACGGATCTATGGCGACTGGACCAAACCCACACTTTCGGGATGGAAAAATGTGCTGTTAGACAACGCCATTACACCAATTCAGCAATACAGCTATACTTCGGGCAAAAATTCTTCGGACAGCGCACTGATTATTGATGCCATGGACATTTTGTATTCTGAAAAAGTAAACGGCTTTTGTATTGTATCAAGCGACAGTGATTTTACAAGACTTGCCACTCGTTTGCGTGAAGCCGGAATGACCGTTATAGGAATTGGAGAGAAAAAGACTCCGCAACCGTTTATATCATCTTGCAACAAATTTATTTATATAGAAATTCTTAAAGTAAAAGAACCTGTTAACGAGGTTGCTTCTACCCGAAGAAAAAAAACTACAACTGCCGAAAATCCGCTTAATAAAATCGACGTTAAAACTATTAAACTTATTGAAGATAGTGTAGACGACCTTGCCGATGAAAGCGGATGGACCTTTTTGGGAAATCTGGGCAATTTGATCTCAAAAAAGAAACCCGATTTTGATCCTAGAAATTACGGTTTCACCAAACTTTATCCGCTTATAAAACACATAGGAAAATTTGAAATAGACGAACGCGATACTGGTGTAAAGAACATAAGACACATTTATTTGAAGCTTAAGTAAATCGAATTTCCACTATTTTTTGCAAACAACTATAAATTTGCTCGCTATACGGTAAAATACATAATCTGGAGCAAAATATTTTTCTTTAGAAATGAACAAAAAAAGACAATATTAAAAAACAGCTCATGAAAACATTCGTAGCACTACTATTTTTAGCTTTCTTTTCAAGCAGTTACTGTCAGATTTTGAAACCTGGTTTCGATAAAGCCGAATATATTGAAACCCTAAAAATTAATCACAAGGCACATATTGCTGTTGAAAAATGGAGTGAAATAAAAACCGTTCCTGATCCACAGCAATTCGATTTTGTATATCGATCTCCTGTTGTAGCTTTTGATAATATATGGGATTTGTGGATACATAAAGAAAAGCCTGTTGCACTAATTGCTGTTCAAGGAAGTATTCAGACCGAAGCCAGTTTTCTTGCAAATCTGTATGCTGCTATGCTGCCTGCAAAGGGAGAACTTCAGCTTGACAACGATTTTTTGTTCAAATATAAGCTTGCAGAAAATCCTAATGCGGCTGTTCATGCAGGCTGGTTTGTAGCTATGGCGTATCTTTCTAAAACTGTTGAAACAAAAATAGATTCTTGCTACAAGGCGGGTATTAAAGATTTTATTCTTACAGGTCATAGTCAGGGTGGCGGTATTACCTACCTTTTAAATGCACATTTAGAAAATTTAAAGCTGGAGAAAAAGCTACCGCAAGATATCCGTTTTAAAACGTATTGTAGCGCAGGTCCAAAACCAGGAAATTTATTTTTTGCTTATGATTACGAAAAAATGACTGAAGGCGATTGGGCATTTAATGTGGTTAATACAGCAGACTGGGTTCCAGATGTTCCTTTCTCTGTTCAGACTATAAACGATTTTACTTCGGTAAATCCTTTCCGAAATGCCAAGTCAATGATCAAGAAACAGAAGTTCCCTATGAATATTGTTCTAAAAAGAACCTACAACCAATTAAGCAAACCCAGTATAAAAGCTCAAAAAAATTACGAAAAATACTTAGGCAATATAGTTTCAAGAGCAGTAAAAAAGCAATTACCAAATTTCAAAGCACCAGAGTATTACAGTAGTAATTATTATGTAAGAACCGGACGAACAATAGTTTTGTATGCCGAAGAAGATTATTTTAAACTTTACAGTAACGCAGCCGATAATCCCGATATCTGGCAGCACCACCTTCCAAAACAATATTTATTTCTTGCAGAAAAATTAGAATAACAAGTTTGTATTAATTTCTAATAATAAAAAAGTGCTTTCAGATTGTTCTAAAAGCACTTTTTTTGTTACAATGAGGATTGATTATTCCTCCATAGCTTCACCAGATTTTCTGTGAATGAAGCTTCCGTAAATATGTCTTCTTGCAAAACGGCTTGGCGATTCGGCATTTACCATTTTTACATACGTATTTCTTGGTACACCAATGTATTCGTACATTTTTCCGTTTAAATGCTGTATTTTTAAAATCTGCTTTTCAAAATAAAACTCGTGAATATTCGATTTTGCAGTGGTTTCTAAATATTCTTCACTATACTTCTCGTGTGTTTCAGGATTAATACTTACCAAAAAGTGATAAGCTTCAATAACCGCTTTACTTTTTTCTTCAGCCGCTAATTTTCCTTCTTCATCATTTACAAATTTATCAGGATGCGCATCTTTCATCGTATTTCTGTAAATTGTTTTCAATTCCTTTAAAGTAGCAGTTTTATCAACTCCAAGCAGTTTTCTGTGCTCTACAACTCTTTTCATAATTCAAATCCTTAATTCAGCCTGCAAAATTAGGTAATTAAATTTCAAAAGATGATACAATTACAAAGTATTTTATTTTGTGGGAAAACGGCTGCTGAAACTCTTCTTGATTTTACAACGAACTTTTGAATTATTCAACAAAAAACGCCTGTAATTTCTTACAGACGCTAGCTAAAAAAAATGTTATATAAAAACATTTATGAAACCGTAAATTTAACAACTATAAACAGTTAAATAAATTAGAATTTGATTAGAAATGATATGAAGAACTTAACATCATTGATCTTATTAAATTCGGAATCCGCCTGAAACTTCTATACGCTGTGCATTGATCCATTTAGAATCATCGGAACAAAGAAATGCCACCACGCTGCCAATATCGTCTGGTAATCCAACTCTGCCTAATGCCGTTTGCGATGCAATTCCCTGGTTGTATTCGGCAATATCACGTATGGCTCCGCCACCAAAATCGGTTTCAATTGCCCCAGGTGCAACAGAATTCACTCGAATTTTGCGACTGCCCAATTCCAGCGCCTGATAACGCGTTAATGAATCAACCGCTGCTTTCATTGCACCGTAAGCTGCGTATCCTTCAAAAGAAAATCTTGCCAAACCAGACGATGTATTTACAATGCTGCTGCCGTCATTTAACAACGGAAGTAATTTCTGTGTTAAAAAGAACGGCCCTTTAAAATGGATATTCGTCATGGCATCCAACACTTCTTCGGTCGTATTTTCAAAAGAAGCATTAAGTCCGATTCCCGCATTATTTACCAAAGCATCTAATTTTGCTCCATTAAAATGAGTACTTAAAAGATCCTGCACCTGCCCTGCAAATAAATCAAAACCAGCTGTTGAAGCAATATCCAAAGGCAGTGCAAAAGCCTGTTTTCCCGTGTTTACAATTTGATTAACAACCTCGTCTGCCGCTTCTTTTTTGGTTTGATACGTAATAATTACGTTAAAACCTTTTTC
>Ga0256795_1000859_pt1 | contig 10648 bp, 9 predicted proteins | sample MC6MC0946MT_FD_186353 | JGI IMG/M metagenome (GOLD analysis project Ga0256795, IMG submission 186353) | Metatranscriptome of enriched soil aggregate microbial communities from Iowa State University, Ames, United States - MC6-MC0946-MT... | ecosystem: Environmental > Terrestrial > Soil >... | reverse complement strand
TTTAGTCCTACTTCGCGCAGCGCGTTCACGATCCTCGCTTCATGATCGCCAATGCCGTTGATACGTAGCGGCTCGCGCAGCGTCTGATCCACGGTGAAGCGCGGATGCAGCGACCCATATGGGTCCTGAAACACCATCTGCACATCGCGCCTGCGCATGTCGCGATCCGAACCGGCGATATGCAGGGACCCCTCTGCAACGGGTGTGAGTCCGCTCAGCGCGCGAAGAATAGTCGACTTGCCGGAGCCCGATTCACCGACCAGACCGAATACCTCGCCTGCCGCGACATGAAAGCTTGCGCCGCGAACCGCATCGACGAGGCCCGTGGCCGTCTTGAAGCGAACGGTCAGTGCATCGACGCGAATCATAACGGCGCTCCGTGCTGTTCGTTTAAGTCGTTGAGCCACGCCGTGTCGCGCGAGAGCACGGGCAACTCGGCGGGCGGATTCACAAGCGGCGGGTTCGCGGCAAGCAGCCCGCGCGTGTACGGATGTTGGGCATTCGCCAGATCGCGCGCCGCGCAGGTTTCAATGACGCGACCGGCGTACATCACCACCACGCGATCGCAGAACGACATGACGAGCGGCAAGTCGTGACTGATGAAAATGAGGCCCGTCTGGTGCTTTTCGATAAGTTCATCGAGCACGGCCAGCACCTGCATGGAGACCAGCACGTCGAGCGCGCTCGTCGGTTCATCTGCGATCAGCAGGCGTGGACCTGTCGAGACCATCATCGCGATCATCACGCGTTGCCCCATGCCGCCTGACAACTCATGCGGGTACGAGCGGGCGACCCGTTCAGGGTTGCGAATATGCACGGACTCGAGCGCCGCGACGACCTTTGCCCGCATTTCACGACGGCCAAGTTTTGGATCACGCAGCGCGAATGCTTCGCGCATCTGCTGCTCGACGGTCATGACCGGATTGAGCGAATACTTCGGGTCCTGCAGAATCATGCCCATTTGCGAGCCGCAAAAGCGACGGCGTTTATAAGCCGGCATCGCCAGCATGTCCTGGCCGTCAAAGCTTAGACTTTTGGCGGTGCAATGTGCGGCGGGCGGCAACAAGCCGAGCAGGGCGCGGCCTGTGAGCGATTTGCCCGAGCCCGACTCGCCGACAATGCCGAGTCGCTCGCCCTTTTTCAACGTGAGCGAGAGACCGCGTACCGCTTCGTTCAGCGTGCCGTCATGCGCGCGAAACGCAATGCGCAGGTCGTCGATTTCACACAGCGGCTGGGCCGCTTCGCTCGTGTGCATGTCAGTCTCCATGACGCGGATCGAACACGTCGCGCAGCCCGTCACCGAGCAGGTTGAACGCGAGGCTCACGAGCAGAATCGCGAAGCCCGGTATCGTGGCGACCCACCATGAATCGAGCAGCACGTTGCGCCCGGAAGCGACCATGAAGCCCCATTCGGGACTCGGCGGTTGCGCGCCAAGCCCGAGAAAGCCGAGACCCGCGACCGTGAGAATGATGCCGGCCATGTCGAGCGTCGCCCGCACGATCACGGACGACATGCATAGCGGCACCACGTAGCGCAGCAGGATGCGCAGATTCGACGCGCCTTGCAGACGTGCAACCTGAATGAAATCGGCCTGCACGAGCCGCAGGGTTTCGGCGCGAGCGAGACGTGCATATGCGGGCCACGCCGTGATGGAGATTGCGATCACGGCATTGATCACACCGGGTCCCAACGCTGCGGCGAAGGCGAGCGCGAGCACGATTTTCGGAAACGCCAGCGCGATGTCGGTTACACGCATCAGCACGTTATCGACCCAGCCGCCGAAGAAGCCCGCTGTCGTGCCTATCATGAGGCCAATCGGCACCACCACGACGACCACGAGTATGGCTATCGACAAAGTGAGGCGCGAGCCATAAATGATGCGCGAGAGAATGTCGCGCCCAAGCTGGTCGGTGCCGAGCCAGTGCGATGGAGAGCCCGGCGGCAGCAGGCGGTCCGACAGCACCTGACGCAAAGGATCATGCGGCGCGATCCACGGTCCGATGATCGCGACGATCACGAGCACCATGAGGATCGCAAAACCGAATACCGAAAGCGGATTGCCCGCGAAACGCCGCCAGCGTCGATAGGCGAGGCCCAACGCTGCCTGTTTGCGCGACGCGGGCGTATCGGTGAGCAGCCATTGCTTCCACGTTAGGCGCGCGGCATTCATCGGCCAGTCCTGCGTCGAATGTTCAAGAGGATGACGCACGTCGAAAGTCTCCGTTGCATCAGCGGGCGCGTGGATCGAACACGCGATAGAGCGCGTCGGTGAGCAGATTCAGCGCGATGAAAGTGGCACCTATCACAAGCGTGCTGCCAAGCACGGCGTTCATGTCGGCATTGAGCAACGCACCCGTCAGATACGATCCGATGCCGGGCCACGCGAATACGATCTCGGTCAACACCGAGCCCTCCAGCAGGAAGCTGTACGACAGCGCGATCACCGTGAGCAGCGGCACAGCGATATTGCCGAAGGCGTGCACCCACACGACGCGCCGCTCGGGCACGCCCTTCGCGCGCGCCGTCGTGATGTACTCCTGGTTCAATTGATCGAGCATGAACGAGCGCGTCATCCGGCTCAGGTACGCGACGGAGTAATAGCCGAGTATTGCCGCGGGCAACGCGACGTGCGAGATGGCATTGAAGAACACATCCCATTCGCCGGCCATCAGCGAATCGACTAGCAGGCTGCCTGTGCGCGGCTCGACCATGCCGTCGAACACCGGGTCCAATCTCCCGGGACCCGACACCCAATGCAACTTCGCATAGAACAGCAACAGGCCCATCAGCCCGAGCCAGAAAACAGGCACGGAACTGCCGATGAGGCCCACGAAGCGCGCGACGTGATCGATCCAGCGGTTATGGCGCGTCGCGGCCACTACGCCGAGCGGCACGCCGACCAGCACGCCGGCGATGGTCGCGAGCGTGGCCAGTTCGAGCGTGGCGGGAAACACGCGGCGAATGTCGTCAAGTACCGGACTGGCTGTCAGCAGCGACACGCCAAGGTTGCCGTGCAGGACCGCATTCACGTAGATCAGAAATTGCTCGGCGAGAGGCTTGTCCAGACCCAGCTGGATGCGCGCGGCCGCATAGGCGGCGGCCGACGCGCGATCCCCGAGTATCGCGAGCACCGGATCGATTGGCACCTTGCGGCCGATCACGAACGTTACAGCGAGCAGACCCGTGAAGGTGATGGCGAGCGTCAGTGCCCAGCGCAAAACGCGCAACGTCCAGCGCACGCTCGCGCGGCGAGCGGACGCGGCACGAATGCGGTCGATAGGAGTCAACGTTGTCGACATGGATGGGACGCCGCCGGGCGATTACTGCTTCTTCACGTGCAGGTAAGACACCAGGTCGTTGATCGGCCCAACTTCGAGCCCCGACACGCCGGGCCGCATCGCTACCTGCGATACCTGCTGGAACATGATGACGAACGGCGACTGCGCGAGCATTTCCTTCTGCATCGCCTGATAGAGCTGCGCGCGTTTTGCAGTGGACGATTCGGCAAGTGCGGCATTGGTTTCTTTCGTCAGACCGGCGATGTCCCACGAATTGCGCCACGCGAGCATTTTGTACGAGGACTTGTCGGAGTTGTCGGGGTTCCACGCGAAGCCCTGCGCATTGCTGTGCGGGTCGATGTAGTCGGCAGACCATTCGCCGATGTAGATGTCGTGCTGGCGCGCGCGATACTTGGCGAGCGTCTGCTTGTTATCGCCCGGAATAATGTCGACCTTGATTCCGGCTTGAGCCAGATTGGCTTGCACCGCCTGCGCGATCTCGTTGTACGGATAGGCGCTACGCACGTCCATCGTCACGTTGAAGCCGTTCGGCAAGCCCGCTTTGGCGAGCAGCGCCTTTGCCTTTGCGACGTCCTGGTGATAGGGGTTGCTGTTGAGCGCGCCAAGAAAACCTTCCGGCAAAAACGTTTGATGAACCTTATAGGTCGTCTTCACCACGTTCGTCTGAATGCCGTTGTAATCGATCAGCCACTTCATTGCTTCCTGCACTTCGGGCTTCGCGAGATTCGGGTTCTTCACGTTCAGGCCGAGATACAGCAACGTGGCTTGCGGCACGGCCGTCACGTGAGCCTTGTTCGACTTCGTCAATGCAGCGAGGTCGTCCGGGCTCAGATTGCGCGCAATGTCCGCGTCGCCATTTTCGAGTAGCAGGCGCTGGCTCGATGCTTCAGGAACATGTCGCAGCACGATGCGCTTCATGGCGAGGGGCACGCGGTAATCGTCGTATTTCTGCAGAATGATGCTGTCGTTGGCGGTCCATTTGACCAGCTTGTAGGCGCCCGATCCGGCCTCGTTCGTGCGCAGCCATTCGTTGCCGAAGTCATTGCCTTTCTGATGGGACATCAGCAGTTTTTTATCGAGCACGGAAGCGGGCCACGCGCCCAGAACGTTCAGCACGAAGGTCGGCGCGTACTTCTGATCGGTCGTGATACTGACCGTTGAATCGTCGATCTTTTTGACCTTGTCGAGCGCGTTCTCTTTGGTGAGCCCGATGCCCTGCAGCACGGCGGCAGCGCCTTTGTCGAGAAGCACGCAGCGCTGAATCGACCATGCGACGTCGTCGGCCGTCAGAGGGTTGCCGGAGTGGAACTTGAGACCGGAGCGGATCTTGAAGGTGAATGTGAGTCCGTCGGGGCTCACGGCCCAGGATTGCGCGGCGTCCCCGTTGAATTTCGATGGGTCTTTCAGGTCGACCCGTACCAGGCGGTCATAGGTGTTCGCGACATATTCTTCCGGCACCAGTTCGTAGACTTCGCCGGGATCGAGCGTCGAAAATTCGTCGAGCGTCGTGGCCATGACAAGCATGTCTTTCGGCGTCGCCGCGAGCGCGCTGCCTGTCATCGAGGTGGAAAACGTCAGCGCGGATGCCACCGCGACCGCTGCCAGCGCATTGCGCAAAACCAGATTCATACTTGCTCCGCATGTAAAGGAAGAGAACCTGCAAACGGACAGCCAGAACCTACCAGGTCACATCAACTTCAACGGGCCGCTTTCGCTGTTGTCTATAACCGGCAGCGCACGCGAGCCAGGCAATTCGTAATGCCACCATTCGCTTGCGATGTGCGCAAAGCCGGCCGCGTGCATGATGCCGAGCAACAGCAGGCGATTGCGCTGCACAGACTGGGGCAGCCCTCGGTGGAAATGCTCGGAAGCCTTCACCATCTCGTCGAAACCGGTGCCCATGTCTAGCGGTTGACCGTCGCCGTCTATCAGCGTGAGGTCGATGGCCGTGCCACGGCTATGATTCGAGCCACGGCCCAGTTCGGCGATGTACGTCGGGTCGGGCAGAAAGTCCCACAGCACCTTTTGCGCTTGCGGCGGCCGATAGGCGTCGAAGATACGCAACGTCATGCCTGCGCTGTCCGCGAGTCCGACGGCTTTGCGCAATGCAGCTTCGGCGGGTTCGAGCAGCAGGCAATGCGCTTCGCGGTAGATCGGCTTGCCCGTGAAGTTGCGGGACGTCGCATAAACGAGGTCGATATCCACTCGATGTGTGTCGGGGGTGATAGGTATCAGGCGAGGAGTGTCGGTCATGGCTATCAGAATTCGAATTGATCGAGTTCGCGCTGCAGTTCGCGATTGCGCGCAACGCGCCCGTCGATGGCGGGGCCGAGACATTCAACAATTGAACTCAGCAGAAGATTGAAGAGACACGTGAGCGGCGCAAGCGAGTCCCAGAACTGGCCGACGTCCGTCTTGACTTGCAACAGATCGCAATCGAAATCGCGCGCCCACGGGCAATAGAGATCGGTGACGAGCGCGAACGCGATGGCGCGTTGCGTCGCGGCTTCGCAATAGCGGCGTGCGATGCGTGAATAGGCGCGCGTGTCCGTCACGATCAGGTAGGGCGATGCAAATTCGGAGTTCAGTGAATCCACGTACGAGCCCGACATTCCGTCGGAATAGAACACGCGTGGTCGCAGGTATTCGAGGTAGCTGAAAAACGCATTCGAGATGCCGCGAGTCGATTGAATGCCGACGACATACACGGCGTCCGCAGTGGCAACGCGCTTTGCGACCCGCTCAAATCCTTCGCTTCGTGCGAGCTGATAGACATCGCGTACGGCGTCGACCTCCAGCTCCATTGACCGTGCGAGCGAGTCGCCTTGCGAACTCGCGCCTTGCGTGTCTTCTTGATGGCGCTCGCTGCGATACGCATCGAGGCGATCGGTAATGAACCAGGGACGCGTTTGCGCGCCGCGTAACTCGCGCTTCAGCTCATCGAGATTGCGATAACCGACGCTGCGCAGAAAGCGTCCAACGGAAATGCCGCTCGTTCCCGTCTGCTGTGCGATCTGATCGGCCGTTTCAAGACCGAGCCGGTCGAGGTTCGCCAGCATGTAGCTCGCAATGCGTTTGGCCGTCGGCGTGAGCGTCGTAAAGCTCTCTTTGACGGTATGGGCGAACGCAGTGGGCATCGGATCTTGTGCGTTAGTGTGCGTTATTTATCTGTCACAGCGACGTGCGCTGGTAGCTATCTGACAAGGACAATAAAGCGGACGCTACCTTAATTTTTCAATCGAAGACATCCCGTCGATAGTCGATTCGAAGTGCGAAGGTGTACGGGCGCAAAGCTGTTGAAGCATGCGTTCAGATCGCATTTTGCGGATTGCCGTCTGGTTCGGTGCGTCCCGGAAGTGTGACCAACCTGCGTGGTTGACCAGGTTCGGGATCGGCTCCAATGCGAACGCTTGAATTCCGTTGCGGTCGCTTCGCGTCTGCGTGGAGCGCTTCGCGGCTGCGCGCCGTAGCTCGACAACGTCCGCTAGTCTTGACTCGCGCCCTCACGTGTCTGCGCTCGCTCTGCTGAGACTGCAGAACTGGCTGGAGGACTCGTCTCGAACAAGGAGCTAGCTGTGTCCAGTATTAAAACGAAACCCAATTTGACGATCAACACGTCGAGCGTCACGCAACATTCGTCCACGGGCTCGCCTGAGCCGTTGAGTGCCTCACCGTCGGCGCGCGCCAGGAATCCGGCGCTGGCCGCCTTGCCGCCTTCACCAACCAGTCCGCGCGCTTCCGCTGGCCGCCTGTTCCGCGTTGCAGAGGCCGCGCAGAAGTTCAAAGGCAGCGGAAACGTGGGTGTCGAAACCAAGCTGCAGCCGAAACTCGAAGCGGGAAAGGCACATAAGGACGTTCAGTTCCAGGAGGGTGGCGGCTTTGTCGTCAGCAGCACATATACGAAGAAGTTCTCCGCTGATGAGATGGCTCAGCGAAACGCAGAACATCAGGCTAAGCTGGCAAAACATGAAGCGGATGTCAGCGCCTTTAAGGAGCAGAATCCGCAACTGGAAGGAAAGAAACTTGAGAAGGCCCTCGGCCAGCAGAAATTGGGCAGTGCGCCCAAGCCACCCAAGCCAACCAGACCGCTTGGATCGAATGAAGTCGAATATCACCCGCCTGGCGGCATACATTCTCTTAATCAGACGGATCTTCCTGGCCAGCCCGGCGAGTTCGGCGGCTCCTATGCGCGCGTCAAGCGCAGTGATGGCGGTTCTTCCTCCGAGTTCGAACGGCTGAGCCGCTTTGGTAAGTTCGGGGACAACCAGACTATAGAGGGCAAGCCGCTCGGCGGGCAGAGCAGAGCCGATCCATCCACTATCAGGCGGCAGGCGCCTGAGCGACGCAATTCTGAGCCGCCGTCTCCGGCCACGGCCCAGGCCGTTCTGGACAAGTACTACAACAAGCCCGTCGAGACGATGAAAGAACTCGAGTCGGGCAAGCCATATAAGGACATTGCGCAGGCGTCCTCGTTGGACGAGTAACTTTTCTCACCGCCACACCTGGCTGTTCGCAGACACGGTGAACTGCGAGCAGACCAGTGCGGATCTTTATGACTCGTCGCGGTTGGGAGGGGCAAGAACATTGAACGTCGCCAGCACGTCGTGCACGTGTGTAATTGCGCATTTCAGGCGCCGCTCCCTCCCAGCGTTTTCATGCTCTTCCATTGACCCTGTTGAACCTGGAACAACGTGTACGGCGGCTTGATCAGATCGCCGTACGGATCGAACGCGATCTGTCCGGTCACACCCGTAACGTTGACCTTCGACAGACTGTCGACGATCTTCGAGCGGTCGAGCGAATTCGCCGTGTGAATCGCCTTGAGCATCGCGAGTGCCGCGTCATACGCAAACGGCGCGTACAGTTCCACGTCCTGATTGAAGCGTGCCTTGTAACGCTTGCCGAACTCGAGCGCAGCCGGCTGCTTGTCGAGCGCGGGACCGGGTTCCAGATCCTGCGTGCCGTCGCCCGCGGTGCCGGCGATCTGCAGGAACGCATTGCTCTTCAACGCGCCCGCGCCGAACAGTTGCGCGTTCATGCCCAGAGAGCGCATCTGCTTGATCAGCATTGCGCCCTGTTCATCTAGGCCACCAAAGAAAATCAGATCGACGTTCCTGCTTTTCAACGTCGTCAGGATGGCGCGGAAATCGACCGCTTTGTCGTTCGTAAATTCGCGAACTACGATGTTGCCGTTTGCTTCCTTCGCGCCTTTCTCGAAGGCGTCCGCGAGACCCTGGCCGAACGCCGTGCGGTCGTCAATGATGCCGATCCGCTTCGCCTTCATCTGCTCCACCACGAAATGTCCTGCGACCACACCGCCGATGCCATCGTGGCCCATCGTGCGAAACACGTTCTTGTAGCCCTGTTTGGTCAATTGCGGATTGGTCGAGCCCGGCGTGATCATCGCGACATTTGCCTGGTGATAGACCGTCGACGCCGGAATGCTGCAACCGGAGTTGTAATGGCCTATTACGCCGACCACGCCATCGTCGACCAGCTTCTGCGCGACCTGGATCGCAACGCGCGGATCGGCCTGATCGTCCTGCACGTCGAGCACGAATTTGACGGGCTTCCCGCCGACAGTGGGATGTCGTGCGTTTTCTTCGTCGATCGCCAGTTGCGCACCGTACTGCAGGTCTTTCCCAACCCGTGCAACAGGGCCCGTTAAAGGTCCGACAAAGCCGATCTTGACGACTTCCGGATCGGCTGCCGACGCAAACGGCGTCTGCGCGCCGAGTAGGCAGACGGCAAAATTCAACAGCCAGTTGCGGCGATTCATGATGAGCTCCTTGCGAGATGTCACGTCGCGCGTTATGTCGAACGAGCGGTTCGATGCGCGACGCGTCGAAACCGTCCCACGTATGGGTAGATGAAACTGAAACCTGTCGCTGCTGTGTCCGGTGAGTTGTCCGCAGTCTGGTCCTTCGCTAGATGCCAAAACGCGTCGCCGCATACGGCGCAAGATCGAGCGGAGGCGCACGACGCGCAACCAGGTCCGCGACGATTCGCCCGCTCACGCCGGCCAGCGTGAGCCCAAGATGCTGGTGACCGAATGCATAGATCACACGCTCGCTTGCACGTGAGCGCGCGAGCACCGGCACACCGTCGGGCAAGGTCGGACGAAAGCCGAGCCAGCTGGAGTCCGGCGTTTCGAGCAGAGGTAACGCGCGTCGCGATGAGAACGTCAACAGGTCGAGCAACGAGCGGTTGCGCGTGTCGCTGAAGCCGCCCAGTTCGACGGTTCCCGCGACGCGGATGCCGTCGCTCATCGGCGTCATGTAAAAGCCCCGTTCGGCCCAGCCGACAGGCCGCGAAATGAGTTGCTGCGCGCCCGGATAACGCACGTGATAGCCGCGCTCCGTGTCGAGCGGCACGACGTCGCCGCATTGCCGCGCGAACTGCGCTGAGCGCGCGCCCGTAGCGATGACCACATGGCCAAAGCGCCGCGTGAATCCGTCGGCCGTCACGCTTGCGCCATCGCCGGAAGGCTGCACCGCGCTGACAGTCGAACGCTGCAGCGTCAGTCCTTGCGCCGCCAGTTGCTCAAAAAGCGCTTGCAGGAAGCCTTGCGGATCCGAGAAATGCCAGCTGTCGCTGAACAGCACGCCGCGCTCGAAAATCGGCGCGAGCGATGGTTCGAGCGCGCGGATGTCGTTGCCGCCCAGCACGTCGAAGATGACACCGAGTTTCTTGCGTAGATCGAGCGCGGGACGCGCCGCGTTGAACGAAGCTGCGCTGGAGTAGAGATACAGGCATTCACGTGACCGCACGAAGCGCGCGAGTTCGGCGTTCGCCAGCAACGGCGCATAGCCTTCCTGCGCTTGCGCGAGCAGCGCAGCGAGCGCGCCCGCGCTCGCCTCATAGCGGCGCGGCAGCGAACTCATCATGAAGCGCGCGAGCCACGGCACCAGGTGCGGCAGGTATTGGTAACGCAGCCTGAACGGGCTGTCGCCTGAAAACAGGTAGCGCGGCAGGTCACGGAACACAGACGGGTTGTTCACCGGAATGCACGCGTAATGCGCGAACGTCCCTGCGTTGCCGAACGATGCGCCTTGCCCGACGCCGGACGGATCGAATAGCGTGACCCGATGTCCGTCGCGCATCAACGAAGCAGCGCTGGCAAGGCCGATGAATCCCGCGCCGACGATGGCGATCTCAGACATTACTGGCGTCCATCGCGATCATCGCGACGTGCCGTTGACGTAAAGCCGCGCCGGGTTTGGGCGGTGCGTCGGAGACCGTGGACTGCGTAACACGCACTGGAACACTCCTGCTGTCTGATTCCCGAACGATGCCTGGGCGTCGCGACACGCTCGCTACCAGACAAACTCTGGCATCTAGAATCACA
>Ga0256795_1000849_pt1 | contig 10702 bp, 13 predicted proteins | sample MC6MC0946MT_FD_186353 | JGI IMG/M metagenome (GOLD analysis project Ga0256795, IMG submission 186353) | Metatranscriptome of enriched soil aggregate microbial communities from Iowa State University, Ames, United States - MC6-MC0946-MT... | ecosystem: Environmental > Terrestrial > Soil >... | reverse complement strand
TCAGTACATTTTTAAACAAATGCTGGTTTAAGCGCGTATCGATATTTTCTAATTCAATAGTTTCGTACTTGCGTTCTAAATAACCGGTTGATTTATTATAATCTTCGATCATTTGTTTGTATTTGCGCATTCTGAACCAGAAATAGCCAACAGCAACAATCAGTACTAAAATTATATAGTCTTTAAAACCCATTAGTCTTTTACAATAACCGGTTTAGCAGGTGCTTTTGTGCTTACATCCATCACGGGAACCAAACCTTCCGAAGGCATATAGATAATCTGTGGTAAATCGCCTTTATCTGCCAATTTCTCTAACGTTCTAATAAACAAATACTGATTGTAAGTGGTATTTAATGTTCCGTTTTCCAACTTCATTGCTTCTGCCATACCGCGTGCACGTTCCACTTCTGCCTGGGCATTCAGTTTTTCGGCTTCTAAACGGGCTTTAGCTTCTTCGATTAAAATTTTACGGTTTTGTTCTGCCTTTGCCATTTCTGCTTTACCAGCCATTTCCTGCTGCCAAACATTGTAAACCGGCAACCCAACCATTAACACCACAACCAGAATTGCAATGGCTGCAAATACAATTACTAATGCTTTCGAATTTTTCATACTAATCTAATGCTCCTTTTATTGTAAAGCCTAAAGATACAATATAATTTCTAAAATCGCTTGGTTTTGTAAAGTCGCCCTTACCGAAAGTAAACTGATAACCCGCATTTCCGGTCACATATATTGCGGTATTACTTTTAGGATCGATGTTTGCCAATTTCACAGATAAATCGATATTAGGGGTCAATGAAAAGTAGGCATCACGGTTTAACCGAACAGGCGTTTTTACTACTGTTGTTACTCCTGTTTCTTCATCATAATGTTCTTCAATCTTCAGCTGATTTTTATCGCGCAGCGTACTTAAAGAAAGTCCAGGCGAAATTCCCATTCCAATCTGAACTTTATCTTTATTAACTACATCGTACTGCAACGGCACATTGATGCCTAGATAATGCATAATAGAATTATTGGTATCGTAGCCAAAACCATGTGTAAACTTATCGTTTGTATAAATATAATTGTTACCAATAGAGAAAGCGTCGGTGATGTAATATCTTAAACCGACTTCGGCTCCTAAACGGTTGCTGTTAAAAACCGGCAAAACAGTTGCTTTTGCGGTAAACGCCAAATCGTTTTGTTGTGATTGAGCGAATGTTATTTGTGTAAACAAAAATGCTGATAAAAGTAGTGCGTGTTTCATAATGTTAGATTTTTCTTCTGCCAATACAAAAAGCAAGCCAAAAAGAAAACCGCTCGGTTTATTGAGCGGTTTTTGTATCTAAAAATAATCTGTGCATTGATGGAAATAAGACTAAAACCCAGCCAAATTGATGATTTTACCGGGAACAATGATAACTTTTTTAGGTACTTTACCTTGTAATTGCGCCTGTGTGCGTTCATCGTTCATTATGATTTCTTCGATTTGTTCTGCGGTTAAATCTAAAGGTAATTCAATTTTAAAACGCATTTTTCCGTTAAACGAAACCGGATATTCTTTTGAACTTTCTACCAGATATTTCTCTTCGAATTTAGGAAACGGCAGTTGTGAAACCGAATCGGCATGCCCCAACATATTCCATAATTCTTCTGCAATGTGCGGTGCATAAGGTGAAATTACAATTGCCAACGGCTCTAAAATAGCACGGTGGTTGCATTTTTGCTGTTGCAGTTCGTTTACACAGATCATGAATTGCGAAACCGATGTATTGAACGAGAAATTCTCGATATCTTCAGTTACCTTTTTAATGGTTTTATGTAACGATTTGTACATTTCAGCCGTTGGCTCTTCGTTGGTAACAATCAATCCGTTATCGTCTGCAAATAATCTCCAAAGTTTTTTAAGGAACCCAAATACACCTGTAATTCCTGCGGTATTCCAAGGTTTTGACTGTTCTAACGGACCTAAAAACATTTCGTACAAACGCAACGTATCTGCACCGTATTCGTTACAAATATCATCCGGGTTTACTACGTTATACCAACGTTTAGACATTTTTTCAATTTCACGCCCAACATAGTACTTTCCGTTCTCTAATATAAATTCTGCTTCTTTAAATTCAGGAATCCAATTTCTTAATCCTTCAATATCAATTTCATCAGAAGCATTTACTAAACTTACATCAACTCGTAATTCTTCAACTTCATAATCGCCTTTAAGATTTTTAGAAACATATTTATTTGTTCCCGAAACTCTGTAAACGATTGCACTCATTCCCAAAATCATTCCTTGGTTGATTAATTTCTGGAATGGTTCTTCGGTTGGTACAATATTAAAATCTTTTAAAAACTTGTTCCAAAAACGTGAATACAATAAGTGTCCCGTTGCGTGTTCGCTTCCTCCAATGTATAAATCTACATTTTGCCAGTAATCGATAGCTTCTTTTGATGCAATTTCGTTTTCATTATCAACATCCATATAACGTAACCAATACCATGAAGAACCTGCCCAACCCGGCATGGTGTTTAGTTCTAACGGGAAAATGGTTTCATTGTCGATTTCGCTTGAACTGACAACTGAATTGCTTTTAGTATCCCAAGCCCAATTGGTCGCGTTGCCTAATGGCGGCTGTCCGTCTTCGGTTGGTAAATATTTTTCAACTTCGGGTAATTCGATAGGTAAATATTTCGGATCGATCATTTTAGGCAATCCGTTCACATAATAAACCGGAAAAGGCTCGCCCCAATAACGCTGACGCGAAAAAACAGCATCGCGCAAACGGTAATTTACTTTGGCTTTACCCTGCCCTATTTTTTCTAACTCATCGATAGCTTTTTTAGTCGCTGCCTTGTAATCCATTCCATTTAAAAAATCGGAATTCTGTAATTCAAAACCAGCTTTTTCGGTGTACGCTTCTTCAGAAATATCTTTATTAAAAATATTAATGATTTCAGGCATTCCGTTTTGTCCGGCAAAGTGTTTCGCAAACGCATAATCACGCTCATCGCCACACGGAACCGCCATTACCGCACCTGTACCGTATCCTGCCAAAACATAATCACCAATCCAGATTGCAACTGGTTCTTTGGTGAAAGGATGTTCTGCGTACGCACCGGTAAACACACCCGAAATGGTTTTAACATCTGCCATACGCTCACGTTCTGAACGTTTAGATGTTGCCTGGATATACGCCTCAACAGCCGCTTTTTGATCAGCAGTTGTAATTGCAGCAACCAATTCATGTTCTGGAGCCAATGTCATAAAATTCACTCCGAAAATAGTATCAGGACGCGTTGTGAATACTTCGATTGTTTCGTTTGATTCTTTCACATTAAAAGTTACAGACGCTCCAACCGATTTCCCGATCCAATTGCGTTGCGCTTCTTTGATAGATTCGCTCCAATCAATGGTATCCAAACCTTGTAACAAACGTTCTGCATAAGCAGAAATACGCATGCTCCACTGGGTCATTTTTTTACGGATCACCGGATGACCGCCACGTTCTGAAACTCCGTTTACAATTTCATCGTTCGCCAAAACCGTTCCTAATGCAGGGCACCAGTTTACTTCGGTTTCAGCCAAATAAGTCAATCTGTATTTTAATAAAAATCTTTCTTGATCATCGGCAGAAAAAGCATTCCACTGATCGGCTGAAAAAATTTCGATATTTTCATCGGATACCGCATTTACACTCGTATTTCCTGCTTTCGAAAATAAATCGATCAACGTACAGATGCTTTCTGCTTTATCGGTATTTTTATTGTACCACGCATTAAACAACTGAATAAAAATGCGCTGTGTATGTTTATAATATTCTGGATTTGATGTACGAACTTCACGGTTCCAATCGAACGAAAAACCAATTTTATCCAACTGTTCGCGGTAACGATTTATGTTTGTCTCGGTTGTTACTGCAGGATGCTGACCTGTTTGTATTGCATATTGTTCTGCCGGCAAACCAAAAGAATCGTACCCTTGCGGATGCAGTACGTTAAAACCCTGATGGCGTTTGTAACGCGCATAGATATCTGACGCAATGTAACCCAGCGGATGCCCAACGTGTAAGCCTGCACCAGACGGATAAGGAAACATGTCTAACACATAATATTTTGGTTTATTAGATTGATTACTTGCTTTGAACGTATTGTTATCGCTCCAGTATTTCTGCCATTTGGCTTCTATTTCTTTTGGATTGTATTTCATTTTGTAAGCCTGTGATTTTTAACAATTACAAAATTACTTTAAATTCTTTAGATTACTAATTTTTTATTATATTAACCAATCGTCGAAATTAATCTTGATTAATTTTAAACGATTATTTTTTTTATACATTTGATTTAATCAAAAAAATCACAAACTTGCTTGAAATAACAAAAAACTTAATTATTTTAGAAAAAATTATCTTTACAAAAATAAATTACATAATAAAGTATTAAAAACATTTGAATATGACTACAACATTTAAACCTATAGAAAAAGAAGATATAGCACATTTAGTTTTCCCTACAGATGACGTATTAACTGATAAACATGAAATTTTGCAACGCAAACAAGATCTTGAAAAATCAATGGCAATGGGAAATACCGATCACGTAAAAATTGAAATTTTCTTTGAAGACGATAAAAACCAGCTGGTAGCCAATACAACTGTTTGGGCGGTAACACCGGAACATTTGGTGCTTAAAAAAGGCGTTACCATACCGGTGAACAGAATTTATAGAATTATATAACGACTAATTTTAAATATTATTTGTGTCATTCCGGACTTGTTCCGGAATCTCTTTTTTAGTTAAGAACGTAATTAGAAACATTAGTTTTTCAACATTCTAAAGATTGGTTAAGTATATTTTTAAATTGTTTATTATCTTTACCCATTAAAAAATAAAATTATGGCTACAGCGTACGAAAAATATCAAAAGCGCAGATTAATATCGTCTTACTTTTCGGTTATTTTAAGTATTTTTTTAGTGTTGTTTTTGTTGGGATCATTAGGAATGTTCGTTATTAATTATGGAAAAATATCGAACAATTTTAAAGAAAACATTCCAATGTCGATCTATTTTAAAGAGAATGTAAACGAAACACAGCTTGCAGCCTATCAAACCGAATTAGGTAAGCAGAAATTTATTAAAGACCTTACTTTTGTTCATAAAGATTCGGCAGCAAACGCGCACCAAAAAACAATTGGCGAAGATTTCGTGAAGTTTTTAGGCTTTAATCCGCTACAACATTCGTTCGATTTGCATTTTAACGGCGCTTACGTTGAAAAAGATTCTATTAAGGATATTGAAATAAGCATTAAAGAAAACCCGTTGGTTGACGAAGTTGTTTACGACTCGCAATTGGTTGATTTAGTGAACAAAAACATCAAAACAATCAGTTTCTGGATATTGATAATCAGCGGCGTATTTGCTTTTATATCAATACTTTTAATTAACAGTTCGCTGCGTTTGTCTATCTATTCAAAACGTTTCATCATAAAAACCATGCAAATGGTTGGCGCTACAAAATCGTTCATTCGTAAACCATTCATCGTTACCAGCGTTAAATTGGGTGTAATAGGATCGGTTTTGGCAATAATAGGTATTTTGACGTTAACAGCTTATGCAGACAGCAAACTGCCAACTTTAGGATTAATGAGCGATGTAAAATCGATAGTTTTAGTATGCGGAGCCGTTTTTATTGTCGGAATCATCATTACCTACATTAGCACGTATTTTGCAACGCAACGTTTTTTAAATTTAAAATCAGACGATTTATACCTGTAACTTATGGAAAATAATACCGAAAAATCATTTTTGTTCAGCAAACAGAACTACGTACTTTTATTGGCAGGTGTCGCGGTAATTGCTTTGGGCTTTTTACTGATGGCAGGAGGAAACAGCGAAGATCCGAATGTTTTTAACGAAGCTGTTTTCAGTTTTAGAAGAATTCGTTTGGCACCAACCGTAATTTTTATTGGTTTTGGAATCTGCATTTATTCGATCTTTAAAAACCCTGCAAAAAAATCATAAAAACCTTATAAATGGATTTATTACAAGCCATCATCATTGCAATTGTTGAAGGACTAACCGAATATTTACCTATCTCATCTACAGCTCACATGGGCTTTACCGCGGCTCTTCTAGGAATGGAAGAGTCTGAGTTTTTAAAGATGTTTCAGGTTTCGATACAGTTTGGAGCCATCTTATCGATCGTTGTTTTATATTGGAAGAAATTCTTCGATTTCAGCAATCTGCAATTCTATTACAAACTGGCATTTGCCGTAATTCCTGCATTGGGATTAGGTTATTTGTTAGACGATAAAATTGAAGCTGTTTTAGGGAATCAAATTGCTATTTCATCGGTTTTAGTAATCGGCGGAATCGTACTTTTATTTGTAGACCGCTGGTTTAAAAATCCTAAAATCATCCACGAAAAAGACATTTCGTTTAAAACGGCAATCACCATAGGTTTTTGGCAATGTTTGGCAATGATGCCGGGAACATCGCGTTCGGCAGCATCGATCATTGGTGGTATGACGCAAGGTTTAAGCAGAAAAGCAGCCGCAGAATTTTCGTTCTTTTTGGCAGTTCCAACCATGTTAGCCGTTACAGTTTATTCTATTTTTGTAAAAACCTGGGGCAAAGGAACAGCAACCGAAATGAAAGGTTACGAAATGATTTTGCAGGATCAGCACCACATTATGCTTTTTATAATTGGTAACGTTATTGCATTTATCACCGCTTTAATTGCCGTAAAAACATTCATTACCGTACTTACCAAATACGGATTTAAATTTTGGGGCTGGTACCGAATCATTATCGGTATTGGGTTGTTAATTTATTTTTATACGAAATAATGCAGAAGTTATCAAAGGAAGATTTTCTGGAAGGACAGATTTTACTGATAGACAAACCGTTAACTTGGAGTTCTTTTCAGGCGGTAAACAAAATAAAATACGCTTTACTTAAAAATTTAGATCTTCCTAAAAAATTCAAAATCGGTCATGCAGGAACGTTGGATCCTTTAGCATCGGGACTTTTAATTATCTGTACTGGAAAATTCACCAAACGAATTGCCGAATTACAAGGTCAGGTTAAAGAATACACCGGAACTATTACTGTTGGCGCAACTACTCCATCGTACGATTTGGAAACCGAAATTAATCAGGAATTCCCTATCGATCATATATCGAATGAATTAATAGTAGAAACCCGCAAGAAGTTTATTGGAATTATTGATCAGTTCCCTCCTATTTTTTCGGCATTGAAGAAAGACGGAAAACGTTTGTACGAACATGCTCGTGCTGGTGAAGAAGTTGAAATTGCATCGAGAAAAATTGAAATTACCGAGTTCGAAATTACACGAATTGCGTTACCCGAAATTGATTTTAGAGTGGTTTGCAGCAAAGGAACTTACATTAGATCTTTAGCTTTCGATTTTGGAAAAGCTTTAAATTCAGGCGGTCATTTAACTTCTTTACGAAGAACCAAAATAGGCGATTTTTCTGTGGATGATGCCATAGAACCGTTAGCCTTTGAAAAAAGATACAATCCAAATTTTAAAGAAGCCGAATAAGCTTCTTTTTTGCTTATGAGAAAAATCTTTCAGATAAGTTTATTAATTTCTATATTTCAAGTAACTGCTCAAGAGAAGAAATCTGCTTTTGAACAATATCAGGCAATAGATTACATGTTACTATTCAATGCAAATTCAAATAAAGAAAGTTATTACGATGCCAATACCGGGCAAATGGAAGAACCTTCAAAATTTGTAATTGGCGGAATTGCCGGTCATTATGAATACGGAATTGCTTACAAGCAATGGATTCGCCTTGGATTACTTACAGGAATTCATGCAAACTTTTTTGACAGTGCTTATACAATTCCAATTGCTCCGACTGTAACTTTAGCACCATTAATTGGCGGTGAAACCAGAATTTACGGTAAGGTAGCCTATGGCTGGAATACGGCAATTGGCAGAGGAAACTTAAACGGAGTATTTTCTCATTATCATTTTGGGGTTGAACTTGGCGGTGGTTCCAGAATTTTCTTATTTGCTAACGACCATCAATTTAGATTAAAACAGCAAGTTTACCGTACATTAGGTATTGGTTTTGGCGGTACGCTTTTTAAAGATAAAAAATAATCAACATATGAAAAACATTCTATTCTTTTTACTTTTCTCTGTATCCGTTTTCGCTCAAAAAACCGAATTAGAAAATGGCGATCTGCTGTTTATCAATATAAATTGTGGCGGCATGTGCGATGCTATTAACGCAGTCACGAGCGGACATAAAAACAACGACTTTAACCACATGGGTTTGGTTGTTACCACAAATACTAAAGATTTTTTTGTTTATGAAGCTATTGGCAGTGCCGTTGTAAAAACGCCGTTGAATAATTTTCTGGCTTACACTAAAAAAACGGTTTATGTCGGCAAATTAAAAAGTAAGTATACTGATTTAATTCCAAAAGCTATTTCGTTTTGTGAGTCACAGTTAGGAGTTCCGTACGATGATGACTTTTTATACGATAATGGTAAATATTATTGTTCCGAATTAATTTACGATGCGTTTAAATTCGCTAACAAAAACAAACCGTTTTTTAAATTATTCCCAATGACGTATAAAGAACCAAAGTCTGACAACTTTTTTCCTGTTTGGACGGAACATTTTGCAAAACGTGGAATAGAAATACCCGAAGGAGAACCAGGCTGTAACCCAGGCGGAATGAGTCTTGATAAAAAAATAACTTTGAAAGTTTTTCAAATGTAAAAGGTGCCTAAAAATAATCATTTGTCAAGCTGAACTTGATTCAGCTTCTCATAAAGTAGATAATGAGATTCCGGATCAAGTCCGGAATGACATAGTAAGAAATGTTTTTAGACAGCTTAACTTAATATTGTTCTAAAAAGTGCTTTGTAAAAAATCTTCTTTTGTTTCGATTTAAAAAAACGTAACTTTATAAAGAACAAGAAAATTATAAAGCTATGAGTTTAGAAAAGTTTAAATCGTTACACAACCAAAACCAACCGTTATTAATTGCCAACACATGGGATGCCATTAGCAGTAAAGCTGCCGAAAAAGCGGGTTTTCAGGTAATAGGAACATCAAGCCATGCCATTGCAAATATTTTGGGGTATGAAGACGGCGAGAACATTCCGTTTGAAGAAATGTTTTTTGTGGTCGCAAAAATCGCAAAATCAACCTCACTATTGGTTTCTGCCGATTTTGAATCAGGATATTCTGACGATCCGCAGCAGGTTGCCAAAAATGTAGAAAAGTTGGTCGATGCCGGTATTTTAGGAATCAATTTGGAAGATGGCTTAACCAACGGAAAAGATCGATCTTTAGGCGATATTTCTGTTTTAACGGATAAGATCCAAGCAATAAAATCGCATCTTCAATCAAAAGGAAAAGACATCTACATTAATGCTCGCATCGACACCTACACAACCAAACATCCCGATGCTATCAACGAAACTCTAAAGCGTATTAAAGATTATGAAACTGCTGGTGCCGACGGATTTTTTGTTCCATTGATAAATACCGATGAAGATATTAAAGTCGTTTTAGAAACAACAAAACTACCTTTAAACGTTTTTATGAAAGATGGTTTGAAAACGCATGAGGAGTTTGCTGCTTTAGGTGTACACAGAGTTAGCTACGGCAACGGAATTCATGCAAAAATAACCGAAGCTACCAATAAAGCTTTTGATGATTTAATGAAAACAAAATCATTAAGCTAAATAAAAAACGTAAATCCTTAGCCCAAAAAGTTAAGGATTTATTGTTAAAAAAAAGTTCAATAAAAAACAACAAATCTTTAAATTCACTACTTTTATCCATCATAGTATTTAAGCTGTAATTTAAGTATGAGTTTTAATTATATAGAAATTGAACGCGTAACAAAGCTTACGAAAAAAGAGTTCATAGAGAATTACTACAAAAAGCAGAAGCCTGTGGTAATTACCAATCAAATTGAAGACTGGCCTGCATTTACCAAGTGGAATTTAGACTTTATTAAAGAAATTGCCGGCGATAAAACAGTTCCGCTTTACGACAGCAGAAAAACCGATTATACCAAAAAAGTAAACGAGCCCGATTTTAAAATGACAATGGCAGAATACATTGATATTTTAGAAAAAGGACCAACCGATTTACGCATTTTTCTTTATAACCTAATGAAAGATGCTCCGTCTATGAAAGATGATATGCGTTGGCCCGATTTAGGCATCAGGTTGCTTAAAAATTTGCCGTTGGTGTTTTTTGGTGGCGAGAATGCCAAGGTTTTTATGCATTACGATATTGATTTTCCAAATATTTTCCATTTTCATTTCGATGGAAAAAAACAATGCGTGTTGGTAGATCCTAAAGAAACAAAATACATGTACCGCTTGCCCTATTCGTGGATTTGTCATGAAGAAATAGATTTTGACAATCCCGATTTTGACCGTTTTCCGGCACTTAAAAAAGTAAATCCGTACATTACGCAGTTACAACACGGCGAAATGCTATACATGCCCGAAGGTTGGTGGCATTACATGAAATATCAAACGCCCGGATTTTCGTTAAGTTTACGATCGTTGGCAGGCAGACCAAAAAATTTGTTCAACGGTTTAAAAAATGTAGTTTTCAACAGATAAAACTATAATTATATGCGTAAAACAAAAGATAAACAATGGTTAGATTACAAATATGCCGAAGCCATTAGAAGTAAGAATGCTTTG
>Ga0256795_1000841_pt1 | contig 10820 bp, 9 predicted proteins | sample MC6MC0946MT_FD_186353 | JGI IMG/M metagenome (GOLD analysis project Ga0256795, IMG submission 186353) | Metatranscriptome of enriched soil aggregate microbial communities from Iowa State University, Ames, United States - MC6-MC0946-MT... | ecosystem: Environmental > Terrestrial > Soil >... | reverse complement strand
TTATTACAATCGTTTTATGGAAAGTTTTCCAACATTAAATTTGCTTGTAGAAGCTCCTCAAGAATATTTACTAAAGCATTGGGAAGGACTAGGCTATTATTCACGTGTGCGCAATTTACAAGCAGGGGCACGCGAGGTTTTAGAGAATTACGGAGGCATAGTTCCAGACAATCGCCATGAGATATCAAAATTAAAGGGTGTAGGCCCTTATACTGCAGGAGCTATTTTAAGTATTGCCTATAACAAGCCGGAACATGCAGTAGATGGCAATGTTATGCGCGTATTAAGCAGAGTGCTTAACATACATGAGGACATAGCAATTCCAAAAACGAAGAAAATATTTGAAGTAGCGGTTGAGGAACTAATAGATCCTAATAATGCATCTTCCTTTAACCAAGGTTTAATGGAGCTTGGAGCACTTATTTGTACGCCTACCTCACCAAAATGTTTATTATGCCCTGTACGAGAATATTGTACAGCATTTAATGAGGGTGAACCTGAAAAACTGCCAGTTAAATCTAAAAAAACGAAGATGAAGCATTTGATATATGATGTTTTTGTCTGTGAAGATGAACAAGGACGTTTTTTATTGCAGCAACGTCCTGAAGAAGGTTTATTAGCTAATCTATGGCAATTTCCCATGATTGATACTAGCCATTCATCAGTAGAAAACTTTCTAAAGGAATGTGCCATCAGTGTACAATCTAAGCATGAACTACTCACATTTAAGCATGTGTTTTCCCATTTAACATGGCATTTAAATAGCTATTATATGAAGTGTGAATCCACTTCAACAGGCGATTGGTTAACTCGCGAACAAATAGAACTATTGCCGATGCCTGTTCCTATGTTAAAGATTTGGGAAGAGGTAAAAAATAAATAGGAAATTAAATCCTCCTTTAAACAACAAAATAGTGAGCATAAAATTCATCACCTCGGTACACAATAATTAGCGTGGAGGTGAATGAACAATGAAAAAGCAAAACAACCAAAATTTCCAACCGAATAAAAACATGCAACGTCAAAGTGAAGAATTTGGTTATGAAACGGACGTAAATGAAGTGCAAAAGCAAAATGCGAAAGCAGAGCAAAAGAAAGCTCCAGCTTCAGGTCGTTTCTCTAAAACTAACCAAGATCTAGGTGAGTAACTTTGTAATTGCATAATTGCATTTACCTCTAAGGGGCTGTCTGAAAATCGAAAAGATGAAAAAGACAGCTCCTTTCTATATTCTTTAGTAAATCCAATAAAAACCAATTAAGCTGATCTTCTAATAAATTTCGCCTTAAGTTTACTAAATTTTATACAAATTCAAAATAGCGAAGTGAATTTTGTGGTTTTCTAACTACACCTTTCGCGTACACATTGCTATAATATACTAGAGACTGCTAGATTAAGGTAGCATAGACGAAAAGGTGGGCTTCAAAATGGCATTACCGGTAGAAGGAGAAACGATACAAATACATAGTTATAAACACAATGGCCGTATCCACCGAGTTTGGCAAGAAACGATGGTTTTAAAAGGAACAAAAAATATCGTGATCGGTGCGAATGAACGGACACTTGTGACAGAATCCGATGGTCGTACATGGCTAACGAGAGAGCCTTCTATTTGTTATTTCCATGCGGAACACTGGTTTAACATCATCTGTATGCTACGTGAAGACGGTGTGTATTATTATTGCAATCTAAGCTCACCATTTGTGTTTGATAATAATGCCATTAAATATATCGACTATGATCTAGACATTAAGGTTTTTCCTGACATGTCTTATACGCTCTTAGATGAGGATGAATATGAGCTTCATCGTAAAGAGATGTCTTATCCTGACGTTATTGATAAAATTTTAAAGCGCAATGTCGATAAATTAATAAGCTGGATTCAACAAAAAAGAGGACCTTTTGCACCCGATTTCATCGATGTCTGGACAAATCGTTATAAGTTCCAGCTTGATATGCAGTCAGATGATTGTTAGTGACACCTATTAGTTTACCTAATAGGTGTTTTATGTTGCCTGATTTACCCGCACTTAATGAGTATGGGCTGTTCTGTTACGAAAGGTATAGACAAAATAGTTAGCGGTAAAGTCATCTTAACTGTATTTTAATCAAAATATTGCTATAATACGTAGGGCATTCATCTTCGAATGCCTGTTTCTTTTTGTAAGGATGTGATGAAAAATTGGGAAACATAAAGCGGTATATGCGTTTTGTAAAACCTTATACTTGGGAGATCGTTTTAACGATTGTTATTGGTATAGTAAAATTTGCTATTCCACTATTTATCCCGTTGCTCATTAAAATAGTGTTGGATGATATTATTGCTGCGGATGACTTAACAGATGGAGAAAAAAATAAAGAGCTATTTTATTGGTTAGGCGGAACTATTATCGTATTCTTTATTATTCGTCCACCAATTGAGTACTATCGTCAATATTTTGCACAACATGTTAGTAATAAGGTGCTGTTTGATATTCGCAAGGAGATCTATGCACATTTACAACGATTAAGCTTAAAATACTATGCTAATACACGTGCTGGCGATGTTATTTCAAGAGTCATCAATGATGTTGAGCAAACGAAGAACTTTGTCATGACAGGTTTAATGAATGTCTGGCTAGATCTTGCGACCATTGTGATTGCAATTGTCATTATGCTAACGATGGATATTAAGCTGACATTAGTAGCCTTATTAGCTTTCCCGTTCTATGCATTAAGTGTAAAGTACTTTTTTGGGAAACTACGTGACTTAACACGTAAACGATCACAAGCACTTGCAGGTGTGCAAAGCTACTTACATGAACGAGTAGCTGGCATGAGTATTATTAAAAGTTTTACATTAGAAAAACACGAACAAACATTATTTGATCAAGCAAATGGTGAGTTTTTAGAGAAGGCTCTTGATCAAACAAAGTGGAATGCTAAATCTTTTGCAGTGGTGAATACCATTACAGATGTAGCCCCTTTATTAGTTATTGCTTATGCGGGTTATCAAGTAATAAATGACACTTTATCTGTAGGAACAATGGTGGCGTTTATCGCGTATATTGAACGCTTGTATGGCCCACTGCGCCGCCTTGTTAGTTCTTCAACGACTTTGACGCAATCCATAGCATCGATGGATCGAATGTTTGACTTAATGGATGAGCCATATGAAGTGAAAAATAAAGTAGGTGCGCAGGAGTTACCAGCTGCTACTGGAGAAGTTCGTTTTCATAATGTATCTTTCCAATATGAAAAAGATGGTGTAGCTATTTTAAACAATATCGATTTTACTATTAATTCAGGTGAGACTGTCGCCTTCGTTGGAATGAGTGGTGGCGGTAAATCCACGATTATTAGCTTAATTCCTCGTTTCTATGATACAACAGACGGTAGTGTAACTATTGATGGACAGGATGTACGAAATGTTACATTGCATTCACTACGTTCTCAAATTGGAATTGTCCTCCAAGATAATATACTTTTCAGTGATTCCGTTAAAGAGAATATTTTAATGGGAAAACCAGAGGCTACAGATGAGCAAGTTATAGAGGCTGCTAAAGCGGCGAATGCCCATGATTTTATAATGACTCTGCCAAATGGTTATGACACGAGAGTAGGTGAGCGAGGAGTAAAATTATCAGGTGGACAAAAACAACGAGTTGCAATTGCTCGTGTATTTTTAAAAAATCCTCCAATTTTAATCCTTGATGAAGCTACTTCAGCGCTCGATTTAGAAAGTGAAGCGTTGATTCAGGAATCATTAGAAGAGCTGGCACATGAACGGACAACCATTATAATAGCCCATCGTCTGTCAACAATTACCCATGCTGACAAGATTTTTGTCATAGACCATGGTCAATTAATCGAAAGTGGTTCTCATGAGCAATTAATGATGAAACAAGGGACATATTATGATTTATTCCAAGTGCAACATTTGGAGTAATAATAGTGAAATTATACGAAAATCATCAAATATGAAATTTTTTTCAAAAAAAGTCTTTCATTTATTTTTAAATGAAAGGCTATTTTTTTTTGAAAATCTATATAAAAATATTACTTTATAAGATGTAATTAATACTGAAGGCGAATGATGCAGAAAAACTACGTAAATTGCAGAATATTAATGATTGAAAGAGTGATGATTTTTAGTTAGAATTATCTGAAAATAGTGAATTTAACAAAAGTTATAGTATTCTGTTAATATAATTATACAATTAAGTAAAATATAGGTAGGGTGGGACGTTGCGCATGAGGAAAAAGCTACTAGAAATAAAAGGTTTAAAAACAACCTTTTTCACAGATAATGGACAAATTCCTGCTGTAGATGATATCGATTTTTCTGTCCAGGAAGGAGAAATATTAGGGATTGTAGGAGAATCGGGAAGTGGTAAAAGTGTTACGTCACTGTCCATCATGGGATTAATTCCATCACCTCCAGGCAAAATAACGGGCGGTGAAATATTGTTAGATGGTAAAAATCTAGTGAAATGTACGGATAAACAAATGCAGAAAATACGTGGAAAAGACATAGCCATGATCTTTCAAGAGCCTATGACTTCACTAAATCCCTTGTTTACTATTGGTGATCAATTAAAAGAGGCTATTTTAATTCATAACCCAAAATGGTCGAAAAAGAAAGCGTTTGCTAGAGCGGTTGAAATTATGAAACTTGTAGGTTTACCACGAGCTGAGGAATTACTAAAAGATTATCCGCATCAGCTATCGGGTGGTATGCGTCAAAGGGTCATGATTGCTATGGCACTTGTCTGTGATCCACAAGTATTAATTGCGGACGAGCCGACAACTGCTCTAGACGTTACGATTCAAGCTCAAATTTTACAGCTTATGAAAGACTTAAATAAACGATTGAATACAGCAGTACTATTAATTACACATGATTTAGGCGTTGTGGCAGAAACATGTGAGCGAGTGATTGTCATGTATGCTGGACAAATTGTAGAAGAGGCACCGATTCAAGAAATATTCTCTAATCCGAAGCATCCTTATACACAAGGTCTTATTCAATCAGTGCCTGATATGCGGTTTAAAAAGGATAATTTATACTCTATCCCTGGGAGTGTACCAAAACCAGGAAGTATTCAGGTAGGGTGTCGTTTTGCGGCGCGCTGTGAATATGCAATGGAACGTTGTTTACAGGAAACACCACCTTTATTTGAGGCAGCAGAGCAGCATAAATCGAGATGTTTTTTACTAGAGAAGCAGGAGGTGGAGCAACGTGTCGAAAGTGTTATTAAAGGTTGATGGCTTAAAGAAATATTTTCCGATTCGAAAAGGTGTCCTAAATACACAAACGGGGGATGTAAAAGCAGTAGATGATGTTTCATTTGAGGTTTTTGAAGGAGAAACATTAGGGATTGTTGGTGAATCAGGCTGTGGTAAATCGACAACTGGTCGCTTATTAATGCGTTTACTAGAGCCAACTGAAGGAAACATTGAATTCGCAGGTAAAATGATTTCAGAATTATCCAACAACGAAATGAGGAAGGCGCGTAGAGATATTCAAATGATTTTCCAGGATCCCTATGCCTCCCTAAATCCGCGACATAACATTGGTAAAATTTTAGAAGAGCCTCTTATCGTTCACGGAATAGGTAATGCAAAAGAGCGGAAGAAAAAGGTGTTGGAGCTGCTTGAAATTGTAGGCCTGAATGAATATCATATCAAACGTTATCCACACCAGTTTAGTGGTGGTCAAAGGCAACGAATTGGTATCGCACGTGCCTTGATGACCAATCCTCGTTTACTTATTGCAGATGAGCCAGTATCGGCATTGGATGTGTCCATACAGGCACAAGTATTAAATTTATTGCAAAAACTGCAAAAAGATTTAAAGCTAACCTATATTTTCATTTCCCATGATTTAGGGGTAGTGCGTCATATCAGCAATCGGGTTGGCGTAATGTATTTAGGTAAATTAGTAGAGTTGACAGCGAGTGAGGACTTATATGCTGAACCGCTTCATCCATATACGCAAGCACTCTTATCTTCGGTCCCAGTGCCAGATCCAACGTTTGAACGAGAACAGATTATTATTACTGGAGATATTCCTAGTGCATCCAATCCGCCGAGCGGCTGTACTTTCCACACAAGATGTCCTTTTAAAAAGGAACAATGCTCACAGGTAGTACCTAAAATGCAAGAAGTGAAACCAGGTCATTATGTTGCTTGCCATCTTTATGAGGCACTCCAACATTAAATGATATAAAAACCACATAGGGGGAAATTGAATGAAGAAAAAGAAGCTTTGGACTTTAGGTGTAATGCTACTCCTTATTCTCTCGACGATCTTAGCAGCTTGTGGCAGCTCTGATACTAAGGATACGGGTAGTAAAGATACTTCAACTGGTGGCGATACAGCAAACAGTGGTGATTCAAAAATATTAGTTTATGGTCGTGGAGGAGATTCTGTAGCATTAGACCCTGCTGTTGTAACAGACGGTGAATCCTTTACAGTGACAGCTAATATTTATGAAACACTTGTAAATTTTGGTGAGAGAGATGTAACGATTCAACCAGGCTTAGCAAAATCATGGGAGGCATCAGAGGATGGTTTAACGTATACTTTCCAGCTACAAGAAGGTGTGAAATTCCATGATGGCACAGATTTCAATGCTGAGGCTGTTGTTAAGAATATTGAACGTTGGAAATCAGGTGCGGATAAACACCCTTATTTTAGTTCGCAATTTGTCGTTGGTGACAAGCAAGTAATCGAATCAGTAACTGCAGAGGGTGACTATACAGTTGTCTTTAAATTAAGCCAACCACAAGCACCATTCCTGAAAAACTTAGCAATGTCTCCATTTGCGATTGCTTCACCAACAGCATTTGAAGCAGATGAAGAAGGATTGTCAGCAAATCCTGTAGGAACAGGTCCATTCAAGTTTGTCAGCTGGGTACGTAATGATTCGATAACAATTGAGAAAAACCCAGATTACTATATTGATGGCTATCCTAAATTAGATAAGGTTATTTATCGTTCCATCCCGGAAAACTCTGCACGTTTAAATGATTTATTAGCAGGTAATATTGATGTAGCTGATGGCTTAAGTCCTTCTGATAAAGCAACAATCGAAGGTGACTCCAACTTACAATTAATTGAGCGCCCATCTATGAATGTTGGGTATCTAGGTTTAACTGTGACTCGTCCTCCATTTGATAATGTAAAAGTGCGGCAGGCCGTAAACTACGCTATTGATAAACAGGCATTAGTAGATGCATTTTATGAGGGGTTAGCTGAGCCAGCGAAAAACCCAATGCCACCAGTAATTTCTGGATATAACGATGAAGTTACAGGCTATACGTATGATCCTGAAAAAGCAAAATCATTACTTGCTGAAGCAGGCTATGATGGCAAGGAAATTGAGTTATGGGCAATGCCAGTACCACGTCCATACATGCCAGACGGTCAAAAAGTTGCTGAAGCGATTCAAAAGAATCTAGAGGATGTAGGCATTAAATCTAAAATTGTGTCATTTGAATGGGCTACTTATCTAGAGAAAGCACAAAATGGAGAAGCGGATGCATTCTTACTTGGCTGGACAGGTGATAATGGAGACGCAGATAACTTCCTATACACGTTATTAGATGGAGATAATATAGGTTCTAACAACTATACATTCTATGACAATCCAACATTACACGAGATCTTAACGAAGGCTCAAACTGAAATCGATGAAGATAAGCGTAATGAATTTTATAAGCAAGCTCAAGTAATTATTTCTGAGGATGCTCCGTGGGTTCCACTTGCTCACTCTATTCCAATTTTAGCTGCTAACGTGAAAGTTACGAATTATATTGCGCATCCTACTGGCTCTGACCGTTTAGATGCGGTAGATATTCAATAGTAATTTCTATCATTTTTAATTGAATAAAGGAATGTGAAGAATCTGCTTGCTTTTCTGCGGGTAAGCCGTGGAATTCTCGCAGATTCTTTTCTACTAAAAGAAAATCAAAACATTTTCTCCTGTATGAAAGACCACTCATCTAAACATTCAAAACCGTTTGGTGAAGGCTCAACCTTTCAACAGTATATAAAGACTTCAAAGTAGATTATGAAAATCATAGAGAGGTGATGAAAATGCTTCACTATATGGGGAGACGATTCCTTCAACTAATCCCAGTTTTGCTTGGAATGACTTTTATCGTCTTTATGTTGATACGTGCAATACCTGGTAATCCAGCACAAGTTATTTTAGGACAACAGGCAACAAAAGAGGCGGTCGAGGCATTAAACGCAAGTTTAGGATTAGATAAACCTTGGTATACACAATATTTTAGTTATTTGTCAGGTATTTTCCAGGGAGATCTGGGGGTTTCCTTACGTACTAAATTACCTGTATCAGAAGAAATTTTTCCATACTTGGCAGCAACAGCTGAGCTTGCACTTTTTGCCATGATTATTGCTATCATTATTGGTGTGAATGCTGGCATTATTTCTGCATGGTTCCAAAATTCTTGGTTCGACTATATTGCAATGATAGTGGCATTAGTTGGTGTATCTGTACCAGTATTCTGGCTAGGTTTAATGGAGCAATGGGCATTTAGTAGTAAGCTTGGCTGGTTGCCTACTTCTGGTCGAGAGGATGTTCGAAACCCAATAGCCGCCATAACCCATTTCTATTTACTTGATACCCTTATTCAAGGACGCTTTGATCAATTCATTGAAGTCGTAAAGAGATTAATATTACCAGGAGTAGCACTTGCGACCATTCCGATGGCTATTATTGCAAGAATCACAAGGTCTTCTATGCTAGAAGTAATGCGCTCGGATTATGTACGTACAGCAAGAGCGAAAGGCCAAAAAATGTTTATTGTTGTTTATAAGCATGCACTAAAGAATGCTGTGATTCCTGTGTTAACGGTAATTGGTCTACAAACAGGATTACTCCTAGGTGGTGCCATACTAACAGAGACTATTTTTAGTTGGCCAGGAATTGGTCGTTATATTTATGATGCGATTGGCTTCAGGGATTACCCTGTTATTCAATCAGGTATTCTAATCGTTGCATTTATTTTCATCATGATTAACTTAATTGTGGATTTGCTGTATACAGTGATTGATCCGCGTATTAAATACAAATAGAAGGGAGCTGCAATGATGACTGGAGCAATGGATATCAAAAAAGAAGCAGTACCAACTCGAGAACGTGCGGTAGGTCCGTGGCTCGAAGGCTGGCGGAGCTTTAAAAAGAGTAAAGTCTCCCTTATAGGAGCAGGAATTGTTCTATTTTTTATTTTACTTGCTATAGTTGGGCCCTACCTTGCACCACAGGACATCAATGAACAAAATTTTGCGAAGCGCTTATTGGCACCATCCAGTGAACATTGGTTTGGAACGGATGATTTTGGACGAGATATTTTTTCTAGAATCATTCATGGTGCACGGATTTCATTATGGGTAGGCTTTTTCTCAGTTATTTTATCCGTAATCGTTGGTAGTTTACTTGGTATTATTGCAGGCTATTATGGAAAATGGATCGATACGATTATTTCACGTATTTTTGATATTATGCTAGCTTTCCCTAGTATGCTGTTAGCGATTGCAGTAGTGTCGGTGCTAGGTCCATCTTTACAAAATGCATTAATTGCCATAGCAATAATTAACATTCCGAATTTTGGTCGTTTAATTCGCTCTAAAGTATTGAGTGTCAAGGAAGAGGAATATATTGTAGCGGCTAAAGCAATTGGCATGCGTGATACACGAATTTTATTTTCTCATATTTTACCGAATTCCATAACACCAATAATTGTACAAGGAACACTAGCTATTGCGACAGCCATTATTGAAGCGGCGGCATTAGGTTTCCTTGGACTAGGAGCTCAAGCACCAGCACCCGAATGGGGAAAAATGCTAGCTGATGCTCGGAAGTTTTTAATAAATGCTCCATGGACAATGATTTTCCCAGGACTGGCTATTATGTTAACAGTTCTCGGCTTTAACCTAATGGGTGATGGACTACGTGATGCACTTGATCCAAAAATGAAAAGCTAGTATATACTCAATAGCCTTCTACAAGTTAGAAGGTTTTTTTACTGTGTTAAAAGAAACTCATTTACAGTGAAAACGTCTTTATGAAGAATTTTCGAAAAATAAGGCTCATGTTGGCATTGAACCAGGAATAAATGATCAACCTTTTTGGAGCCATTAATTGAATTTTTTGTAATGTTATTTTAGACTTAATATATGTTGAAAAACGACAATCTTTTATGAAATATAAAAAGATTCGACTTTACATGTAGATTATTTCTTTACATATAATCTTTCAGTTGGCAACACATAGTTTAGGAGGGTGATTAAATTGGGAATTAATTTGCAAAAAGGGCAACGGGTCGATTTAACAAAAGGGAATGCTGGTTTAAATAAAATCAAAGTAGGTTTAGGCTGGGACCCTGTAAGTCAAGAAAAAAGCGGCGGTTTATTTGGAGGCTTATTTTCAAGTAGAAATAGCGGCAGTGGAAGAAACATCGACTGTGATGCCTCCGTATTAATGCTACAAAATGATAAGGTTGTTGCGGGAGACGATGTTGTTTATTTTGGAAAATTAACAAGTAATTGTGGTTCAATTCGACACTCAGGGGATAATTTAACGGGGGATGGCGATGGTGATGATGAAGTTATTACAATTGAGCTGTCGTCTGTACCGTCTCAATATAATAAGCTGGTGTTTGTTGTAAACATCTATGATGCAGCAGGTCGTAATCAACACTTTGGCATGATTCAAAATGCATATATTCGTGTGTATGATGACAGGACAGGTAGTGAGCTAATTCGCTATAATTTAACTGATAACTATTCGAACTTAACGACGCTTGTCTG
>Ga0256795_1000840_pt1 | contig 10825 bp, 8 predicted proteins | sample MC6MC0946MT_FD_186353 | JGI IMG/M metagenome (GOLD analysis project Ga0256795, IMG submission 186353) | Metatranscriptome of enriched soil aggregate microbial communities from Iowa State University, Ames, United States - MC6-MC0946-MT... | ecosystem: Environmental > Terrestrial > Soil >... | reverse complement strand
GCAGGCACGCGATGTCTCGGAGCTGGACACCATGATCGAAATGAAAACGATCCCGCCTAATGAGTACGTCAAGCTGATTAATAGCCTTAACGGGCAGGCGCATCCCGGCCGTGGCCGGCGGCTGGTTACCTATACGGTCAGTGGGATGAACCTGGACCAGCGCACGCACCTGAATATTCCTCGCGACGCGCTGTCTGCGTCAGCGTCGTCAATTTTCGAACTGCGGCAGCGCGGCGTATTCTGTTTTCCTATCCTTGCGCCGCTTGATGAAGCCTGCCCCATTGCCGTCAATACGCGACTGCGAAAGCTTAGCTAGTCACGCCGCTGGTTGGCGAGGGGGCATGCTGCATGGCGTCCTGGTAGCGGTGAACGGCCCCCTCTAGCGTCTGGAACAGCCGGTCCGCGCCTAAGGTCTCGCCCAGAGGTGACCGCCTTACCGTCGCAAGCACGCCGGGGGTCAGATTGGCCAGCCACAGCGAGACGCCGTCCTGTCTCAGCCGGCTCTCCGCCTCGCTCATCCTCTTGAGCGCGGTGTATTCGATGTCGAACACACTGCCCATATCCAGGACGACGACGTCTGGCCGCGTCGCGACGATGAACTGCGTGATCTTCTGGCCGATGTTGTCCGCATTTGCAAAGAATATGCGTCCCTCGGGCCGAAGCAGCAGGATGCCTGCCAGCGCCTCATCGTCGGGGTGATCCGGCGACGCCGGACGGAACAAGTTGGTATGCGGCTTGCGCAGCAGCCTATGTAGGGGCGGATTGGAAACCTGATGGGCCAGGGCGGCAAGTGAAACGATGATGGCCACAAGAATTCCTTGCAGCGTGCCAAGCAGCACGACACCGGCAAGTGCAACCAGCGCCCAAACCAGCTCGGTGCGCCGCACCCTGGCAATCGCTTTGAACTCGGCCGGACTGAACAGGCCAACCGAATACATGATGACGACTGCCGCCAAGGTGGTGTGCGGCATCATGCCAATCAAAGGCGCCAACAGCAGCATGACGCCGAGCGTAACGGCCGCCGTGACGCAACCGGCGGCCTGCGTGCACGCGCCAGCGCGCCGGTTCACCGCGGTTTGGCTGGTGCCGCCGCCCGCGGGCATGGCGCCGAAGAATGCGCCGCCCACGTTCGAAAATCCGGTGGCGAACAACTCCTGATTGGCATTGGGCAAGGCCTCGCCCACTGTCGCAAAGGCGCGTCCGGCGGCGATCGTCTCGGTGAAACTCATCAACGCAATGCCAAGCGCCATGGGCCAGAGTTGACCGATCAACGCAGCGTCCGGCAGGGTCAACGACGGTAAGCCCGTGGGCACAGCACCCACCGTCTGCACGCCAAGATTGCCCAGACTGAACATGCTGGTTGCCGCGATGGCGATCGCGACCGTGACCAGCGGCGCAGGCACGCGCGGCATGCCGCGTTCAAGCACGAGGAGCAGGCACAACGTGATGCCGCCGACGGCCGCCGTGGCGATTGATAGGTGGGGAAGCCCTTGCAGAATGGACAGAACGTTCGGCAGAAACGAACCCTTCGGGAAGTGGATGCCGAGCAGCTTGGGGATTTGATCGACCACAATCACAATCGCAATGCCCGCCTTGAATCCGGTCAGTACGGGCTCGGAAATAAAGTTGGCCAGGTATCCCAGCCGAAACAGGGATGCTGCGATCAGCACGATGCCCACCAGCAGCGCCAGCGTTGCGGTCGCAATCAGGAGTTGACCGGGTTCACCGCCAGGCACGGCGCGATCCAGCGCGGTTGCGGTCAGAATGGCCAGCGTGGTGGTGGTGCTGACGCTAAGCGGCCGGGAGGTGCCTAGGAACGCATACACGATCATGGGCACGAACGCGGTATAGAGCCCCACTTGCACCGGTAAACCCGCCACGGTGGCATAGGCGAGGGACTTGGGAATGACCACGGCAGCCGCCGTCAGCCCGGCGGTGACATCCTTCACCATCCACGGCTTGTCGTAATGGCGTAGCCATTCAGGCAGGGCAACGTGTGGCCGGCGTCCCGATTTTCCCGGCGCTTCGATTTTCATGGCGGGCCTCCGGGAGCCACCACCTGATGCTGCCGAGGCTGGCAGCCAAGTTTGATTGTGATCCCGGGCAACGCGTGGCGTCCATGATGATCCCGGCGAAAAGCCGTAAGAATCGAACGGGCGCGTTCAAGATTGCTGCCGCCTGCGGCTCGGCGTGATGAAGATTCATCGCGTTCTCCGTTTGCGGGGTCTGACGGTATTTTGCCGAAATTAGCATGGACTTTGCGCTCAATCGGCAGCAACAATGCATCACATATCCGCGCGCGCAGCCGGAGGACGCCAGCACCCCGGTGCGCGCCGCTTCCACGATCCAGAACGTCGACTTTCGAGGGCCGAACGCCATGGACTTCTTAAGCAACATGCTGCAGCGCTATCCCGAACTAGCCGTGTTCCTTGCCATCGGGCTGGGCTACTGGGTCGGCGGATTCAAGGTTCGCGGTGTGGGCTTCGGGCCGGTGACCGGGTCCTTGCTCGCGGGGCTGCTGATCGGCTACTTCGTCCGTGTGCCGGTATCCGACACCGCGAAGCAGATGTTGTTTCTGATGTTCATGTTCGGCATTGGCTATTCGGTGGGGCCAAGCTTCTTTCGAGGCATGAAGGACGGCGGATGGCGGTGGGTGGTGATTGGCATCGTGGTGCCGGTTGCCGGCTTGCTCACGGCATGGGGGCTGGCGCTCTTGCTAAAGCTCGAGGTCGGGTATGCGGTCGGCTTGCTATCAGGCGGGCTGACGGAATCGCCCGCGATTGGCACAGGCAGCGAAGCGATCCGGAATCTTCCCATCAGCGTCGAGGAGAAAGACCGGCTGATCAGCCAAATCGCCGTGGCCGATGCGCTGTGCTACATCTTTGGCACCTTCGGCGTCATCTGGTTCTGCTCGAGTTTGGGGCCGAAGTTATTGGGCTTGGACCTGAAGGCGGAAGGCGCCAAGCTTGAGTTGGCCTACGGAATACAACGGCAGAAAGCCGGCGTGTCTTCCGCGTGGCGCAAGTTCGACTTGCGCGCTTACCGCTTTCAGTCTGATCACCCTGCGGTGGGCCAGACCGTCGCCTGGGTTGAATCGTTGTACGCCCCGGAGCGCGTGTTCGTGGAACGCATCCGGCGCGACGGCGCCCTGCTGTTGGCCGCGCCCGATACCGTCTTGCGCGCGGGGGATATCGTTGCCGTCTCTGGCAAAAGCGACGTGATCATCAAACTGTTGGACGGCAACGCCGTTGAGGAACCCGACCGGGAACTGCGCGATATTCCAAGCGCAATGTTTGATGTGGTGCTGTCCGACGCCCGGCTGTTCGGCAAGACGGTCGCTCAGGTTGCGGAGCAGGCCGAGGAAGTGCGCGGCGTGTTTCTGCGCGGAATCCGGCGCGATGGCGAAAAGATACCAGTGGGTTCCGGCACGGTGCTCCAGCGCGGCGACGTGCTCAGCATCGTCGGGCTTGAGCCTGCCGTGGAACGCGTGGCTGCGCGTATCGGCAGCGTGGTGCGGGAAATGGATTCCACGGATTTTGTTGCGCTGGGATTTGGGATATTCATCGGCGCGGTGGTCGGGACGTCGCTGGTGCTGCCCATAGGCAGTATGCATATCGCCATTGGAAGCAGTGTGGGCACGTTGATCCTGGGGTTGTTGGTGGGCTGGCGGAATTCGGCGAGACCGTTGTTTGGCCGCATCTCGCGTGGCGCGCTTGAGTTCATGAAATCAATCGGCTTGGCGGGGTTTGTGGCCATGATCGGTTTGAAGGCAGGCCCGGTCTTCGTCGATGCCCTGCGCGAAGTCGGGCTGACCATATTCCTGGCGGGCATTGTGGTGACGATGGTTCCGCAATTCGTCGGATTGCTGGTGGGACGATATCTGCTGGGCCTTGAACCGCTTTTACTGCTGGGGGCGCTGGCTGGGGCCCAAACGATGACGGCCGGTCTTGCAGCGGTCCAGGACAAATCGGATAGCCCCGTCGCAGTCATTGGGTACTCGGGCACCGTGGCGCTGGGGCATATTCTGCTGACCACTTGGGGAACGGTGATCGTTTGGCTGCTGTACTGATGATCGTGCTCATCGGCTTGCCCCTTCATGGCTTCCATCATGCCCACGTCCGCCTCTGACAATGTTCCGGCCCGCGGATGGCTGCGCTGGCTGCCGGGGCTTGCCGTCTTGCGGTCCTATGAAGCGGCTTGGCTGCCGAGGGATCTGGCCGCCGGTCTGGCGTTGACGGCGATGCTGGTTCCTGTGGGCATCGCCTATGCCGAGGCGTCGGGCGTGCCGGGGGTCTATGGGCTGTACGCCACGATCGTGCCGCTGGTGGCTTATGCGATTTTTGGTCCGAGCCGCATTCTGGTGCTGGGGCCGGACTCCGCGCTCGCGGCGCCGATTCTGGCGGTGGTGCTGAGCGTGTCGGGCGGCGACCCCATGCGCGCAGTGGCCGCGGCTAGCCTGATGGCGATCATCGCCGGGCTGTTCTGCATCGTGTTGGGTCTGCTGCGCCTCGGGTTCATCACCGAGCTGCTGTCCAAGCCCATCCGCTATGGCTACATGAATGGCATTGCGCTGACGGTGCTGGTCAGCCAGTTGCCGAAGTTGTTCGCGATTCCGATTGAGGATGCCGGCCCCTTGCAAGAACTGTGGCGGCTGGCGCAGGCGGTGGCCGATGGGCAGGCCAACTGGTATGCCTTTGCGGTGGGTGCGGCCAGCTTGGGCGCGATCTTGCTGCTCAAGCGCTTTGACCGCGTGCCAGGCATCCTGATCGCGGTGATCCTGGCGACATTGGCCGTGAGCTTGCTGCGGCTGGACGTCCAGGGGGTAAAGGTGTTGGGCGAGATTCCGCAGGGGCTGCCGTCGTTTACGTGGCCATGGCTTAGCAATGCGGACTGGGCCACGATTGTGCTGGGCGGCGGCGCTGTGGCGATGATTTCGTTTGCGGATACCAGCGTGTTGTCGCGCACGTACGCCGCGCGCACGCACACGCGCGTCGACCCGAACCAGGAAATGGTGGGGCTGGGCATGGCCAACCTGGCGGCGGGTTTCTTCCAAGGGTTCCCTATCAGCAGCAGCGCATCGCGCACGCCCGTGGCCGAGGCAGCAGGCGCGCGCACACAGCTGACGGGCGTTATCGGTGCGGCGGCCGTGGCGCTCTTGCTGGTGTTTGCCCCCAACCTGCTGCGCTACTTGCCCAGCAGCGCGCTGGCCGCCGTGGTGATTGCCGCCGCCCTCGGCCTGTTCGAGTTCAAGGACTTGCGGCGCATCTATCGCATCCAGCAATGGGAGTTCTGGCTGTCGATGTTGTGTTTTGCCGCCGTGGCGGTGTTGGGCGCGATACCCGGCATAGGCTTGGCCGTGGTCATCGCCGTCATCGAATTCCTGTGGGACGGTTGGCGGCCGCATTTTGCGGTGCTTGGGCGTGTGCCGAACTTGCGCGGCTACCACGACTTGAAGCGGTATCCCCATGCCGACCTGATCGATGGGCTGGTGCTGTTCCGCTGGGACGCGCCGCTGTTCTTTGCCAATGCCGAGCTGTTTCAGCAACGCCTGCTGGAAGCCGTGCAGGCGTCGCCCACGCCCGTGCGGCGCGTCGTGGTCGCGGCCGAACCCGTCACCAGCGTGGACGTGACGTCGGCGGACATGTTGCGCGAGTTGAGCCAACATCTGGCGAAGGAGGGCGCCGCCCTGCATTTTGCCGAGATGAAAGATCCGGTCCGCGACAAGCTCAAGCGTTTCGAGCTGACGGAGATTCTGGGCGACGACCACTTTCATCCCACGGTGGAAAGCGCCGTGGAAAATTATCTAGGCCTATGACCCTAGTCTGATGACGCTCAGCCTGCGACCCTCAACGCGCCGTACGCTGATGCGGCACGAGCGGCGGCGCGGGCTGATTGGCGATCAGGTCCCAGAAGCCGGGCAGGAAGCACTCTGCCACCAGCAGCGGCTGGCCCTGGCGCCAGAAGACCGACCGCCGTGCCCAGACGCGGGCGGCGTCTTGTTCGCGGCGGTCTGCCGGCAGCACGTCGCGCGCCGTGGCGTAAAACGGCACGGGTGAGGCCAGTCGGCGGCAGGCGAACGGTGAGCGGATGACGGTGCTGTCGTGATACAGCATGTCGGCCAGCGGCCGGGTCAGCAGTCGGCGCATGCCTTGCCAGGCGCCGTGCGAGGCGCGCAGCGGCGTCAGGCTGCGGGCGGGCACGCTGTCCACGCCGTTCACCGACATCAGCACTTCGCGTATCCATACGGGGGCGCCAGGGGCGATGCCCATGGCCAGCGCTTCGTCGCGGGGCGCGCCGTCGGCGTACTCGGCCAGCACGCGCAGGCGGACGTGGCCAACCTGGCGCAGGCCGGCGGTGAGCGCGCCCGGGCGGAATAGCCAGTGGCGCAGGGCAGGGAGCAGGACGGGCGGCGCGGCGGCCAGCCAGCCTGCGGCAAGAGGGGGGTGATGGGCTGCGGGTTTCATCATGGCTGCGTATTATGCCAAGCCCTGCGGGCGACCCGCGTCCGCATACAATACCGCCCATGGAAAAAGTACGAATCTCCAAGCTCATGTCCGAGCGCGGACTCTGCTCGCGCCGCGAGGCCGACAGCTATATCGAACGCGGCTGGGTCCGCGTGGACGGCGTGGTGGTGTCTGAGTTGGGCGCCAAGGCGTATCCCGACCAGGTCATCACGCTGGAACGCGCCGCGCAGGCGCGCCAGACCTCGCGCGTCACTATCCTGATCAACAAGCCGGTGGGCTATGTGTCGGGCCAGGCGGAAAAAGGCTATACGCCTGCGGTGGCGCTCATCGATTCGCGCTCGCGCTTTGCCGGATGCCGGCATCCGCAGCGCTTCGAACGCGCGCATCTGGAAGGGCTGGCCGTGGCCGGCCGGCTGGACATTGATTCCCAGGGCCTGCTGGTGCTGACGCAAGATGGCCGCATCGCCAAGCATCTGATCGGTGAAGACTCCAGCGTCGATAAGGAATATCTGGTGCGCGTGCAGGGCGAACTGTCTGACCGCGGGCTGGCGCTGCTGAACCACGGCCTGTCGCTGGACGGCAAAGCGCTGAAACCCGCCCAAGTGCGTTGGCAGAATCACGACCAGCTGCGCTTTGTGCTGCGCGAAGGCAAAAAAACGCCAGATCCGCCGCATGTGCGAACTGGTTGGCCTGAAGGTAATAGGCTTGAAACGCGTGCGCATCGGCCGCGTGTCGCTGGGCGATCTTCCCCTGGGGCAGTGGCGCTATCTGCGCGACGACGAGGGATTTTGAATTGATCGGCTCCGCCGACAAGTGATGTCGGCGGTCAGCAAATTTTTCAGTCTGTTTCCGTGACCCCGCTATTTCATGAAAGCGGGGGTATCCTTCGTTTGCCCGTCGCTGCCCAGACGCTCCATCAGGAATTCGATGAAGATCCGGGTCTTGGCGGGTAGAAGCCGGGTTTCGGTGACCGCGTAAACGGGAAACGGCCCCAGCTGCCAATCTGGCAGCACGCGCCGCAACTGCCCGGACTGCTGTTCGGCCGTCTGGCCGCCCACCAGCACCGCAATGCCTGCGCCCAGCATGGCCAGGCGCCGCGCCATGGCCACCCCGTTGACGGAAAACCGGTTGCCCGGCGTGAACTCGATGTGCTGGTCACCGCAGTTCAGCGGCCAGCGCGTGACGCGGCCGGCGCCTTCTGCGCGGAACTCGATGCACTCGTGGCGGGTCAAGTCACTGGGATGTTTGGGTTCCCCGTGCTTCTCCAGGTATTCGTGCGAGGCATACAGATGGGCGGGCAGCATGCCCAGCAGCCTTGCAATCTGCGTCGAGTCGGGCAGGTCGCCGATTTCGATCGAGATATCGCAAGTCTGGAACACGCGCGAGGCGTGGTCCGGATTGGCCAGATCCAGGAAAAACGTGACGTCGGGATAGCGGCGGGAGAACTCCATGAACGATTCAGCCAGGAAGTCCGTGCCGAAATCCGCGGGCATGTTCACCCGCAGCGGCCCGGCTGGCGTATCGACCAGCTTCTGCAATTCTTCATGGGCAATCTGCGCTTCGGCGACGATGCGCTGGCAGCGTTCAAAGTACAAGCGCCCGGCGTCGGTCAGTTCCACCTTGCGCGTGGTGCGGCTCAGCAGGCGCAGGCCTACCGAGCGTTCCAATTCGGCCACCTGGCGAGACAAGGTGGATTTCGGGACGCCCAATGTCGCGGCAGCACGGCTAAAACTATGCGTTTTGGCGACTTCGACGAAGAGTTCCATGCCTTGTAATCGTTTCATGGCGAGATTCTGTCATAGACCGGGTGCGCAGAATTGTCCCATAAATGGAATGATGTTTTCTTATCATGCCCCTTTGTTTCTTGGGCGGGATAACTCAAAATGCGGGTTCCGCAATGCAGCAATGCGATAAAGCCCAGCCTGCGTGTTCAACGCGAATCCACCCAGTTGATGCACATGGTCCCGCACATCCGCGAGAGCGGACGCTGCGTGGGGGCCGTTTATTTTTTTCGGGAATGCAATCTATGAATAAGAAAAGCGCTATGTGGCGCAGCGCGGCAGTTGTCACGCTGACGGCATCGGCTCTCACGCTGGCCGCTTGCGGCAAGAAGCAGGACGCGCCGCAGGCGGGCAAGCCGCAAGTTTCGGTGGTGACGCTGACGACGCAGCCCGTTTCGCTCACCACTGAATTGCCGGGCCGCACGTCCGCATTCCGCGTGGCTGAAGTCCGGCCCCAAGTGAACGGCATCGTCCAGAAGCGCCTGTTCACCGAAGGCGGTGAGGTCAAGGCCGGCGAACAGCTCTATCAGATCGATCCCGCGCTGTACCAAGCCAGCGTCGATAGCCAGAAGGCCGCATTGGCCCGCGCGCAGGCGCAGCAGAAGACGGCCGCCTTGCTGGCCGAACGCTACAAGCCGCTGGTGGCCACCCGCGCCGTCAGCCAACAGACCTATGACAACGCCGTTGCCTCGCGCGACCAGGCCGCCGCCGACGTGCTGTCGGCCAAGGCCGCGCTGGACACGGCGCGCATCAACCTGGTCTACACCAAGGTGCTGTCGCCGATTGACGGCATCATCGGCCGTTCTTCCGTGACCGAAGGCGCGCTGGTTACCGCCAACCAGACGGGCGCGTTGGCTGCAGTGCAGCAAATTGACCCGATCTACGTTGACGTGACCCAGTCCAGCGTGCAGCTCTTGCGTTTGCAGGACGCCTTGGCCAGCGGCCAGTTGAAGCGGGCCGACGGCGAACAAGCCGCGCTGGTCACGCTGACCTTGGAAGACGGCTCGCAATACAAGCAGACCGGCAAGCTCCAGTTCTCGGAAGTCACGGTCGACCAGGGCACGGGTTCCATCACGCTGCGCGCGGTGTTCCCCAACCCGGATCGCCGTCTCTTGCCCGGCATGTTCGTGCGCGCCCGCCTGGCCGATGGCGTGGCCGCCGATGGCCTGCTGGTGCCGCAACGCGGTGTGACGCGCAACCAGCGCGGCCTGCCGACGGCGCTGGTCGTCAATGCCAAGAACCAGGTGGAATTGCGTGAATTGAAGACCGACCGCGCCATTGGCGACAAGTGGCTGGTTACCGACGGCCTGGCCGCGGGTGACAAGGTCATCGTGGAAGGTCTGCAAATGGTGCGTCCGGGCGTGGAAGTCGTTGCGACGGAAGCCGGCGCCAATGCGCAGCAGCCGCAAGCGGCGAATGCCGCGCCGGCCAAGCAGTAATCAGGGAGCCATGCATGGCAAAGTTTTTTATCGATAGGCCGGTTTTCGCCTGGGTGATCGCGATCGTGCTGATGATGGCCGGCGCGCTGTCCATCCTGCAATTGCCGGTCTCCCAGTACCCCAACATCGCGCCGCCGGCCATCGGCATCGCGGTGACCTACCCGGGCGCGTCCGCGCAGACCGTGCAGGACACCGTGGTGCAGGTGATCGAGCAGCAGATGAACGGGCTGGACGGCTTGCAGTACATCTCGTCGGAAAGCAACTCCGACGGCAGCATGTCCATCACGCTGACGTTCAAGCAAGGCACCAACCCGGACACGGCGCAGGTGCAGGTGCAGAACAAGCTGGCGCTGGCGCAGCCGCTCTTGCCGCAGGAAGTGCAGCAGCAGGGCATCCGCGTCACCAAGGCCACGAAGAACTTCCTGATCGTGGCGGGCTTTGTGTCCACCGACGGCACGATGACGAAGGACGACTTGGCCGACTACGTCGCCTCGTACGTCCAGGACCCCATCAGCCGGACGCAGGGCGTGGGCGACTTCCAGCTGTTCGGCTCGCAGTACGCAATGCGCATCTGGCTGGACCCCGCCAAGCTCGTGAACTACGGGCTGACCACGGTAGACGTGGTGGCGGCCATCAAGGAACAGAACGTGCAGGTGTCGTCCGGCCAGCTGGGCGGCCTGCCGTCCGTGCGCGGGCAACAGCTGAACGCCACCATCATCGGGCCGTCGCGCCTGGAGAAGCCGGAAGACTTCGGCCGCATCCTGCTCAAGGTCAACACCGATGGTTCGCAAGTGCGCCTGGGCGATGTCTCGCGCATTGAACTTGGCGGGCAGACCTACGCCATCGACAGCTTCTACAACGGCAAGCCCGCCTCGGGCCTGGCCATCAAGCTGGCGCCGGGCGCCAATGCCCTGGACACGGCGCAGGCGGTGCGCGACACCATCAACAACTTGAAGCCGTACTTCCCGCCGGGCATGGACGTCGTGTATCCGTATGACACGACGCCGTTTGTGAGCCTGTCGATTCACGAAGTGTTCAAGACGCTGGTCGAGGCCATCATCCTGGTGTTCCTGGTGATGTACCTGTTCCTGCAGAACTTCCGCGCCACCATCATCCCCACGCTGGCGGTGCCGGTGGTGCT
>Ga0256795_1000826_pt1 | contig 10974 bp, 9 predicted proteins | sample MC6MC0946MT_FD_186353 | JGI IMG/M metagenome (GOLD analysis project Ga0256795, IMG submission 186353) | Metatranscriptome of enriched soil aggregate microbial communities from Iowa State University, Ames, United States - MC6-MC0946-MT... | ecosystem: Environmental > Terrestrial > Soil >... | reverse complement strand
TGGTTTTCGGCAGTGGTAAATGCGGGAGCCGCACCGATTTTCTTGTCCGCGACGGCCTGTTGCGAGACCGTGTTCCAGCTCTTCAACATCGACTGCCGCCAGGAGTTGCCCGCAAAGCTATTCGACAGCGCGATCTTCTTTTGCGACGTATCGCCGGTGGCCACTTGCGCGTGCGCTGCGCCCGCGAACATACATGACGCTGCGGCGAGCGTGATCGTCACCTGCTTGGCTGAGCGGAACATGGTGTCTCCTTGTTGTTTTGCTGACTGCTCGGACTGCTCGGACTGCTCGGATCGAGCTTCGTCGATTCAATGCGCGCGGAAGCGCCTTCAGGGCGGCGCTGATTGAAAGCTGGACGAAAAGCGGGAAGAGGCGGGTACGCGCGTGACGCGAGCGGACCGCATGCGGGCAAGGCGGCAAGCGCCGGTGCTGAAGCACTGAAATGACATCGTCATGAGCACGCCTTTTTTGAGCGCATCCGCGAAATCGCCGATGCTATGCTTTCAAACGGTTGCTTCCAGGGACTGCCTTCAATTTCATTGCGGTCAGGCCATACGAGTGGTCAGGCCACCGGACCGCCGAGGCAGTATAGCGACTGTCTTTGAGTGATGCAATTCGATCAACGAAACGGGTAAAGGAGCGCGAATGAACCTGCCAATGGACCTGCCCACTCTCAAACCCGAGCGTCTGTATCAGCGAATCTCGAGCCTGATCATCGGGCTCATCGAAGACGGAACGTACGAGCCGGGACAGGCGCTGCCTGCCGAACGCGATCTGGCCCGGCAACTCGGCGTGGGGCGTTCTTCCGTGCGCGAGGCATTGATTGCGCTCGAAATCGCGGGGCGAGTGGAGATACGTACGGGGACCGGCGTTTTCGTTCGTCAGCTCGACGCGTCACGCGAGCAGGCACTCGTGCAAGACGCAGCGTTCAGCGTTGCGGATCTGCTTTCCGCACGCGCGATGATAGAAGGCGAAATCGCGGCGCTTGCTGCAAAGAACGGCACCGGCAAGCAGCGGCGCTTGCTTACGCGCATCATCGGCGACCTGGAGGCGCAGTCGGTGAACGACGCCGCGTTTCTCGAAGAAGACAGGCGCTTCCATTTGCTCATCAGCGAGATGACGGGCAACCCGCTACTGACCGAGGTGATGACGATGCTATGGAACAAGCGCTATAGCCCCGTGTTCACGCACCTCGAAGCCTTTTATGCCGACAAGCAGATTACGCTGGCGATGAACGCGGATCACCGCAGGATTGGCGAGGCCATTCTCAATCGCGATGCACGCGCCGCGAAGACCGCGATGCGGGCACACCTGCGCAACGTGCATCGCCGTCTCTTCGCGGCCTAGCGAACGGCGTTGGGTTAGCGCTGTACTCGTCGCAATCGATACAACCCGAAGCGTTGCCGGCACGGCTGCAATCGTTCGGCTCACCGAAGTCTGTCACTGAAAAGTCTGCCTCCGGCACGGTCGCGTCGCACAACGAGCAGGACTCCAAGGCCGGAAATCCCCATTCCGATAGCCATGGGCCATGACAGTGGCTCGCGAAACATCGCCCATGCCCAGATCAGCGTGATCGGAGGACTCAGAAAGAGTACGCTCGTGACACGAGCAGACGACGAGCGCCGTAGACACGTCCAGTAAAGCCCCCATCCGCCAAGCGTCGCCAGAATGGCAGTCCAGGCGACGCTGGCAGCAAACCCCACGGTTACGATCGGCATGACGTTGCCATGCGATGCCTGCAGCCATAGAAAGACAGGACAGGAGACAACGCTTTGCAGCCAAAGCATGCCCAGCGGGCTCAAACTTCCCGCGCGAGCCGTTGATCGTTGCTGCCAAACCGTAGCCGCTGCAAGTGAAACCATACCTGCAACCGGCAGTGCGTATGCCCATGCCGGCGCTTTTCCGAGCGCGACGGCGTCGCGACAGACAATCAACATTCCTGCAAGGCCAAGCGCCAGTCCGGCCCACACACTCTTCGGGCTGTGCTCACCGAAGACGCAGGTCGAAATGATTACTACGGCCACTGGAAGCAAGTCTGCAATGAGGGCGGCGAGACCGGTCGGAACACCAAGCTCGATTCCTCTCGCGACGCCGGCGAGATACCCCGCTGTCGCGAATACCCCGATGATCGACTGCCGGATCAATACGGGCAAAGGCGCACTCCGAATCTCGCGAGCGACGAAGGGAAAAAGACAGAGCGAAAGTGTTATGAACCGCCACAGCAGCACGAGAAGTACTGGAGCGTAATCCGCGGAGAACCGCATTCCAACAAAGCCGGAACTCCACGTCAGCACCATCCCCGCCTCGAGCATGGGCAGCGGCACGCGATTCGCGTCGCACGAATTGGGGTTCAAGCTTGCATTGTGTGTCGATGTTCTCGCCATTCATGCAGATTAGACCGCCGGGATGGATTCGAAAATTGAAATATACTGACTCAGTCATTTAACAGAATTAAACCATGAGTACCGTTCTCGACATCGATCTGCTGCGGACCTTTCACGCTGTTGCCCGGCTGGGACGCTTTCGCGCGGCGGCAGAACTGGTCAACAGGAGCCCCGCGGCCGTGAGCGTCCAGATCCAGCGCCTCGAGGCTATCGCGGGCGGGCGGCTCCTCGAACGGGACAATCAGTCGGTCACGTTGACGGCGCTCGGCAAGCGGCTTCTGTCCAGTACGGGCGAGGTGCTTGCGGCGCACGATCGCGTTGTGGAAGACATCAAGGGGAAGAGACTGGCCGGCCGGGTCATATTCGGCATACCGGATGAATACGCTGCGCATGTGATCCGCGATATCTTGCCGGGCTTCGCGACCAGTTGGCCCAACGTGGTTCTCGAAGTAAAGACTGCACCGAGCTTCAAGCTTCGCGATCAGATCAGTCGCGGCAAGCTCGATCTGGCGATAGTCGTTCAGCCCGCAAAGGAAAGCAGGTCTGCGGATGTACTGACCGTGACGACGCCGGTTTGGGTCGGCAGCCCGAGCTATGTCGTGGATGACACCCGTCCGCTTCCGTTGGCGCTTTATGCGGAGCCGTGTCCTTATCGTGCAGCAATGACGAGTGCACTGCAGTCAGCGGGAAGGAAGTGGCGGGTGATCCTCGACAGCGGCTCGACTCAGGTGATCAAGGCGTGTGTCGAATCCGGTCTGGCCGTGACGCTTCTCGACCGTGCACGGGTCAGCGCCGATATGCGGGTGCTCGACGGCCTGCCGCAGATTGAAGACCACGATGTGGTTCTGATGCGCGGCGATAGGGGCCGCACAACGGAAGCAATGGAACTCCTCGCAACCACGCTGCGGCAACGATTCAGACTTTAACGAAGGCATTCGCCATCAACAGGCATCACAACATGTTTCTCTCGGGACATCCGGGTGTGCGCCGACATGGCAATTGCGGCGCACGCCTGTCCACGATCGATCAAAGTTCAGGCTTCAGCCGATACAACTCCGGCACGAGCGCGAGCAACAGACGCTTCGCGGAAAAGAGGCGAGGCGAGATATGAGTGGCGACGTACCATGTCGCTGCCACGTTCATGCTTCGCAGTTTGAAGTCGGGGCCGACCATCGCGCTTGCGAAATGCAGATCGCCCAGCGTCTTGCCGATGATCTCCTGCTTGATCCTCGCGCGCGCCGGCGGATCGAGCGCAATGAACGACAGTTCCGACATTTCGTGAAGCAGCCGGTACATGCTGTTGTAATGGTGCAGCGTTTTCGTCGTGAACATTGTCGAATCCATTCGCAGGCGTCTTTTGAATAGCGCCTGATTCAGCACGGCCACTTTGATCCGTTGTTGCAGCAGCAATGCTGCGAAGAAGTGATTGTCTTCGTACACGATGCCTTCCAGGAAGCGGAGGCTTCCGATCGCCGAACGCCGCGTAATGAAGCAGCATGGCGATACGAAATAGCGTCCTTGCCGCAACGACTCGACGACGAACTCATCCGACCAGAACGTCGCGGTTCCCAGCGGCCGCCGGTAACCATTCACTTCCTGCTTGTACATGGGAGCGTCGTTCGGGAACACAGCAGCCTCGAACATGACGGCGTCGATTTCGGGATTGCTGAATTCCCGATGGCACACGCTCAACGTGTCGGTGTCGATAATGTCGTCGCTGTCCATGTAGTACACATAGGAGCCGGTCGCGAGCGAGGTGCCCAGATTGCGCGCCGCGGATTGCCCGCGATTGGGCTGATAGACATAGGTGAAACGCGGGTCGGTATCGCAATAGCGCTGCGCAATCGCGGCGGTGCCATCCGTGGAGCCGTCATCCACGATGATCGCTTCGAAATCCGTGAAGGACTGGCCGGCGATGCTTGCGAGCGCATCGTCGAGATAGGCCTGCACGTTATAAGCCGGCACGATGATGGAAAAAGCTGACATAGGGCACCTTGATTGTTTGATGAACCAGAACCGCACTCAACCCGCATCCGCGCCGCGTGGCTCCTGACCCGCTGACGACGCAACAGGCGACCGACCCGCACCGCGCGAAGAGGGAGCGACGCCGCGAAAATACAGCCACACGAAGGCCACTGCGCCGACCACTTCGGTCAGGATCACGGCCACGATCGTCCCTTTGGCGCCGCCGTAGCGAGTGAGTGGAACGACATAGAGAAGATGCAGAACGGTTGCGCCGACAAACACATTGGTCAGTGAGCGCGCCCGTCCTTGCGCGAGCAGTCCCAGGTCGCCGAATACAACTGCCACGCTGATGATCGGCGGCAACACGGCCTCTAGTCTCAACAGAGGAATCGACGCGTGAAACTGCGGCCCAATCCACGTTTCAATGCCCCACGCCGCGAGCAATTCGATACCGATAAAAAGGCTGATCGAAGTCGAGAACACGGCAAGCATTGCCATACGCATCAGACGCTGCGCGGCTTGAGGATCGGTCGCATGGTATTGGCTGATGCGTGGATAGAAAGCCTGGCTGATCACCATGAACATGGCTTGCGCCGCCACGCGGATCTTGTCCGCCATTGCGAACTGGCCGACTACTTCCGGTCCGTGAAAGTAATTCAGCAGAATGGAATTGAAGTTCACATAAAAGCTGATCAATACGAAAGAGAGAAAAAGCGGGAACCCGTCTTTCAGCGCCTCGACGATCTTGCTCGTGGATGTACCGACGAGTTTCACCAGTCGATTGCGATGGAGAATCCACAGCGCACAGATCGCGAGCAGCACATTGCCGAGACTCACACCAAGCGCGGCGAGGGCCGCGTCGCCCGGACCTCTTACTGCGAAGTACACGAAGACCAGTCCGACGAGCCGCGAAAGAAACGTCGGTAAAACTAGCGCGCGCATGCGCTCCAGGCCCTGGAACAACCATATCGGCGTGACGGCGTTGGCGACGATCCCGAGAAACAACGCGGCCAGCACGTCGGCATGCTCTCGCAGGTCCGGCACGAACAACACACCCGCAACGATCAGCACGAGTGCTCCCATGACGAGCACGAGTCGCGCAGCGGAAGTGCTCGTGTAGACCTCCGCCAAACCGCGAGGGTCGCCGCGGTTCACGGAGACGTGCCTCGTTGCCGTGAAGTTGAAACCGTAGTCGGTCAACAAGACCATGTATTGGGCAACCGCCTGACAATAGGCGAGGACCCCGAACTCTCTCGCACCGAGTACATGACCCAGGTACGGCAACATCAGCAACGGTACGATATAGTTGCCGCCCTGGATAAGAATGAGATAAAGCAGCGTCTTACGAATCGGAGTAGTCATAAAAATTGGTCTGATGCGATGTGGCTTTCCTCCTGCGCGAGCCGCTCTACAGGATCAGGTGACGCTGTGCGCGGAATTCGGTGGGCGACATGCCGTACCTTTCCTTGAAAAGACGGCCAAGCCGGTTGCCGTCGCCCATTCCGCACCGGCGTGCAATCTTCCCGATAGGAACGTTGGTGGAACTCAGCATTGCGCGGACAACTTCAAACCGCGTGCGCAGCAAGTACTCCAGCGGCGTCATGCCGAACTCCTGCTTGAAGCGACGCCGGAAATTACGCTTGCTCATCGCCGCGGATTCTGCTGCTTGTGCCACGGAAATAGGCTTGCTGTAGTTCTCTTTTATCCAGCGCGCCGACTCTCGAACCTTGCTCGTCGTGGTGAGCGACTTCGCATCGCCTTCACGAGGCCTCGTGGGCTTGACCGCATTGGTCTGCAGGTCGAGCGCGACCTTGCGGGCAATCTGCGGGCCCAGGTCGCGCTCGATCTGGGCGACGGCCAGTTCAGCTGGTGTCGCTCCGCTCGCGCGCGGTCCCGCAACCTCGTCGTCGAACAGAACGACGGGTACTGCCAGCCGCGACGCGTTTTTATAAACCACCGCGAGCTTCGAGCCTTGCGTAATGCGAAGCGATGCAATGGCTCCCTGACGGGTGATCCACGAATGAAGGCGATCTGTCGGCTCGGTTGTCACCGCCGAGTCGCGGCAGGCCACGAAGAACGCATGGAAGTCGCTGATGCTGTAATGATTAAGTTGTTCGGTGCCAATGCAAATGCCGCAGGAGCTGGTGACAAGGCCCCCCTGGTCGGACAATACCGTTAGACGGTAGGGCGCCTGCTCGCCCCGGGCGAGTTCCGCCGCGTTAGCCAGACGGAAAGCGTCCCCAATGGCGCCCGCGGTCGCCGTGAAGAAGTTCTGGGACACGAGCAGGCCAATGTGCTTCGACGGTTGTGAGTAGTCGATTTTCTCATTGACACGCAGACTTGAGAATTCAACAAGATCCATCACGATTAGGGCTCCCAATATATTTATCAAATGCACATAGCCGGTCAGACGATAGCTGCATTGTAGTAACAGCTGATTCGACAAACTTCCGCCCAATCGGCGGCACAGCCGCCAATTGCTTGTCGCGCATCGCCAATACGCGGCCCTTCGAAACGCCGTCATTCACGCCGCATTGCGGCCCTGACAGCTGCTGCAATCGTCGATACGATCCGTAGCGGAATCATTACGATCGCCACGACCGCGAAAACGACAATCACCGCCAATACATAAACAGTTGCAAACCCAATCAATATCGACGTGAACGCGAACCTTTCGGCACGCGATGCCAACGGCAGATCACGCCAATTGCCGTGCGGCCCGCCTTCTTCCATGGCTACTCTCGCTCAGGCGGTACCTGTGCGGGCGCGGCGGCGGAATTCTGTTGGCGAGACCCTGAAACGTTTGCGAAATAGCTTCGCGAGTTGCGATCCATTGCCCATGCCACTGCGGCGCGCAATCTTGTCGACGGGCAAATCGCCCTCGGCCAGCAAGCGGCACGAGCGCTCGAGACGCGCTCTCAGCAAATACTCGGAGGGTGTCGTGCCGATCTGCTGGCGGAACCTGCGCAGAAAAGTCCGCTCGCTCATTGCAGCGGCTTGAGCGACCTCGGCGATCGAAATGTCGTGCTCGCAGTTTTCGGTGAGCCATTGCGCGGAAGCGTGGATTTTCTCGTCTTCCTTTTTCGGAGCTCCCGACTTTGCAGACCTTAAAGGACTTGAGTATGGAAAGAAGCTGATGCGTATTTCCGCAGGTCGCGCAATGACTGCGCCATGCTCTGTGTGGTCCAGGATCCATACGGGAGCAATTAAGTCTTGACAATCCAGAGTGGACCTGACGATAGACGCAAGCGTTGCATCCGTATCGGGCGCAATAAGCATTTGCAACTGATCGGTGCCACCGTGCGCGCGGCGGCGAATAGCCGCAGTACTTCCGGCAGCGACGCTTTCGAGATCGATTTCGTCGAGGCCGGCTTCAAGATCACGGCTCGAAACGATATCTATATGTGCATTCGTATTAATTAGACGAAGCACTTGTGCCGCATTATCCGTTGGTAGGAGGCAACTAGCGGGGCCGACTTTATTCATGCTGTCTCCTGTTGTTCAAGGTCTAACTATTTATTGGTTGAATGCCGGTCAGGTATGACAGTGCTTTATAGGGACGTGAGCGAAGAAGCGTCGAGGACGATGCTTACGCAATCTTTCTTCGCTGGGAGTTGAATGAAAGGATACGCTGTAAGGCTGGTTGCGTGCTCACCTAAATTCAGCCTCAAACAGCCAACCTTGGCTGACAACGCAGACGTGCGTTAAAACCTGCCGCTCAGTGCGGGAGAGCGAACGCCGAGGCGTTGAAAGTTCAACTTCATTGCCCTTAAAAAGCCTCTAGATCCGCTGAAAACGCGGCATGAAGAGAGTGTCATCCATAAACCTTAAAGAAATATGAGTAGGAAACCGAAGTAATTTCTGCCGCCGCATGGGTAAGCCAGGTATTACCCGATCGTGTCACCTTCCGACAACATCGGGTGTGTAACGGTCATTGCTTTCATTCCGTACACGGTGTACCGCTCAACCGGCGTCGGTGTGCAATGCAGCCTCCTTTGTGGCGCTGGCCGTCTCCGAGGCAGGTAGCGGCAATTCATTTGCCGCTTCGAGTCCTGCGTATTTGCGGATCACGTTGCGGGTAATCTGCTGAACTACGCCATTGCTCTTCGCCGCGCTATCCATTAGCGCGCGAGCCCAGTCGGTCGTGCCTACGTTAAACACTTCTCCCACGCTGCGGCGACCGTCACGAAGCAACGGACGGAAGATGCCGATCGCGCCTGCTCCGCCCATCTCCCAGCCCGCAAGCGGATCTGTAATCGCCAGCGTTTCGAACGCATCGTCACTCCATTCGGGCGGGATGCCGTCGGCTTCATATCCGACGAGACGATCTTCCGCGCCAAACGTGTCATCCTTTTGCAACTGAGTACCGGCGAATATCCAATGTTCTGGCCGCTTGACGGTAAAGCCGACCGCTCGACGCTCGCATTTGACCCACCGGCGACGCCAGCGTGACCATGTACCCCAGTGGCCGCCACCGTGCTTATAAGTCAGTCCTATCAGATTGCTTTCATTGCCGCTTACACGCGGATCGAGATCGATCCGCTCCTTGAGCACGTCCCAGTTGTCCGCGAGCTTGCGCATCTCGGTGAGCTGACCGGGCTCCGAGCCGACGAACCTCACGGGCCGATAACACGTATTGCCGCTGAAAACCGCAAGGTTTCCGCCTTGCGTGACGAAATACGCGACATGCGCGCGCATTTCTTCGCTCCAGTACTCGTGGTGACCGACGCTCAGCATGCAGCGGTAGCGTGTCAGATCGAGGGCCGTCGCGCTGTGAAGATCGAGATCCGTGTAGAAGTCGCAAGCAATGCCTTCTTTGCGCAGCCATCGGATGAACTTGGCGTCCCAATGTGCGAACTGTTGACGGGTCGAGCGCGTATCGTACGGATCGACCGGTTCGCCGAGCCGTGCACCTAGCCCGCCGCCGGGGCGATGCAGGCTGACTTTATTCGCTGCCCGATAGCGGTGGACGCGATCGTCATAGAAGCTGCCGCCGCCCGTCGAGTTGTACGCGTGATAGGTAGCCGTAGGCACGATGTACGCAAGAGCCGCCGTCGGATTGCGCGGACGCGCGATTACTAGCGCCATGCTGTCGCTGGCGGGGCGTGCCGCAAATATCGGCCGATGCGCGGCGCACGACTGCCCAAGCTCGTGAACGGGCTTGCCGTCGGCATCGACCTCATAGGCGATCGCTACATAGGCGCCGGTCTCCAGGTCCGTCACGTTCGGCCGGATTGTGATTGTCGGCCAGTTCCAGTCCTCGTCGAAGCGCATCCGCACGTTATTGCCCGTGGATTCGAACAAGTACTTGCCGTCCTTCAACGTGGCTGTTACACCGTTTTTGCCTTCGACAACAACGCCGCACAGACTCGTCAGCGAGTCGTCGTCCTGTTGCTGATAAAGAGCAACGCTAAAGCGCGTGTTCGGCTGCACGGCGAGTTCGAAGCACGCTCCCGCCGTAAAGCTCGGATTGATCGGATAAATCTGCATGCTTGCTTCCTCGCGCTATCAAGCCGGCGTTGGCCGGCTCAATGAATTTCAATTACATGTGCGGCGCACGTTCGTCGTCATGCATCCGTTTGCTTGTACACACAAACTGCCAACCCATCTGTGCGCTACGCCTCATTCGACAGTGACCGACTTCGCCAGATTGCGCGGCTTGTCGACGTCGGTGCCGCGCGCGCAGGCCGTGTGATAAGCAAGCAGTTGCAACGGCACCACGTGCAGGATTGGCGACAAACAGCCGTAGTGGTTCGGCATGCGGATTACCCTTAGGCCATCTTCGCTCGCAATCCGCGAATCCTGATCTGCGAATACATACAATTGGCCGCTGCGGGCTCGCACTTCCTGTATGTTCGATTTCAGCTTGTCGAGCAGTGCGTCGTTGGGGGCAATCGCCACAACCGGCATCTGGCTTGTCACCAGCGCGAGCGGTCCGTGCTTCAACTCGCCGGCCGGATAGGCTTCGGCATGTACGTATGAGATCTCCTTCAGCTTCAAAGCGCCTTCCAGGGCGATTGGATAGTGCAAGCCGCGCCCGAGAAAAAGCGCATGCTCGGTCCGCGCGAATCCTTCGGCCCAGGCAATGATTTGCGCTTCCAGCGCGAGGACGCTGTTCAGGCGTGCCGGCAACTGATGCAACTGATCCAGATACTCGGCCTCCTGCGCCGCCGGAAGGCGCCCGCGCTGCTTACTGAGCGTAAGCGCCAGCAGAAACAATGCGACCAGTTGTGTTGTAAAGGCTTTCGTCGAGGCAACGCCGATTTCGGGTCCGGCACTCGTCAGATGCTGGAATTGCGCCTGGCGCATCATCGTGCTGCTTGCGACGTTGCAGATAGCCAGCGTGTGCCGGTGTCCCTGCGATTGAGCATGTTTCAGAGCCGCGAGGGTGTCCGCCGTTTCGCCCGATTGCGACACGACCACGACTAGCGTATGAGGATTGGCGACACTGCTGCGATACCGGTATTCGCTGGCGACTTCTACCTGCGTCGGTACTTTGGCAAGCGATTCGAACCAGTACTTTGCGGTCATGCCCGCGTAGTAACTCGTGCCGCACGCGACGATCAGCAATGAGTCGATTTCGCGGAAAGCGTGCCTTGCGCCGGGTCCGAATAAGTCAGCCGAG
>Ga0256795_1000809_pt1 | contig 11139 bp, 11 predicted proteins | sample MC6MC0946MT_FD_186353 | JGI IMG/M metagenome (GOLD analysis project Ga0256795, IMG submission 186353) | Metatranscriptome of enriched soil aggregate microbial communities from Iowa State University, Ames, United States - MC6-MC0946-MT... | ecosystem: Environmental > Terrestrial > Soil >... | reverse complement strand
GGAGGCCATGCGCATCCCGTCGGTCAGCGTGCGCGTGGCCTCGAGCCGTGAGCTCAGGATGCGGCGCTTGTACGCCTCGGTCCACGGCAGACGGTTCAGGGATGCGCCGGAGAGGTTGACGACAGCATCGGCCCGTTCCATGAGCGCGACGTCGATGATGCCCGCTGACGGGGACCAGTGGAACTCGTTCTCTGCGGCGGGATCGCGGCGCACCAGTCTGAGCACGCTGTGTCCTGCGGATGCGAGCTGCTGTGCGACCTCCGTGCCGATCATCCCGGAGGCGCCCGCCATGAGCACCTGCACGGGTCAGGCCAGCGTGGCTTCGATGGTGATCGGGATGCCCACGAGTGCGCGTGACACCGGGCACGTCGCCTTTGCCTCTTCGGCCAGACGCTGGAAGTCCTCTTCACCGATTCCGGGCACCACGGCCTGAACGGTGAGGTGGCTTCCGGTGATGCCCTGCGCGGGGTCGAAGGTGACCGCTGCCGTGGTGCGAACGCTGTCGGGAGCGGTTCCGAACGTGCTGAGGACGTTCGAGAAGGCCATCGAGAAGCATGCGGCGTGTGCTGCGCCGAGCAGTTCCTCGGGCGTGGTGACCTCTGCCGAGCCCTCGGAGCGGGCCTTCCACGACACGGGGAACTCACCCGCGTGGGATGAGTCGAGCGTGACCGCTCCAGACCCCGATTTGAGGTCTCCGTTCCAGATCGTTGTCGCTTTGCTGGTGACTGCCATGGAGACCTCCCGTATCGCGTCGCCGAGCGATTCCGGGCGACATCCGTCAAGCCTACTGGCGTGTTCCGACCCGTCTGCCGGCGTTCGGAGGATTCCCGGGAAGGTGGGTCAGACGGCGACCGCGCCGCGTCGGCGGATGACGCCGGCGCGAACCAGGAGCAGGTAGATCTGGCATCCCAGGCAGTAGCCGAACACGGAGTTGAGGAATGCCGCCACGAAAGCGAGAGCCGCCGCGATCGGAAGCGCATACGGCACGCCGACGAGGTGAAGGATGAACCCGAGACCCGTCACGACGAGACCGACGCCCTGCGCGAAGGTCGGGGGAGCGGGATCCTCCCGTTCGGCCGGAGGTGCGAGAAGCGGTCTGACCAGGGCGCGGAAGATCAGACCGTACGGGTGGCGACGGATACCCGCGAAGGCACCCCAGGCGAACAGAAGGGCGATCGCGAGGAGCAGCCAGAACGCTGCGGCAGTGGCGCCGATGAGACCCAGGAAGAGATCGACGAGGAGGAGCACGGCGGTGATACCGGCACCGAACCGAGGCGAGCGCGGATCGATTCCGGTGGTGGCGTCAGACGGTGCGGACATTGCTTCTCCCGAGGAGGTCGTCGATGGCTGCTCGTACCTCGGCGGGCCGGACGGCGCCGCCGATGCGTGCACGGACGGAGCCCTCTGCGTCGAGGACCAGCGTGGTCGGTGTCTGAAGGATGCCGAAACGCCCCGCGAGGTCGGGACGATCGGTCAGGTCGATCTCGACGTGCTCGACGCCGTCCCTGTCCGAACCGAGCTCGTGGAGGATGCGCGCCGTGGCGCGGCAGGGAGCGCAGAACTCCGTGGAGAACTGCAGGAGGGTCACATCCCTGCCGAACGCGGTTCCCTCCGCTCCGACATCGGCGGGCGTCACCCGGCTCCCTCCGGAACGGCTTCGGACACGTCCCGTACGGGAACGCCAGAGCACACCGATCGTCGTCGCGACGACGACGAGCGCTATGACGATGACGCCGGCGGTCAAGGTGTCCATGATGCGGCGACACTACGCGCGCACGCTCCTGGCCGCGACGAGTATGACCGAACGTTACGTGCCCGACCCGATAGCCTGGTGCCATGTCGAACTCCTCGAATCCGTTCGGTCAGGTGCTGGTCGCCCTGGTCACCCCGTTCACCGCCGATGGCGAGGTCGACTGGGCGGGCGTGGAGAAGCACATCGACGACGTCATCGTGAACGGAGCCGACGGCATCGTCGTCACAGGCACGACCGGCGAGACCTCGACCCTCACCGACCACGAGAAGCTCCGTCTCGTCGAGGTCGGAAAAGACGTGGCCGCCGGCCGCGCCAAGATCATCACCGGGGGTGGATCGAACGAGACCGCCCACGCCATCCAGCTCTATCAGCAGAGCGAGAAGGCCGGCGCGGACGGTGTGATGATCGTCACTCCCTATTACAACAAGCCGACGCAGGCCGGCATCCTCACCCATTTCAGGATGATCGCGGACTCGACCGATCTGCCCGTGATCCTGTACGACATCCCGGGCCGCACCGGAGTGCCGATCAAGTACGAGACCATCCTGCGCATCGCCAAGCACCCGAACGTGCTGGCGATCAAAGATGCGAAGGGCGACTTCAGCGAGGTCAGCCGGGTGCTCAACCAGACCGACCTCCTCTATTTCTCCGGTGACGACGCGAACGTGCTCCCGCATCTCTCGATCGGTGCGAGCGGGCTCATCGGCGTCACCGCGAACGTCGCCGCACGTCCGTACCGGCAGATCGTGGATGCGGTCAACGCCGGCGACCTGGCGACGGCCACAGCCGCGCATCAGCAGCTCGAACCGCTGGTGCGTGCTGTCATGACCCACGTGCCGGGAACCGTCGCGGCGAAGTACATCCTGCACGGCCTCGGTCGCATCGCCAGCCCCCGCGTCCGGCTTCCCCTTGTCGGGCCCGAGGAGTGGGAGGCGGCGCAGATCGAGGACGAACTCGATCTCGTCAAGAACATCCCCGGTGTCGACTTCTCCAACTTCCGTCCCGATCGCAATGCGGCCGCCGGTGGCGCGCTGCCCAAGATCGCCGGAACCACACGCTAGGGGCCGTGCCACTGCACGGTCCGCACCACCAGAGACGCCTCGGCGTCTACGCAAACGAGCAAGGAGGGCACATGCCCAATCTCGTCTCCGATCCACCCGCCCTCGAACCGGGCACGCTGCGGATCATCCCCACCGGCGGTCTCGGTGAGATCGGCCGCAACATGACGGTCTTCGAATACGAGGGCAAGATCCTCATCGTCGACTGCGGTGTGCTCTTCCCCGAGGAGAACCAGCCCGGCGTCGATCTGATCCTGCCTGACTTCGCACCCATCCGCGACAGGCTCGACGACCTCGTCGGCGTCGTGCTGACTCACGGCCACGAGGACCACATCGGTGCGGTGCCATACCTCTTGCGGCTGCGGGCGGACATCCCGCTCATCGGCTCAGGGCTCACCCTCGCCCTCGTGGAGGCGAAGCTCAAAGAGCACCGCATCCAGCCGTACAGCCTCACCGTCAAGGAGGGTGAGACCGAGAAGCTCGGACCTTTCGACCTCGAGTTCGTCGCGGTCAACCACTCGATCCCGGATGCGCTCGCCGTCGCCATCACCACTCCTGCGGGCGTCGTGCTGCACACCGGCGACTTCAAGATGGACCAGCTGCCGCTCGACGACCGCATCACAGACCTGCGCGCCTTCGCCCGGCTCGGTGAGAAGGGAGTCGACCTGTTCATGGCCGACTCCACCAACGCCGACGTTCCGGGGTTCACGCCGCTCGAGCGATCGATCGGTCCTGTGCTCGACAACGTCATCGCGCGGGCTCCCCGCCGCGTCATCGTCGCCAGCTTCTCGAGCCACGTGCACCGTGTGCAGCAGGTGCTCGACGCCGCTGCCGCGAACGGACGGCGTGTGGCCCTTCTGGGCCGCTCGATGGTTCGCAACATGGGCATCGCCGCCGACCTCGGCTATCTGAAGGTCCCCGAGGGCGTGCTGATCGACTACAAGAAGGCCGCCGATCTGCCGGACGACGAGATCGTCTACATGTCCACGGGTTCGCAGGGCGAGCCGATGGCCGTGCTGGCCCGCATGGCGAACCTCGACCACCAGATCGAGGTCGGCCCGGGCGACACGGTGATCCTCGCCTCCAGCCTCATCCCCGGCAACGAGAACGCCGTGTACCGCGTGATCGACGGTCTCACCAAGTTGGGTGCGAACGTGGTGCACAAGGGCAACGCCAAGGTGCACGTCTCGGGTCACGCGGCAGCGGGGGAGCTGCTCTACTGCTACAACATCCTGAAGCCCAAGAACGTGATGCCCGTACACGGCGAATACCGTCACCTCGTCGCGAACGCCAAGCTCGCGATCGACACCGGCGTCCCGGTCGAGAACACGATCCTCGCCGAAGACGGAACGGTCATCGATCTGCGCAACGGTGTCGCGAGGGTCGTCGGCCAGCTCGACATCGGCTTCGTGTATGTCGACGGGTCGAGCGTCGGAGAGATCACGGATGCGGACCTCAAGGACCGCCGGATCCTCGGTGAAGAGGGTTTCATCTCGATCATCGTGGTCGTCGAAGCCGCCACCGGCAGGATCGTCACGGGACCGGAGATCCACGCTCGCGGATTCGCCGAGGACGATGCGGTGTTCGACGCTGTGAAACCGAAGATCGCCTCGGCGCTCGCAGACGCCGCGCACAACGGCGTCCGCGACTCGCACGCGCTCGCGCAGGTCGTGCGCCGAACCGTCGGACGCTGGGTCAACACCAGCTACCGACGCCGGCCGATGATCGTCCCCCTCGTGATCGAGGCGTGATCGAGCCCGAATCGAAACCCGCCCGAAACACCCGATCCGGTAGCGTTTCGCCATGAACGCGTTCCGGATTCGCACTGCGACGAGCGAAGATGCGCGCTTCCTCGGCGACATGCTCGTCGAGGCGTCCAACTGGAACGTCGCGACGGCTCGTCCGCGGATCGCGGTGCTCGAAGACCCCACCGTGTCCCGGTACATCGCGGGGTGGCTCAGGCCGGGGGATTTCGGGTCGGTGGCCGAAGACCTCCACGGCGTTCCCATCGGCGCTTGCTGGGGACGTCTGTTCCCGGCGAACGCTCCCGGTTACGGTTTCGTGGCGACGGGCGTTCCCGAGCTCACTCTGGGTGTGAACGCGCAGTGGCGGGCCCGGGGCGTCGGGCGCGCTCTTCTGCAGGCCGTCGCGCGGCAAGCGGCGTCGGCCGGTCACGCGCGGGTCAGCCTCAGCGTGGAGCGAGCCAACTTCGCGCAGCGTCTCTACATCAGCGAGGGATACATCACGGTCGAGTCGGGAGAGAACTCCGACACCATGGTTCGCGCCGTGCACTGATTTTCGGCAACTCAGCGCGGTAGACACAGGATGCCGGAGGCTGGAAGTACCGTTACTGCATGGCTACGAGCACCAAGTCGACATCGCGCGCCCGGAACTCGTCCGGCCGCGGCGGTTCGACCGCGCGCAAGCCGGCGGCGAAGACGGCGACCCAGAAGACGGTCGCCTATCCGGCGGCCGGCTCAGGACAGAACCCGTTAGCAAAAGCCTGGATGGGACTGGCGCACCTCACCGGTGCGGCCTTCCGTGCCCTCGGACCGGAGAAGTTCGAGAAGGAGGAACGCCGCGACGGCTTCCCCTTCTTCCTCGTGCTCCTCGCCATCGCGGGCGCGGTGGTGGAGTGGTTCCTGATCAACGACGGGATCGCACGCACGCTCGACGCCTGGACGTTCGGCGGCCTGTTCGGTCGTGTGGCGTTCGCCCTCCCCGTCATCATGGTTCTGTTCGCAGCGTGGTTGTTCCGGCATCCGAGCTCCGTCCACGACAACACCCGCATCGGGATCGGACTGTCCATCCTGCTGCTGACCGTCTCGGGCCTCTGCCACCTGTTCAGCCCGCATCCGTCACCCAGCGACGGAATGGCCAAGCTCGCGGAGGCCGGAGGCGTGCTCGGCTGGCTTCTCGCCGCACCGCTCTCGCTCGTGATCACTCCCTACGGCGCCGGCGCCGTCATCATCGTCCTGCTCGTGCTCAGCCTGTTCATCATCACGAAGACGCCGCCGAACAAGGTGGGCGTGCGGGTGCGCGAGCTGTACGCCTACCTCTTCGGTGCGCAGCTCCCCAGCGAAGAGGAGCGGCAGGCGGCCAAGGACGCCAAGACGCAACAGGTCGAACTGGACGGCGTCGACGGTGACGCGGACGGCGAGACGAACCTCCCCTGGTGGCGGAGGAACAAGTCGCAGCGCGAGGAAGACCCCGCCTACGACTCCCCGGTCATCTCCGACAGCGTCACCGAGGTGTTCGGCGACAAGCCCGCTCGTGGCAAGGGGGAGTTCGCGACCGCGCTCGAACCCGATCCGTCGAGTGAGCATTACAACACCGAGGTGCTGAGCGAGCTGGCTCTGGCCGAGGATGCGGTCAAGCGCTTCACGGGCGAGGTCGCGCTCGGAGCCGGGTTGCCTGCGGCCGTTCCGCCCGCGGTCGCCCCGACCGGGGCCGCGTTCGCCGGAGCCGCCGGCGTTCTCCCCGGCTTCACGTCCGACGCAGACGGGTTCGATGAGGCCGCCGTGCCTGAGGTCGCCGCGGACCAGCCGGCTGCACCGTATCGTCTGCCGACGCCCATGATCCTCTCGGCGGGAACGCCGGCGAAGACCCGGTCGGTCGCCAATGAGGAGATCGTCACATCCATCACCGAGGTGCTCGACCAGTTCGGTGTCGACGCCAAGGTCACCGGATACTCACGCGGTCCCACGGTCACCCAGTACGAGATCGAGCTCGGCCCGGGTGTGAAGGTCGAACGCGTCACGGCGCTGAGCAAGAACCTGTCATACGCGGTCGCGTCGAACGAGGTGCGCATCCTGTCACCCATTCCGGGCAAGAGCGCGATCGGTGTCGAGATCCCCAACACCGATCGCGAGATCGTGTCCCTCGGCGATGTGCTGCGGTCTGCGGCCGCCACCAAGAGCACGCATCCGATGACGATCGGTGTGGGCAAAGACGTGGGCGGAGGATTCGTCGTGGCGAACCTCGCGAAGATGCCCCACCTTCTGGTGGCCGGATCGACCGGATCCGGAAAGTCGAGCTTCGTCAACTCGATGATCACGAGCCTCCTCATGCGTGCGAAACCCGCCGACGTCCGCATGGTGCTGATCGACCCGAAGCGCGTCGAGCTCACCATCTACGCGGGCGTGCCGCATCTCATCACCCCCATCATCACGAACCCCAAGAAGGCGGCCGAAGCGCTGCAGTGGGTCGTGAAGGAGATGGACATGCGGTACGACGATCTGGCGAGCTTCGGTTTCCGCCACATCGACGACTTCAACAAAGCGGTCGTCAACGGGGAGATCGTGCTTCCCGCCGGGAGCGAGCGCAAGCTGAAGCCCTATCCGTACCTCCTCGTCGTCGTCGACGAGCTGGCGGACCTCATGATGGTCGCCCCTCGCGATGTCGAGGACTCGATCGTGCGGATCACGCAGCTGGCGCGTGCCTCCGGCATCCACCTGGTGCTCGCGACGCAGCGACCGTCCGTCGACGTCGTGACCGGCCTGATCAAGGCCAACGTGCCATCGAGGCTCGCCTTCGCCGTGACGAGCGTCACCGACTCGCGGGTGATCCTCGATCAGCCCGGAGCCGACAAGCTGATCGGTCAGGGCGACGCCCTCTTCCTTCCGATGGGCGCCTCCAAGGCCGTGCGTGTGCAGGGAGCCTGGGTCAACGAGGCCGAGATCCAGAAGGTCGTCGACCACGTGACTCGGCAGGCCCGACCCGAGTATCGCCAGGATGTGGCGGCTCCGACCGAGCACAAGCAGATCGACTCCGACATCGGAGACGATCTCGAGCTGCTCCTCGCCGCCGCCGAGCTGGTCGTCTCGACACAGTTCGGATCGACCTCCATGCTGCAGCGCAAGCTGCGTGTGGGGTTCGCCAAGGCGGGACGCCTCATGGACCTCCTGGAGTCGCGCGAGATCGTGGGTCCCTCCGAGGGCTCCAAGGCGAGGGATGTGCTGGTCACGGCCGAGCAGCTACCCGCTGTGCTCGCGAAGCTGCGCGGTGGCGACGGTCCCGCTCCTGTGCCTGCCGCCGCATCCGTACCGTCTGCCGTCGGACCGGGCCCGCAATCGCCGGCGCCCGCTGTGGAGGCGGACGTCGATCAGTACGCCGGCGACCCCGTCGCACGCATGACCGAGGGCTATCCTGAGGTGGAAGGCGGCTCGGACGAGGACGCCTGGCAGCTGACCGACAGGGAGTAGACGGCATGTCGGTTCCCGACGCACCCCCGCCCGCGGCAGACGGGGGCACAGCCCGTCCGGCGAGCAACTGGAACGCCCCCAACGTGATCACAGTGGTGCGCATCCTTCTCGCGCCCTTGTTCGTATGGATGCTCCTCGCCGACGCCGGCGACGACGGCTGGGTGCGCTGGGCCGCGGCCGTCCTGTTCGTGCTGGCGATCGCGACAGATGGTGTCGACGGTGCGATCGCGCGGCGCAACGGGCTCGTCACAGAGCTCGGCAAGCTGCTCGATCCGATCGCCGACAAGGTGCTCACCGGGGGAGCGCTCGTCGCGCTCTCGATCCTCGGGGAACTGCCCTGGTGGGTCACCGCGGTGATCCTCGTGCGTGAGGTGGGAATCACCGTCTACAGGTTCGTGGTCATCAAGCAGGGCGTCATCGCAGCATCGCGCGGCGGGAAGCTGAAGACCATCGTCCAGTCCGTCGCCATCAGCCTGGCGCTCTTCCCCCTCTGGACAGTGTTCGGTGAGTGGATCCACTGGGTCAACGGCATCGCCATGACGCTCGCAGTCGTGCTCACCGTCGTCACCGGCTTCGACTACCTCTGGCAGGCCTGGAAGGGTCGGAGGGCGAAGCGTGTCGTCGGTTGACGACGGCGCGCTGACGTCGGCTGTCATCGCGCACCTGGCGCACGAGGGACTGACCGTGGCCGCCGCCGAGTCCCTCACCGGCGGTGGGGTCACGGCGGAGCTGACCAGTGTTCCCGGTGCGTCGGCTGTTGTGCTGGGCGGAGCGGTCGTCTACGCGACGGCGCTCAAGCACACGCTGCTCGGCGTGGACGCGTCGCTGCTCGCGGAGTTCGGCCCGGTGCATCCCGAGGTCGCCGTGCAGATGGCCGACGGCGTGCGACGAAGACTGGCCGTCGACGGCAGAGCGGCGGACATCGGCGTCTCGACGACAGGGGTCGCCGGACCGGATCCGCAGGGCGGCAGACCCGTCGGAACCGTGTACGTCGGATTGGCGCGTGCCGAGTCGACTCGCGTCGTGGAGTTGTCTCTCACCGGTTCGCGCGAATCCATCCGTCGGCAGGTCGTGCTCTCGGTGGTGCGGGAACTCGCTCGCGAGCTCGGGATCGACGCTGCGTGACGGTGGGGAATACGCCCTGTTTCGTCTCTGTTACAGATCATGCATTCACAAGAAAAGCCCAGTCGTGCTGATTATCGTTAATCCACGATGCGTGTAGCGTTGGTATTCATCATCGAAGCACCAGATGCGCGGCAGGGTAGAAAAAGGAGGCTCCAATGATTCTTGTACGTCAGGAAATCGGCGACGTGCTACGGGACTTCCGCCTGCAGAAGGGGCGTACGCTCCGGCAGGTCGCGAGCAAGGCGAGCGTCGCCCTCGGCTACCTGAGCGAGGTCGAACGGGGCCAGAAGGAGGCGTCGAGCGAGATCCTCGCCTCGGTCGCCGACGCACTCGACACACCGATCTCGGTCATCATGCGCGAGGTCGGAGATCGGCTCGCGGTGCTCGAGGGCATCGAGCCCATCATCCCCGACACCATCCCCGACGAGTTCGTGGCCGCTATGGACGCGGATCTCGTCACCCGCTGATCGCTCAAGCCGATTCGGCGGGTCGAGCAGACCCAACGACAGACGCCCCGGAGGTTCCGGGGCGTCTGTCGCGTTGTCGTGTCTGTCGCGTTGTCATGTCTGTCGTGCCTGAGATCTGCGCCGTCACGAATGTCCGTCCAGAACCGTAGGGTGGCCCCATGAAGTTGAGTGAGTTCCAGCGTGCGATCGCCGACGAGTTCGGCACGCAGTACGGGCGCACGCTCGTGTCGGACCTCGTGCTCGGGGAGCTCGGTGGCCGCACGGCGCAGCAGGCGCTCGACGACGGTCTGCCGACGCGGGATGTGTGGCTCGCGCTCTGCCGCGAGACCGGGGTTCCGCAGTCCCACTGGTACGGCGCCGGCAAGCCCGCCCCGAAGCGCTGAGCGCCGACCCCGTCCGTCCGTCTCGTCTCGCGCCCCCTTCCTTGGCGAATGGACTCGATGGCGTTTCGGGGGAAGGGTCGGGCGAGAGCGGAGCGGCGACACGCCGGGTTCGAACACTCGAAGATATGTTCGGAAGTTGTTAGGCTCCTCCACAACGGCAATCGAAAACGGGTTGTCCACAGAAGAAGATCGTCCCGCGTCGAGTGTCAGTGCTCCCGCGTACAGTCGGACTCGTTAGTGAAGCCGAAGAAGGAGAATCGCAATGCCATCAGCCGCCGATCGTGAGAAGGCCCTCGAGACTGCCCTTGCGCAGATCGATCGCCAGTTTGGCAAGGGCTCGGTCATGCGACTGGGCAGCGACGAGCGTGCGCCCGTCGAGGTCGTCCCGACCGGATCGATCGCGCTGGATGTCGCACTCGGCATCGGCGGTCTCCCTCGCGGCCGTATCGTCGAGATCTACGGTCCTGAGTCCTCGGGTAAGACCACCCTGACCCTTCACGCGATCGCCAATGCGCAGCAGGCCGGTGGCATCGCGGCCTTCATCGACGCGGAGCACGCGCTCGACCCCGAGTACGCCCGCAAGCTCGGCGTCGACATCGACGCGCTGCTCGTCTCCCAGCCCGACACGGGTGAGCAGGCGCTCGAGATCGCAGACATGCTGGTACGAAGCGGCTCCATCGACATGATCGTCATCGACTCCGTCGCGGCACTCGTTCCGCGTGCCGAGATCGAGGGCGAGATGGGCGATTCGCACGTCGGGCTCCAGGCGCGGCTCATGTCGCAGGCTCTGCGCAAGCTCACCGGTGGACTGAGCCAGACCAACACCACGATGATCTTCATCAACCAGCTCCGCGAGAAGATCGGCGTCTTCTTCGGAAGCCCCGAGACCACCGCCGGCGGTAAGGCGCTCAAGTTCTATGCGTCCGTACGCCTCGACATCCGTCGTATCGAGACCCTGAAAGACGGCACCGACGCCGTGGGAAACCGCACACGCGTCAAGGTCGTCAAGAACAAGATGGCACCGCCCTTCAAGCAGGCGGAGTTCGACATCCTCTACGGTGTCGGCATCTCACGAGAGGGCAGCCTTCTCGACTTCGGTGTGGAGCATGCCATCGTGAAGAAGTCGGGCGCCTGGTACACCTACGAAGG
>Ga0256795_1000804_pt1 | contig 11199 bp, 8 predicted proteins | sample MC6MC0946MT_FD_186353 | JGI IMG/M metagenome (GOLD analysis project Ga0256795, IMG submission 186353) | Metatranscriptome of enriched soil aggregate microbial communities from Iowa State University, Ames, United States - MC6-MC0946-MT... | ecosystem: Environmental > Terrestrial > Soil >... | reverse complement strand
TCGTAATATGAGGTTAGCCAGTTTTTTCTGGTTGACCTTTTTCTTTTAGGTCTTATTATAACGGTAGTCGGGGTAGAACGTCTGGCCCGTGGGACTAGATCCCGTCCGCAAAACTGTTCACCCCCTACTTGTATAAACATGTTTCGAGCTGGTTGGGACAAGGATCCCGTTTAACAAGCGAACCTATGACATTACAAGCAGCTTTAGGGGTTACCGACGAATTTAGTTTTCTTTAGGAGGAGATGTAATTATGAATCCAGTCGTTGGTCTGGATGTTTCAAAAGGAGAAAGTCAGGTTCAAGCCTTTTTAGATAAAGGCAAACCATATCGTAAGAGCTTTAGTATTAAACATACTCTTGATGGTTTAGATAGATTATTAGAATTTCTAAGGGAAATAGAGAAACTAGCTGATGGTAAGCAACCTTCGGTTATTTTAGAATCTACAGGTCAATATCATATGCCTGTCATTCAATTTTTGGAGGAGCAACAATACGTTTATATTATTGTAAACCCACTTATCTCTCATCGAGCTAGAAGTACAAATTTACGCAAAGTAAAGACCGATGCCATTGATGCCTATCAACTATGTGAACTGTATTACAAGGAAGAGTTAGAACCATATAAAAAAAGAGGCATACACCTCTTAAATCTTCGTAATCTCACTAGACAACAAGAAACAGTATCAAGCACAGCTGTACAAACAAAATTACAGCTACAATCAATCTTAGATCAAATATTTCCTGAATATAGAGGTGTCTTTGGGGATCTCTATTCAAAAATTTCGTTACAGATTCTATCAATCTTCCCAACCTCCAAAGAGGTTTTAAGTGTTAGCGAATCGGATCTTACTAATAAAATTGCGGAATTATGTACAACCCGTTCAGAAAAATGGGCAAAAGAAAAGGCAATTAAATTGAGAGAAGCTGCATTACGTAATCCATTTCAAAACAACTTGTACCAAAGCCATATCTTTAACCTAAGAATGTTTATTAACATTGTTCTTCAATATCAAGAGCATCTATCAAAGTTAGCAGCAGAAATAGATGCCCTCGCTAAAGAAATTGAAGAATATGAGATAATCCAGTCTATCCCTGGTGTTGGAGAAAAGATTGCGGCAACAATCATCTCTGAAATTGGAGAGATAGAACGGTTTAACCATCCTAAAAAGCTAGTAGCATTCGCCGGGATAGATCCTAGCGTTTACTCTTCTGGCCGGTTTACTGCTTCCATCAATCGCATAACCAAAAGAGGTTCTAGCAGGTTAAGACAAGCGTTGTTTATGGCTGTACAATGCGGTATAAGAGATGCACGTAAGCAAAAAACAAGTGAAGAAATAATCCCTAGAAATAAGAAATTAAGAAAGTTCTACGATAAAAAACGCGAAGAAGGAAAGCCTTTTAGAGTAGCCATAATTGCATGTGCTAATAAGCTTTTACATTGGATTTATGCCCTACTAAAAAGAAAAGAAGCCTTCCAAAATGCGGTTTAAAAATCACATTTAAGTACATCGGGAAAAACCTTCCAATTTTAAAGAGGAAGGCTTATTTGCTGTACCCTTTTTTAGTATATCATGCGAGTTTTAATTTTTTTATTGAAAAATCTTGACAACTATTAGCTGGTTTTGTTGAATAAAGCTGATCTTACCAGCTAAGGTTTCCTCGGCTTACGTGGCATATAAATGGATTTCCATGATGTGTGGGATATAAATCTGCTTATTCCCTTGTGGAGATAGAACTGTGACATAGGCTGTATTGTTCATGGGCAATTACTTGATTGTTCCTTCAACCTATACGAATCGCCATTCTTCCAATACTGAATTCTAACAATACTATGCGTTTGTACAACCATTTGGATTTGATGTGCGAATTCCTTAAAGTCATATTCATCATGTTTTGGCTCTGGTACAATATTATCTTCAGCCTGCCGTTCACGCAGTGGCTACACATGTTCAGGTAGCATCATCGCTGTCTGTCCATTTAATCGTACCACGATCTCGGTTTCTTTTTATATCCGTTTCATCATCAATTGAATAAGAACACCGGTTTCTACTTTATATAGGGATGATTAAAAAAGTATAGCAATGACATTTATCAATTTTTTGGTTAATGAACATTTCCGAATTTCTTCCAACTAATAAATGTGGATTTATGTCAATATTAATTATAAATAGCTTATGTAATTTTACAATTATTTTTATAATTTATGACTATTATGAATAGGTCAATAAGAAAAAAGAAAACCTTGATACAACAAGCATTCTAGCTGTATCAAGGTAATATTTGATGTCACTTTTAATTATAATTATGTGACAAAATTAATTATAAGTTGTGACAAGATTAATTATAACTCACAAACTTTATTATTCAGTTCTCTTATTCTACAGTCACCGATTTAGCCAAGTTACGTGGTTTATCCACATCACAACGGCGGTGTAGCGCTGCATAGTAGCTGATTAATTGTAATGGCACTACAGATACAAGTGGTGTTAGTAATTCATGAACATGAGGGATTACTAAACGGTCGCCATCTTCATCAATGCCAGCCATCGCGATAATACATGGATATGCACCACGGGCAGCTACTTCTTTCACATTACCACGAATGTTTAACCCTACTGATGCTTGTGTAACAAGTGCAAACACTGGTGTACCTTCTTCAATTAAAGCGATTGTTCCGTGTTTAAGCTCACCACCCGCAAAGCCCTCTGCTTGGATGTAAGAAATTTCTTTTAGCTTTAAGGCACCTTCAAGGCTAACATAGAAATCCATATTACGGCCAATGAAGAATGCGTTGCGTGCGATTTTTAAGTAGTCTTCTGCGATATCTTCTAACACTTCTTTTGAATCGATAATCGTTTGAATACCGTTTGCAGCAATTGCAAGTTCTTGTTTTAAGTCAAACTCTAAGCCTTTGCCATTTGCCTTTGCCGTTACATAAGCTGCTAAAGCAAGGACAGCTACTTGTGCCACATATGCTTTTGTAGAAGCTACAGCAATTTCTGGACCTGCATGTAATAACAAAGTATGATCTGCTTCACGCGATAGTGTAGAACCAGGAACATTTGTAATCGTTAATGTTGGATAGCCAAGCTCTTTAATTTTTACCAGTACTTGACGACTGTCTGCTGTTTCACCCGACTGTGTGATGAAGACAAATAAAGGTCTTTCTGAAAGTAATGGCATATTGTAACCGAATTCACTAGAAATATGAACCTCTACTGGGATACCTGCCATTTTTTCGAAATATTGTTTACCAATGAGACCTGCATGATAGCTTGTGCCCGCAGCAATAATATATAAGCGATCTGCAGCTCGTAATGCTTCTAAAATTTCCGCATCAATTGTTAGATCACCATTGTCACCTTCATACGCTTGAATAATTTTGCGAATTACTGTAGGCTGCTCATCCATTTCTTTTAGCATGTAATGAGGATATGTCCCTTTTTCAATGTCGCTCATATCAAGCTCAGCTGTATATGGTGCGCGTTCTACTACAGAACCGTCTAGTTTAGTAATTTCAACACTAGCTTTGTGCACAATAACAATCTCTTTGTCATGTAGCTCCACATATTGATCTGTAACTTGTAGCATAGCCATAGCATCCGAAGCAACAACATTGAAGCCTTCACCAACTCCGACTAAAAGTGGTGATTTATTTTTCGCTACAAAGATTGTATCTGCGGCTTCTGCATCTAATAGTGCAAGTGCATATGAACCATGTAGTAAAGATAACGTTTTACGGAAAGCGTCTGCTGTGCTTAAACCTTCTTTTACAAACAACTCTACTAATTGCACGATAACCTCTGTATCTGTATCAGATTTCATCGGAATACCTTTTAAATATGTTTTTTGTAATAGGTGATAGTTTTCAATTACCCCATTGTGCACAAGCGTAAATCGTCCTGATGCACTTTGATGAGGGTGAGCATTTAAACGATTTGGCACACCATGTGTAGCCCAACGTGTATGACCAATGCCGATTTTCGCAGCAATATCTTCATCTACTGCTTCTCGTAAGTCAGCAATACGCCCTTTTTCTTTAAAAACAGTTACGCCTTCTTCATTACGTACTGCAATACCCGCTGAGTCATAGCCACGGTATTCTAGTTTCTCTAAACCTTTTAATAAGATTTCCCTTGCATCTGATTCACCAATATATCCTACAATTCCACACATAAATTCTCGTCCTCCGATATTGTCAATTTGACGCAATGACAAAGTAGACCTCATCTATCGAATTTTTTGAATGGACAAGCGTGCTTTATTTTTAGTTAAAATAAAGCACTCCCGAACATGCAAATAAATCATTCAGCCATCTGAATGGAACTTTCGATATGTGAAGTTTTTTCTATTCATCTATTGCTTTACGATACCTTCTCCATTTTCTGTACATTCAATCACTCAAATGCTTTCAAAATGAAAAATGACAATCGGGTATGTCGATCGGGAGGCATCCGCCGAATTTTCGATAAACCTCCACCTCGTCTGCTGAAGATCTTTTTCGTCCTATTTCTTCAGCTCAGGCGCTATAATTGTTTTCCGATTTTACGCTCTCTTTCCTCCTTATGCGTTCGTTAGAGTACAAGGTCGGACCTCGTCTTCAACTTCTCCATCATACTCAATCATATGCTATCCGTCAAATTTTCGTTATAAAAAAAAACTAGTACCCTTGCTTTTTCGTGACAAATATGTAGACAAACAAATGTTAGCTTTATTACAAATATTTACAAACCCACTATTTAGCAATACTTAGTACTTATTGTTTTTTGTCAGTGGGGTGAATTTGTGGAAAATCTGAGCGAAATGCTCAAAGGCGTTTTAGAGGGAATCGTATTACATTAGACGTGGCGAAATTTATGGATGTGAAATCGTCAAACAACTTATACATATGGGGTTTGAGGGTATCACAGAAGGAACAGTTTATTCGTTGCTGATGCGTTTAGAAAGAAACCGTCTAGTCAATATTGTCAAAAAACCATCTGAAATGGGACCACCAAGGAAATTTTATACGCTAAATGAGCAAGGGCAGGAAAGACTAAATACCTTTTGGGTAAAATAGGATTTTTTAAGTAGCCGTCTAGAAATTTTAAAAAGTGGAGGGAAAAACCATGAATTCTAGCCGTGAGACCAAAGAGAAAATAAATCGTTTTGCTAGAATCCATTCGCAAAGTTATTTACAAGAATCAGAAATGACCTATATGGAAAAACTCTTTAAAAAAGGAGGACAGACTAAACATAAAATTAACAAACAGCTATCCAAATTTAAAAGCCGGTCTGATCAGGGTAAAGAAGCACAGGATGACATGATTTTATATATGGGTGATTATATGGCTGATTTGGTGTCACAAGGATTGACAGAGCAAGAGGCTTTTGAGAAAGCTAGTGAAGAGTTAAAATTCGCAAATGATTCTGAGCAGTCACTAGATCTAAACGAACGCTTTCAACAATATTACGAGACTCGCAACCCCTCAGATTACGAAGCCATTGGATTGTTTTATGGAGGATTTCTATTTTTAGGGCAGGGGGTTGGTGGACTCATTGGATTTTTATCTAGTGGGGCTATAAGGAATTCCTAACTAGTGGCTGGATTGATACGTCGATTTGTGCAGGTGTAGGTAGTATCATTGGTCTTGGTCTTGGACAAATAACAAACGCTTTAATCACGTTAATTAAAAGATAGCAAACAGGCACAAGTAAAAATCGCTTGTGCCTGCTTATTATTTACTAGCCAATAATTTTACTATTTCTCTATTAAAGGCAGGCAGGTCATCTGGCGTTCTACTTGTTACTAACTGCTTTTGACAGACGAATACTTCCTCATCATGGAATATTGCCCCTGCATTTTCTAAATCTACTTGAATGGATTTATAACCTGTGGTGTCACGTCCGTTTAATGTTTTAGCCGTAATCAGCAGTTGTGGCCCATGACAAATAGCAAAAGTTGGCTTCATATCATCCATAAAGGATTTTACAAATGCCACCACGCGATCATCGGCTCGTAAGATATCCGGAGAAAAACCACCTGGTATAAACAATGCATCGAAATCAGTTGCTTTCACTTCATCAATGCCTTTATTAATTTTCACTGTTGTACCTTGCTTCCCCTTAACTTCCTTACCTGCCTCCGTATCAATTGTAACTAGCTGATGTCCAGCCGCTTCTAAGGCTTCTTTAGGACTTGTAAATTCACTATCCTCGAACATATCGGTAATAACTGTAGCGATTTTAGCCATATCAGTAAAACACTCCTTGTTATTGTGACTCCTTTTTACTGTTCCCCATCTTGTCCATTTCAAACATTCTTTTCAAACAAGTAAAACTCGATTCCCTAAAAAAGGAAATCGAGTTTCTATACTTACTATTCTGTTAAGCCCATTTCTGCACGTACAACATCTGCTATACGTTCAACAAAACGCTCACAATCTGTTTCTGTAGCAGCTTCCACCATTACACGGACAAGCGGCTCTGTACCTGAAGGGCGTACTAGGACACGGCCATTTCCGGCCATTTCAGCTTCTACCTCTGCAATCACAGCCGCCACTTTCGCATTTTCAGTCACGGCATGCTTGTCAGTTACCCGAACATTGACAAGACGTTGAGGATAGATTTTCATTTCAGCAGCAAGTTCTGAAAGCTTTTTACCTGTTGCTTTCATAATATTGACAAGCTGAATGCCTGTTAGTAGACCATCGCCTGTTGTATTAAAATCTAAGAAAACTATATGCCCTGATTGTTCGCCACCTAAATTGTAATCATTAGCACGCATTTCCTCTACAACATAACGATCACCTACCGCAGTTTGTACACTTAGCATACCGTTATCTTCGACAGCCTTATAAAAGCCCATATTGCTCATAACTGTTGAAACAATTGTTTGCTTTTTTAAACGACCGACTGCATTTATATGCTTACCAATAATAAACATAATTTGATCGCCGTCAACAATTTTACCGTTTTCATCTACGGCAATTAAACGGTCACCATCCCCATCAAACGCTAGACCAACATCTGCATTCTTTTCTAATACAAATTTAGCTAGTCCCTCTGGATGTGTCGAACCTACACCAGCATTAATATTGAGGCCAGTTGGAGAAGCACCCATTGTAGAAATGTCTGCTTCAAGGTCAGCAAAGAGATGTGTCGCCAATGATGAGGTAGCACCATGCGCACAGTCTAACGCTACATGGATACCATCAAATTCTTCATCCACTGTTTGTTTTAAGTATTGAATATACTTTTGACCACCTTCGAAATAGTCACTTACAGATCCTAAATCTGCTCCAATTGGACGAGGTAATGTATCCTCTTGAGCATCTAGTAATACTTCTATTTCCTCTTCTTGTGCATCTGTTAGCTTAAAGCCATCTGGGCCAAAAAATTTAATGCCGTTGTCAGCAACTGGGTTATGAGAAGCTGAAATCATGACGCCTGCATCTGCGCTCATAATTCGAGTAAGGTATGCCACACCTGGTGTTGAAATAATGCCAAGACGCATCACTTCGACCCCAATTGATAAAAGACCAGCAACAAGTGCACCTTCAAGCATCTCACCTGAAATACGTGTGTCACGACCAATTAAAACCTTTGGACGGTCAGTTGCATCTTTTGTTAAAACATAGCCACCTATACGGCCAAGCTTAAATGCAAATTCCGGTGTTAGTTCACTATTCGCGACGCCACGGACGCCATCTGTTCCAAAATATTTACCCATTCTACTTATTCTCTCCTTCAATGCAAGACCGTGTCTTATAATTGCCAATCATCGATAGACACTTGTCCGCTTACTTTTGGAAAAGTCTGTTTTTATTTATTCATTGGTAATTTTTAATGTTCCACTCAGATAGCTTGTTTGGTGAATATTTTGTCATCTACTCACCAAAACAAACTCCCATTGGATTTTTGATTTAGAATCAAAATAAAATTATAGTCAGATATTGTTTAAGAATCAATATCTTCCGTTTCCTCAGTTGGCGTATTTTTATCAGTAGTAGTACTATCATCCTTCACATCGGTTTCCTCAGTTGGGGGTGGCGTTTCCTCTGTAGAAGCCGGTGTTTTCTGCTGTTCTTCTTTCTCTACTTTTGTAATATCCGCCTTCACTTTAATTTTCTTGTCAGATATTTTTGTCACACCATCTGGTAATTTTACATCAAATTCATAAGTTTTTGACTCTGTAATTTTTGACAGATCCACTGTTATTGGAATTTCTGTTAAACCATCAATAATCGATTTTCTGCCATATACTTTAATCATTTTTGGCGTAAATATTAATGAATTAATTGTAATGTCTTCCGCTGCTTGCCCCATTTCCTTAAGGACAACGGGAAGCTCTCGACTATACTCTGCTATATCGACTTGAACATTCACAGTATCAGGTTCAATCGTCACATCTAACTTATTTAAGTCTCGATCCAATACCTTTACCGCTGCCTCCTGAGAGAATGATTGCTTTAAGCCTTGCTCTCCTGCAACAGTAGCTTTTACATAGCTAATACTTTCAATAGCACTTTTTGCACCTGTCACGTAAACAGTCGGTGGATCAGCTATCATATCTTTTAAAACATAACCTTCTTCGATTAGTCGATGATTCATTTCAGGGTCTACCCGGAACTCCTTCGTGACCTTTTCCTCAATATTTACATGAATAGTTGCAGGGTCTAATGTAACCTTTAACTTATCAGAAATATTTTCGTATTGTAGCTTTACATCATGCTCCCCAATCAATAGATTACTTAAATCGACAAATACAGAGAAATCTTTTGTTGCTCTTGTTTTTATAACTACAGGCATTGGTCCTTTTATCTTCACATCTACGGTTTCAGGTATGCCTGTTACAATCAGATTTTCATTATCATAATAAACATCTACTGGCACATCACGAATAATATCCGTTTGTTCAGTCGTTGTTGTTGTATTAATTGGAGATAGCTCAGTACGAACTGAGAAAAAAAGCAAAAATGCTAAAAATAGCGCGATGATTCTTAATACCCATGGGCTATCCATCATTTTATCCATTCTTTTTCCCCCTCCAAGTCAACTTAGAGGCTGCATTTGACTCTTGTGCTGATCCGAACCACATTTTTCGTAATAGTGTCTCGAACTCCTCTAGAGAAAGATTGCGATGGAGATTACCATTTAGCGTAATACTAATGGCACCTGTTTCTTCTGAGACAACAATTGTTATAGCATCCGTAACTTCGCTTAAACCAAGCGCAGCGCGGTGGCGTGTCCCTAACTCTTTTGAAATAAATGGACTTTCAGATAAGGGTAAATAACAAGCTGCTGCCGTAACTTTATCTCTTTGCATAATAACCGCTCCATCATGTAGCGGTGTATTTGGTATAAAGATATTGATCAACAGTTCTGAAGAAATTTCAGCATTTAGTCCTATACCCGTTTCAATATATTCATTTAGACCAGTTTCTTTTTCAATTGAAATTAACGCACCTATTCGACGTTTAGCCATATAACTTACAGATTTTTTCATAGCTTCTATGAGCCTTGTTTGCTCTTCGTCTTCTTGGCTAGATGATCGTTGGAAAAGCTTCCCTCGACCAATTTGTTCTAAACCTCGTCTGATTTCTGGCTGGAAAATGATAATAATCGCCAAGAAACCAAACTCAATGACCTGTTGTAACATCCAGCCTAGTGTTTGTAACCCTAAAAGGTCTGTTGCAAGTCGTGCAATAATAATGACGAAAATTCCTTTAAGTAATTGGACAGCCTTCGTACCTTTAATGAGGGTTAAGACTTTATAAACGACGTACCAAACGAGCAGTACATCAATGAAGTTAATAACAATATTCACAGGCGTTAAATCTGTGAAATGTTCAATAATTTGCACGTGGCATCCCCCACTTTTCATTGCGAATCCATACACATTCAAGTATAGCACATTCTTATCAAATGTAACTTTTTTCAAATAAAAAGTCTACTCAGAAGAGTAGACCTTTCAGCCTCTCACGTGCACTATTTTTTAGGACGTATAGAGTGTTATTTAGTTTCTTCTTTTTCATCGAATGTCATGGCTGTTTTTACAGAGTTTTTAATTGTATACCATAACCATTCAAATACTTCGTCAACTTCTTCAATTCTCCCTGAAACTACCGCTGAAGATGCCATGTATTGCCCATTTATTACTGTGACGTTACCATCCACTTCACCTTCAACAATCAAATCGCCATTTTTCACAACAATATCGCCCTTTACCAATTCTCCTTCAGGTACAATAACCGTTTGACCATCCACAACTAAATTGGGCTGTTTGGTCACAGAGAAGTGCTGGTCATCCATAAAGCTCCCGAGCAAGGTAGCACTCATGAATAAACAAAATACTGCTGCTGCCACAAAAAATGGATGTCGGCGTATCCATTTTTGTATGCCTACTCGACTTTTGGGTTTTGGTAAACGAGCCATCACTGCTGCTTCAAAATCTGGAGGCGCTGTAATATGGGAAGCACTCTTCACAAAGGCGATTGTTTCACTCAATTCTTGCATCAACTGTTTACAATCATTACATGTATGCAAGTGTTGTTTTAACTCTTGCTCATGCTCACGACTAATGTCACCGTCTAAATAATCATGCATATAATCAATAATATGCTCTGGACAAGTATTCATGACGCTCCCCTCCTACAGATTGTTTAACTGCTTACGTAATGCCTCACGACCGCGGTGAATCCTCGTTTTCACCGTTCCAAGCGGCATATTTAAAATCTCGCTAATCTCTTGCAACGATAACTCTTCTATATATTTCAATACTATAACCGAACGGTATTTATCCGGCAAACGTCCAATTTCGTATTGAATGCGATCTTGCAGCTCCATTTGCTCTAACTGCTCCTCTGGTAGCTGGTCGTCTGCTGCGATTTGTGAATACATATCAAGCCCTTCTGTACCAGCTACTTCTGCATCTAAATAATAATCTGGTTTCTTTTTCCGAATACGATCTATGCAGAGGTTCGTCGCTATGCGATAAAGCCACGTCGAAAACTTTCTTTTCTGATCAAAAGTATGCAAATTCATATATGCCCGAACAAAAGCTTCTTGAGCAATATCTTCAGACTCTTGTTTGTTACCTAACATTCGATAGCATACTTGGTACAGTTTGTGCTGATAGAGACTCACAATATCGGCAAATGCGTTTTGATCGCCTTTAAGCACTTGTTTTATTCTCTTATTTACTAACGCATCCATTGTG
>Ga0256795_1000788_pt1 | contig 11303 bp, 10 predicted proteins | sample MC6MC0946MT_FD_186353 | JGI IMG/M metagenome (GOLD analysis project Ga0256795, IMG submission 186353) | Metatranscriptome of enriched soil aggregate microbial communities from Iowa State University, Ames, United States - MC6-MC0946-MT... | ecosystem: Environmental > Terrestrial > Soil >... | reverse complement strand
GCGGCACCGAGAACACCCCCGACACCCGCGCAAAGTCCTTAGTCAGGCTGTAATTGATGGTCTTGTACAGCGTCTGATTCACCGCTGCCGCGCTACCCGCGATCACCAGTGTGTAGCCGTCCGGCGCCGCGCGCGTGGCCTGCTCCATCCCGATATTGCTGCCCGCACCCGCGCGGTTCTCCACCACGATCGGTTGCTTGACCGCCGCGCCCAGCTTCTCGGCCAGCGCGCGCGCAAAGATGTCGGTCGCCTGCCCCGGCGGGAACGGCACGATCAGGCGGATGGGACGGTCGGGATATTCCGCGTGGGCGGGCGTCATGGCGGCGGCCAACGCCAGGCCGGCGGCAAGACTGGAAAGAATACGTTTCATGATTGGTCAGTAAAAAGCGACGACGGACGGCGCGCGAGGGGCGCATCGCCTGCATAAAATAGAGCGCCCGCGCTGGCAGCCCTTGTGAGGCCGGCCCGGGGCAGATCGGAGGGGTAGCGTCACGATAGCATCCCCCCGTCGGTGCTACATTTGCCTTTTCGCGCTTCCCCCGGGGAAGTTCCCCGAAATTCCCTTCATCCCCTGTCCTTACATCCCGCAGGAACCGCCATGGAATTCAGCCAGTTCAACGTCAACACCCTCATGGAGATCACCTCCCGCCCGGACCTCGTGTTCGTCAGCGGCAAGGGATCCTGGCTGGAGGATCACGCGGGCAAGCGATATCTGGACTTCGTGCAGGGCTGGGCGGTGAACACCCTGGGCCACTCCGCGCCCGAAATGCAGCGCGCGCTGGTCGAACAGTCGCAAAAGCTGATGAACCCGTCGCCGGCGTTCTACAACATCCCCTCGATCGAGCTCGCCCAGCGCCTGACCGGCGCATCCGACTTTGACCGCGTCTTCTTCGCCAACAGCGGCGGCGAAGCCAACGAAGGCGCCATCAAGCTCGCGCGCAAGTGGGGCCAGGTCAAGAAGAACGGCGCCTACAAGATCATCACCATGAACCACGGCTTCCACGGCCGCACCCTGGCCACCATGTCCGCGTCGGGCAAGCCGGGCTGGGACAAGATGTTCGCCCCGCAGGTCGAAGGCTTCCCCAAGGCCGAACTGAACGACCTGGAATCCGTGCGCAAGCTGATCGACGACAAGACCGTCGCCATCATGCTGGAACCCGTCCAAGGCGAAGGCGGCGTGCTGCCCGCCACCAAGGAATTCATGCAAGGCCTGCGCAAGCTGGCCGATGAAAACCAACTGCTGCTGATCGTCGACGAAGTCCAGACCGGCATGGGCCGCACCGGCAAGATGTTCGCCTACCAGCACTTTGATGTCGTCCCCGACATCATGACGCTGGCCAAGGGCATCGGCGGCGGCGTGCCGCTGGCCGCCCTGCTGGCCCGTCAGGAAGTCAGCGTGTTCCAGCACGGCGACCAAGGCGGCACCTACAACGGCAACCCCCTGACCACCGCCGTTGGCGTCGCCGTGTTCGACGCGCTGGTCGCGCCGGGCTTCATGGACGCGGTCAATGCGCGTGCCAAGCAACTGTCCGAAGGCCTGCTGGCCATCTCGGCCAAGTACGGCATGAAGGGCGAACGCGGCATGGGTCTGCTGCGCGCGCTGGTGATGGATCGTGATGATGGTCCGGCGATTGTCGAGGCTGCGCGTAACCAGGCGCCGGAAGGTCTGCTGCTGAACGCGCCGCGTCCGAACCTGCTGCGCTTCATGCCCGCGCTGAATGTGACGGCTGAGGAAGTGGATTCGATGCTGAAGCAACTGGATGCGCTGATTGCGCAGGTGCGTAAGGCTTGATGAGGGTTAGAAGGGTGTGAATGCAGGGGCCGCGATTATGCGGCCCTTCTTTTTTGGGTTGATTAGATCGCGGTTGGGAGTGGGTATGCGGCCGCGGGTTGGGACACGTTAAGGGAATCGAATGGACGCGAAGGAATTTGTCGGCAACTGGAATGCGCTGCGGGGCGAGTTGTTGGAGACGTTCATGGCGACGGATGGCGGGAGCGCGGTCGCGGCCAAGGTGCGGGGGCTGGGCTTGTCGGTGGCGCAGCTTGAGGGCGTGCGTGGCGTTTTGGATCTGGCGCTGCGAGACACGATGTATTCGCTGCTGCTGGGGTTGGATGGGGCGGCGAGTATTGGCGATAGCCAGGAGCAGTTCACCATCGCGGGTGAGGATGGGGTGGTGATTGAGGATATTGAGTCGGAGGCTTGGGAGTGCTTCCACGGGGATTCGGGCGTTTGCGGTTGATTCGCTCGCCGAGGATCTGGGCTTTTTCGGTCGCCGTTACGGGAGTTTGAAGATGTCCAAGTCGTCTGCTGACGATGTGGTGTCGAGATTTATAAGCCAACGGAAGGCGATTATTCGCCCCTGCGGGATATGCGAGGAGTATTTATTGGTATCGGCACCAATGACGCTGTTGTGAGTTTGTTGAAAATTTGTTTACAGACCAAGTATTGCCATTTTTCTTCTCAAGTAAATCATATTTGAAAACGCGCACAGGGAATTAAATTTAAAATAAGTATACTTCCGCATCATGTCGCTGCCAATAATGTGGCGCGTTCTGAGATTAACCGCGTCGTTTTTGGTAATTCGTTTATAACATGGCGCTAAAGCGCGGCCGCTTTCTTCGCTGAGCACGCTGCATAAATATTCATTCAGAGTGATTTCGGAGTCCATAGAAAGTTGATGAATGTACGAGTGGAAAATATCCTCTCCCTCATAGTTATCGTCGAGAATTACATGCCACTGAAACGCGCTAAAAAGCTCCACATGGCAATATAGAAGCCGATCTTTTCTTGAGCCATAAAGGACTAAGCCATGAACGGGATAGTGTGAGCCTTTTCGAACCTGCAGTTCAAATTCTTGCTCAATATGACTTTTTGGAACTGAGGGGATAAGAATAATGTCTTCGCGTAACCTGTTCTTTTCAATGTCTACAGCCGATCTCAAGTATTCGCGTGCAACTCCTTTTAGAGTCGCAAAGCCGACGGCAATCTTTGCGAAACCTTGATTAAACACTTTGTTATCCAGTTCGAATTTAAGCTCGATGCTGCCTGCCATGTCGTCGAACACTCTGACAGCATCCGCCGCAGCGATTTTTCCCTTTGCGAGAAGGTGCGTTCTGTAATTGTGCCCCGTTTTTTCAGAATCGGCGTAGATAACCATATTCTGTTCATCAAAAACAGGTTTTGTTGGATAGAATCTGTTGTTTTTGAAAATAACATCGACTCCATAATGGCTATGCTTTCCGCGCATGCTAGGCGTGGCAGGTCTATCCCGCCCGAGCTCCAAACGTAAGCAAAAAGCCTCAAAGATTTTTACGAATTTTTTGTCAACGGTTTCGTTCAGATGTTGATTGGCGTAATGCGACAGAATGTCCTTGGATTTCAGCCTACCCCCTAGGGCGTTAGGAATAATATGTTCCAGGGATTCCGACTCATTTTCTAAGATGCCGCCATTTTTTTGCTTTAGGCGAGCTCCGGTCAAATAGCATATTCTCATAATTATTTATAATTATTTTTGCGTATAAAATTTAGTCGAAATCTGGGCTCGCGGAGATTGGGATTCGCTCGCGAGTAAGTGTCCATTGAAAATGGAGCGAGCAGATAAGACTATATTTGTCTCAACCCAGGGACGCCTCGTTCGACCCAACATTATATCCCGCAGCCCTATTTAGTCTGTTTCACACGAAAGCGACTGTGACCGCCACGACGCAATCAGATGTAATCGCATCATGGATTTGCTACCGGTTGCCATCATATTGAGGTAACAGATAACGAGTGGCGAACTCAAATAGAAATCGGGCGCTGGTGTGAGCTGCGTAATGATGAGAACTGTCGGACTTAGTTTCATCTCCAAAGTCACACACTGACTTCATTGAAATGCAGAGGGGTCTGGGCTCGGCTGCGTATTCCGCTGCAGTGAATACGGCATAGCTTTCCATTTCGATCCCTACCAAGTTCTTGTGTTGATCACGAACGTCAGTCATTAACTGGTTTGCCTGTAACACTGAAGCGCCGCTAGCCATCGCCTCAACAACTACCTTCGGGGAGGCTGGGGGCTTATTGAACTCGTACATTCTCCGAATGCCATCGAGAAGGCCGGGCACAGCGGCTACAGCACGCACTCCGGATCTCAGGTTTTCATCTAACCGCCATTGGTAAGCGGCAGGTTGGAAACACAGCTCATTATTTTCCTTTTCGTTTACCCATTTGCCTCCGCCCCAGTCGAAACATGGATCAGCAATGAGAATATCACCAAGGTCCACCTTGCCACGAACGCCGGCACATATGCCCACGACCGCGATGATGCGCGGTCGAAAGGTACTAATCAATTTCGAAGCAGCGACAGCAGCAGAAGGCATGCCCATTTTTGGCGCCGTTCCCGCCACCACAGTTAATGTGGAATTCTCCTTCTTAAACTCCCCTCTGAAATACTGTGCATGATCATGCGCGACAGGCACTTGCCTCCAATTTGCGTCTAATGCCAATACGCTATCCAATTCTTCATCTAGTGCAGCAAACACCGCGAGATCAACATGGAAAGTTCGGCCATCGTTAACATAAGGGGGCTTATGCTTCTCGACAAGATAGGCGAGTGCTTGTCGAAGTGGCTCTTGCCAAGTTGGATGGGAAAAGGAGAACCGGACCAGCTTCCAAAGCGGTGATGAAAAATCTTGCTCTGCGCTCGCGGCTCCGTCATCGTAAGCAGTCATTCCCACCACATAACCGGGCGAAATCGCAGAGTCATTGTGTTTAATAAATTTTAGAATATCTAGACCTGCTCCCGTTCTAGCCTGTAAATCGGGACGCTCTGGCAGATTTATATCCAAAATTACGAGGTCGTAGTATGCCGCCTTGAGCTCACGCTTTGCCGCTTTTACATTGTCGACATAATGGATGGCCTCCAAATCAATCCCAGGAACCTCCAGCGCGGTTTGCGCGATGAGACGACGCTTCTCTGGTTCATCCTCTATAAGCAATATTCTTAGCATCTACTTATTTCCTATTTAATGTCGAATAGCAGATCGTCTAATTGAGTTTTCCAGTTCCCTGCGCTTTGATCAAAATAGACGCTTCCGATAAAGAAATCAGGAAACTCGCGTTCGCATCTTGATGTGATGTCCCCGAGATTGACTGTTTCCTCCCCCTCGCCGAACGATTCTAGCTGCGTTATAACGACCACTCGCGCACTGATTTGTTTAAGTCGCATCTTTCGCATCAAGTCGTACCCGCCTAATGGGCGAAGGCGTCCTTCCCGCCCATTAGCCTTTCGGTCAAAGGTGGGCAGAGTCATGTCAAGCACAATTAGATCGGGCGACACACTTTCCACTTCTCGGAGGCCGCTTTGAAAGCTTGCGAAAAGCCTTATGTGGGCGCATGACCAACGCTCCTTCAAGAACGTTGTTAACTGCGCCGCTTTAGTGGGGCTGTCTTCTATGATGTAAATCAGCATAATAGAGGTTTCACCCCTTTTAGAACTACTATGGATATGAACTCACGCTGATCGTTAACCGCCAGGCTTACGCTATGTTCCGCATGAAGATCAAATTCTGCGATGCGCCAGATTTTTGATAATCCTGACCCGCCTTCGAGGCGAGCCATCCTCAACGCCGAGTCTCGTCTATAGCGGTCCATTGCTTCTATAGCGAGGGCGCGCCGTTCCGTAAGATCTACGGTCACAGGAAGTTGGTTGCGTGCCTCAATTTCAATTCCGCCCTCAATCCACTTCGCGCGAAGGTGCACATACATCTCACCGTCGGGACGCGCCCCGTGAATGATGACATTTTGCAAAAGAATAAAAAGCAGTTCGCAAAGCCCGTCGAGAAATACTCCATCTAACTTTCCTGGTACAGCCAAATCTAGAGTTGGTATGAGCGGTGTGCTCGTGTAGCAATTCTCGATTTGAGCGAGCGCCACGTGAACCGCGACATCCAAGTCAAAAGGGTCACGCGATAGATCTGTCGGTTTATAAAACCACCCAATCACGTCATGTAATGCACCTTGGAACGTTACTCGAGCCCTTGCGATTGCATCGTGAAGGGAAGTAACGCGATCATGTTTTACGTCCAGGGATAAGTTGGCTTCAAGATTGTCCAGGGCAGTCGAAACCTGTTTGGATAAAAGCCCTGTGAGATCTGATCGTATATTCGCTAGAGACTGATTAGTAACCTCCCAGCACTGCATTACTAATTTGTCGACAAAGAAATCATATTCCGTGCTTTGGGAAACACCTTCCATAAGACTTCTTGACGATTTTTCCATTGAGTGGAAGTCAAACATAGCCTCGGGATTGTCGTTAACAAGGCGAATATGCAGCTTGTTCTTTAAGTATCCACCCACGATTTCATCAAACTTCTGAGTGAATTTGGAAAGATGTTTACGCACAAGCTCCATTTCTCGGGTAGAAATGTCTGATAACCGCCTATTCCACCCATGAGGTAGGATATGCTCACCGTCTTTAGCCGCGCACAGGAGTTCCTCCACTGCAAATGGACTTCTCAGATGGCCTTCAAAAGCTCCATGTCTGATTGACGTGCTGAGGTGGGTGTCGAGCCCATAAGCCGGATTTAGCGCAAACTCGTGTACCACATCCGACAGCATCGAATTCCAAAGGCCTTCCTTTTCCGACGCGGGCAACTTCAAATCTCGGAATTCCGGATGCCCTTTGCTATTTAGCATTTCGCCGATGCGTTTGGAAAGTCTTTCTGCTTGATATTCCAAACCAGGGGTTTTTAATAATTCCAAATATCGCACAAAGGCGTCTTTCAATTCCGGTTCTACGGCTTGTTTGATGCCGCTCTCGTCGACAAATATTTTGCTTGATTGGACCTTGTGCAATAAGTGAGCGACGTTTTTTGCTCGGGTAATAGACCGAATTTCTGCTAAATATACTGCCTCGTTTCCCGGGTCGAGTTGAAGCAAAGCTTGACAGACCGCAATGCGCTCAGTATCAACCGCGTCAACGCTGTCAAAGCACGTGGTGTCGTCGAGTATTCTAGGTACGCAAACATACCGCAGAAAATAATTTAGATAAAGCTTTCCATATTGGGCGACGTGCCGCACAAGATGCGACGGAGAATCCACCCCTGCGAAGCTGAGTACATTCTCGTAAATGTCGGAAAGCTCCCGCTCCCATTTGGGGTGGACATATTTGGCCGTCAAGTGCAGTAGGACCGCGAGCTCCATGCGTTGACGAAGTTTTCCAACCTCAAGACACCTTCGCGCAAGTCCTTCAAGCGGAAAGTAATCAGCTGCGGCTGGACGGTCTAACACCGCCTCCACCGCCAATAACATGGCATCCTCATACATCTCAGATGCATAGAAGGAGTCAAACATATATTTCTTGCCAATCCCACGAACATAATGAATTGGCGATTCGATCATTTTTTTATAATGATAAAATGCACGACTATAATTTTGTTTCTTGTGCTCAATGTGGCCGGCATATGCATGAAGGCGATAGTCAGGAATGGTTGCGGTCAACTCACCGAGGACGGAGTCATCCTGATTCGATAGGGCATGCCTAAGCTTAATAGCAGAGGATTTGACCTCAATCCGCTGCATTTCGCTGAACCAAGCCGATCCAGGGTTGAGTTCGGCGATTATAGGAGCGCTCCATGGATCGTCCAAGTGACCACAAATCGCAGTTAGGCGGTCAACATTGGTGTATGTGGGAATAATCGCGTGGTCATGCTCGCGCTCAAGAAACCCAAAGATTTGCGCAGAGTAGGGATGTCCGGCGCAGGACAATGCAATTTTCTTCAGTTTCGAGCGGCTATGCGACGTGTCAGGCGACAGGGTCAACACATCTTGCACGAGATACAGGATCTGGTCACGAACGCTTGCGCCGTTCGGTGTTCCGCGGGGGAAGGACGACAGGGCTCGGGCGCGAGCAATTAGTTCCAGGTTATCTCCTTTTCCTGCAGCTAATTCCGCGTATCGACCCTCTGTGTAGGCGTCGGCAAGAGCAAGCACCCCGTTTGTTAAGGGCCGGTAGCTTGCGCTGAAGATTGCGCGCATATTCTGAAGTCGTGCATCGGGTATGTCATGCAGCTGATCGAGCACGATCAACATAGTTTCTATATTAAAAGTTTCTTGACGTGCTGCGTATACTTGCAGCATAGAAACAAAAGTTTCGTACCGATCAATAATGGGGTTTGGTTCTTCACATGCAATCGCCGCCCCCACATCTTTGACTCCAGTCAGGTCATATGGGAAAACGTGAACCAGCAGATAATCACCCAATCCAGGAAGCGCGATGACATCCGCGGTCTGCGACTCCATGTTCGCGAAGGAGACGTTCTCTTCCACACGCAGACTCGAATAATAAGTTATCCAGGCTGCGAATTGACTCAGGCCGGGCGTGTTTAAAACAGTATCGAGAAGGTCCTTCTGAGCTTTTAGCCCGTGAGCAAGCTGCAGAATTTGAAGCTTTTGCCTTAATAGCCAAAGTGATACGCCGGACTTGGATTCAATGGCTGACAGTACTCTGATTGAAGCGCTATAGTCGCCGGAGAGATAAGCTTCGTAATATTCAGAACGTAGCGAAAGAAATTCTGAAATCTCTTTGGAAAACAGCCGAAGAATGGAGGCCGTCCATACCAACTCAGTTGCGGCATTGAGTGGCGCCAATCTACGCTTAAGTGTGTAGTCCGCTAGCGAGGCCGGGAATGTTGTAGGTGCTAGAAATTGTCGATATATGGGCTGCCGCCCTAGGTCCGCGACAATCCTCGGCAAGAGTTCGATCGGCGTGCATCTACGTGCCTCTCCCAGCCCTATACGGGGACTGCTTTTAGAATGTATCGTTCTTCGAAAAATTTGCAGAGGATCTACTTGGCCAGATCGCTTCGCTTTTGTCGACTGCCGCTTGGAACCTTTCAATTTCATCTCTCGAGTTATGCCGGGAGCCAGCACGAATGTTGCTTCGCGAAGACGTAGGGACCGGAGTTCGTCTTCATTACATCACAAATTCTCTACTTGTTACATTGAGTAAGTATCCTTCCGAGGTTTAGGTTGCCTGGGCCCCACGAATTCGCACTCCATTTGCCTTCATCGGCTCGCAATTGACTGACTTGTCCTTCCCTGGCGGCATTTTCAGCCGCGCCGCTTTCGCATCGTCTCTTGCGAGGGAGGCCGAAGCGGTGTCGAGCAGTATTGCTGGATTGGTGCTCGGTCGAAGGCTTGACTGCCGAAGCAATGGATCAATAAGCAGCGCGAAATTATGTTATCGATTTGTCCCCTTCGACTAATCGGATTCTTCTCGTCACCGTATAATTCTGCGACTACCGCTACCAACGGTAGCCCGGTGTGGAAGCCGGAAATTCGTCGGTGCTGACCTCTCAGTCAGCACGCCTTCGCACGCCCAATGGGCGGGCCTTGGCAGGGGTGCGTTGGTCGCACGCCGGTTCCGACGATCCGGTCTTCCAACCTTGTCCTGTGCCCGCCCGCCCCATTTGGAAGTGGGGCAGCGGGATTTCCATATCGTCGGAGGAAGTCCATGCAAACCCACCCGCTCACCGATAACCCCTGGTCCGTCGACACCAATCCCGAACACGGCCTGGTTCCCCTTTCCAACCTCTACAACATCGACCGCGCCCGATACGCCATCGCATCGATCGCTCGCCTTGTCGGCAACAGCGCCTCCGAACCGGACGCAACCGGCGCGCAGCCGCTGGACGAGTGGACCGTGGCCGCATTGATGGGCGGCGTGGAAGGCCTGTGTGACCACATGGGCGCAATGACCGACGCCATGTTGGAATCGGCACGAGCGTGCGCACCAGACGCCGGTCGCGCCGACCCCACGCACGACGCGCCTGCATCAATGCAGTAAGCGCAAAAGCGGCTCGGGCCTACCGCGATGTGCGACAGGCCCGAGCCGTTAGATTTCGACGAAAACTTGCTCGATCTGAGGCCTTAATCGCTCCGAGGCGTCACGATTCACCCACTTGAATGTTCTGACCGCGTACATCACCCGCCGTCACCAACGCATAGTTATACCCCTGCCCAGACCAATACCGCGCCAGCAGCTCGCCATCCCTGCGACTCCCTTGCGCCAGAAACTGCCCCCCCGGCCCAGGCGGCCGGATATAAAACGTAGCGCGCTGCCCCGCATTCTCGTAGATAACAAGCGCCGCCGGCCCCTGATCGGTAGCCAACAAACGCGCAGCAACAGGCCTAAACCCGCTATCGCTTAGATTAGGCAACCGCTCGGCATGAGCAAAATACGCATCCAACCACCCCTGCAAATCCCCGGCATCAGCACGCACATCCGGCTGCGGCGCATCCGCAGACGCAAACAACCGATAAGCCTGCATCGCATCCTGCATCGGCAGCACCCGATTCGCCAAGGCCGTATCACGAGCACTCCATCCCGTGACGCCGCCAATCGCCACCGCCACAACCAGACTAGCCGCCATCGCCATCCGCCGCCGCGTGCGAACTCTTAGCCCCGCGCGCACCGCAGCAGGATCCAATGCAGGATTACTCCGCAAACTATCCCCGCCAGCCCCTTCCCGCAGCCGCTGCGCATCGCGTCGCCAAGCCTCCAGCTCCTGCGCCTCATCAGGATGCGCCCGCAAATACGCCTGCAGCTCCTGCAATTGCGACGGATCCAGCTGTCCATCCACATACGCATTACGCGTCAGATCATCGATAGAGCGTTCTTTCATTTCAATATCCTCAGACGAGCCTCGCCAGCCTGCCCCTCATGCAATTCACGCAAGGCACTCCGCGCGCGGGACAGGCGCGACATGACGGTGCCTAGCGGCACGTCCAAAACATCGGCGACGGCCTTGTAGCTCATGCCTTCCACGCTGACGAGCCACAGCAGCGTGCGCTGCGCCTCGGGCAGGCGTTCGAAGACATCCAGGGAAGATCGCGCGATGACCTCGCGCTCGGCCGACGGCGCGGCGGCGTCGGAACCGGCAAACCATGACAGCAGCCGCGCATAGCGGCGCGAGCGGCGTTGGGAGTCCAGGAACTGGCGGTACAGGATGGTGAAGAGCCACGCGCGCACGTCGCCTTGCGGACGGCGGCCGCGCCAGCGGGTGAGCGCTCTTTCCAAAGTGGATTGCACCAGGTCGTCGGCCGCGACCGCATCGCGCGTGAGGCGCAGCGCAAAACGCCGCAGGCGCGGCAGTAGTTGGCGCAGCACGGCGTCGGAGAGTTCTTCCGTTGGCATCTCGTCGTCGGGGGATGCCGGCGCGTCGGGCGGCACGCGGACCGGTTGAATCATGGCGGGTTCCTGGGACAGGCCTGCGCAACCAGCTTACAGGTCAATGCAGTAAGACGCCGCTCCGGCGGGTTTATT
>Ga0256795_1000785_pt1 | contig 11345 bp, 9 predicted proteins | sample MC6MC0946MT_FD_186353 | JGI IMG/M metagenome (GOLD analysis project Ga0256795, IMG submission 186353) | Metatranscriptome of enriched soil aggregate microbial communities from Iowa State University, Ames, United States - MC6-MC0946-MT... | ecosystem: Environmental > Terrestrial > Soil >... | reverse complement strand
TTGATGCAAATTTATTATTAAATTTACCTGCAGATGCTCGTAAATATGACATGTGTGCCATTATGTTAGGTTATTTAAAAATAGTTCTTAGATAGTGAATTTTATGTGAAAATACAAGAGTATTTAGTGTGTGAAGTAAAGTTCAAGAAAAATCACTAAAGAGTCACTTAATAAAGAGCCATATTAAAAGAGGCCGTGGTGTACTTCGCAAACCAGTCCAAATGAGGCACCTCTTTATTCGGGACAACCAGCATATATGGCCTGTTCGTCGTTTATGTTCATCACAGTAGTTATTATGCATGCTTAAAGCAACCCACCAGTAAAACTGCGAGAAAACAGCAACAGCTTTCATGATTGATTAAATAGTTCTAGCTGGAATCTGACGGAGTCTATGGCTATCGTAAACCTAGAGCTTACACTTGTACTCTAGCTGTCATTGCCGCAAACATGTTAGACCGACAAATTTAACCCAACTCATCCTAATCAGCTGTGGGTTACTGACATGAGAAGCACTGCTTCGTAAGGTATCCGTACTCATGAAAGATGGCTATATCTAGCAGTTGTGACTACCTATTTTCACGTCTTGTTGTTGGCTCGTCTATGAGGTCGAGATTCACAACAGATATGGTATTAGATTTACTGATGGATTTGTGGCGAAGGAACCCAAAGAACGCTGATCAATTCTGACCAAGATAGCACGTTCACCAGCCATGAATGGCAGACATTTCTTAAGCATCATAATCTTGAAAGCATTAGGAGCAGACGACTTGCGCAGTATACTGCTCAGGTCATGAGAATGTTGTTGCTGAAAGCTTCTTTTCGTTGTTAAAGAGAGAACCTATCAAGAAGAAGATTTATTTAAATAGATCTGAGGCTAGAACCGTTATCATTGAATATATTGAGATGTTTTATAATTCAAAACGCAGACACGACTCCAATGGTCAACGTTCTTCATTAAATTATGAAAAGGCCCATAAAAATATGGTTTTGTGTGTATAAAATTTTGGTGGCTATTCACAACTAATTAAAATAATGAAGCTAGGGTTTTGAAAGCTACGATTTCTGTTTGGCTTTTTGGCGTAAGACATACAAATATAAGCTTTCTACTTTTTCACGTGCCCATGGTGTAGTACGTAAGAATCGCAATGATGACTTAACACTTGGATCTATGCAAAAACATCTAATTTCAATTTTACGACTTAAGCCTTCAAAGCCATCGTAGTAATCCAATAATTCATCCAAAATGTCAGCAAGTTTTTTGCCGTGTAGAGGGTCATTGGAGGCGTTCATAATAGATCAACCATATTTTGGGAGACCACCATTATAACCTGAGCTACTTGAAAAATGAGAGGGTTGGAATTTAAGCGTAATTAACATAGAAAACTACAGCTTATCTTACTATTGATGTGTGCTGAAATTACAGGAGACTTCCACTTGAGTGGTTCAAGACAACTGTTGTACTTGAACGAGTGAAAGTTACATTATAGGTTCTCGAAATAGATAAAAAAATTAATTTTTTAGCCAAAACCAGATTTATGTCACAAAAGTGACTAAATCTTTCCTAATTAAAAAAATACAAGAGAACTTAAGGTTGAAATTTTTTTTCATTCCCCCCCTTCAAAAGTAAATTTTATTGACCTAAAAGTACTCAAATATATAAAAAAAATGTTTTTTAATCTTATCAGTTCATTGTCTTTGACTTTGGATATTTCGCAGCTCATTCTACTTTCACTAAGCGATGAAATGCTTATAGGCTCAGGACTAGAAGATGTTGAGAAAATATCTTTTGTAGTAGTTATTGAACAAACATAAGCATGATAATCGACAGTTTTATCTCAGAAATATTATGGAATATCCCTCTTATAAATTTGGATTTACTTCAAATTATGAAGAGAGTGCAAAGAGGATGAAAATGAAAGAAATTATCTGTTCTACAAATGCACCAGAAGCAATTGGTCCATATTCACAAGGTATTGGATTTCAAAATTTAATCTTTACCTCAGGGCAATTACCTTTGATTCCGGAAACAATGCAATTTCCTGAAGGTGGTATTCGTGAGCAAACACATCAATCATTACTCAATGTTAAAAGTATTTTAGAGGCTCAAGGTTCTTCGCTTGAATACGTGATCAAAACAACATGCTTTTTAGCAAATATGGCTGATTTTTCAGAATTCAACGAAATATATCTAGAGTTTTTCGGAACAAATAATCCACCTGCACGCTCATGTGTCGAAGCTGCTCGTTTACCTAAAGATGCACTTGTTGAAATTGAAGCTATCGCTTTTAAACCTGAATAGAGTTAAGGACCATTTTTTCACATGATTTAAAGAGCAAGATAGAGCATGTTTAGTATTAGTAATAACGAATTGTATTCAGGAAAGAGTAGCCCACTTTTTAATAAGGAGATCGCCTGCAAAGTCCGTAATTTGCATCGTAAAATAGAAGGTTATCAACCCACTCCTTTAATCTCATTGGAATATTTAGCTAAAAAGTTAGGTTTAAAAAACATTTTAGTTAAAGATGAATCACGACGCTTTGGTTTAAATGCATTTAAAGTTCTTGGTGGTTCATATGCGCTAGCTAAATTACTTGCTGAAAAGTTAAATATTGATATGAATCAGTTTGATTTAAAAAATATTAAAACTTTGCTGAAAGAACCCGTTGTATTTACCACTGCTACAGCCGGAAATCATGGGACAGGCGTTGCTTGGGCTGCGAGAGAAATGGGGCAAAAAGCAGTTGTGTTTATGCCTAAAGGTGCTGCAAATACAAGTGTAGAAAGAATCAAAGCGTTAGGTGCAGATTGTATCGTCACAGATGTGAATTATGATGATACCGTTCGTTTAGCTAACAAGACAGCCCATGAAAATGGATGGCTTCTTGTGCAGGACACGGCATGGGATGGTTATGAGACGATCCCGACATGGATTTCTCAAGGTTATATGACTATGGCTGATGAAGCCGTAGAACAACTCAATGAATTTAAAGATTTAGTACCTACCCATATTATGCTTCAAGCAGGTGTAGGGGCGATGGCTGGTGGAATTCTAGGGTATTTGGTTGATGCACTTGGTATCCAAAATTTTAAAGCCATTGTTTCAGAACCTGTTACAGCCGATTGTGTTTATCAATCTGCACAAGATAAATCTGGACAGCTTATTGCAGTCGATGGCGACTTAAATTCAATTATGGCTGGTTTGGCTTGTGGTGAGGTCAATCCAATTACATGGCCGATCTTAAAAGATTGTACGTTTGCTTTTGCAAAAGTCGAAGATTCTATTGCTGCGACTGGAATGAGAATTTTAGGTAATCCATTAAAGGGTGATGAACCCATAACGAGTGGCCCTTCTGGTGCAATTAATCTAGGATTACTTTATGCACTTAGTAACAACCCAGAACAGGCATGTCTAAAAGAAAGTTTAGGTTTAAATGATGAATCAGTTGTACTGATTTTTAGTACGGAAGGTGACACAAATACCGATCTATATAGAAAAGTGGTGTGGGAAGGAAGTTATCCTTACTAACCATAGTGTTATTTAATCAAATATAGATCGTTTAGATAGACAAGGAATTAGTATGAGCTTAATAAGTTTTGAAGAACAGTTACACCGTTGGAGACACGAACTTCATTCTAATCCCGAAACGGGTTTTGAAGAAATTACTACAGCGGAATATATTGCTCAACAACTAAAGAACATGGGTTTAGATGTTCATACCGGAATTGGTGGAACAGGTATAGTCGCGAACTTAACCGTTGGGAATAATCCTACTGTTATTGGCCTACGTGCTGATATGGATGCGTTGAATATCACTGAAACGACCGGTAAATCTTATTGCTCTAAAAATCATGGAAAAATGCATGCTTGCGGTCATGATGGTCATATGAGCATGCTGTTAGGTGCCGCTAAATTATTAACTGATAATCGTGATTTTAATGGAACGGTTAGATTTGTTTTTCAGCCCGCAGAAGAACATGGCCGCGGTGCAAAAGCCATGATGAGTGAGGGGTTGTTAGAACGCTTTCCAATCGATGAGTTTTATGGTGTGCATAATTGGCCAGGCTTACCAGCGGGTAGCATTTGCACGCGCGTGGGTGGAATTATGGCAAGTGAAGATAATTTCACAATTAAAATTAAAGGCAAAGGAACACATGCAGCTCGACCTCATATGGGCAAAGACCCTTTAGTGATTGCAGCCGAGATTATCTTAGCTCTCCAGACTATTATTTCACGCAACCTTGATCCAAGCGTTCCTGCCGTGATTTCTTGTACAGAAATTCATACTGATGGTATTCGTAATGCAATTCCTAGCAATGTTGTTATTACAGGAGATACGCGTAGTTACTCCCCAGATGTACAGGCAATGTTAGAAAATAGAATGCGTACCATTTGTGAAAGCATTTGCAAAATGCATGACGCCGAATGTGAATTTGAATATACACATGAATTTTCCCCAACCGTCAATCATGCGACTTGCGTTAATACTGCCGTTAACGCAGCAATGAATATTGTGGGTGAATCAAAAGTAGATGCAAATGTTCAAGCTATGATGGCTTCAGAAGACTTTGGAGCATTTATAGAAAAAGTACCAGGTTGTTTCGCTTTTATCGGAAATGGTGTTGAAGAAGATGGAAAGGGATTTATTCCTCTTCATAACTCTAACTATGACATTAACGACGATATATTAAGCGTTGGTGCCCAATATTTTGCTGAAATTATCAGAACCCGTTTGCCTTAATAAAAGGAAGAAATACAAAACGTATTTCTAATGATTTAACAGAAGGAACTGTTATGTCCATTTAATGCAGAATAACGTTAAACAAATTGAATTATAAATGAGGAGTAAATTTTTGAAATTTACTCCATGGGTAACTATATTCAATTTTTATAATGAGATATTTCACTGTTCTGCATTCTAAGGCATTTCCATTCCTCGAAAACCTAAATAAGTTTCAGAGGCAAGAATTATGTCAAACATTTTAAATCAGACGAAAGGATATCTGGATAGTAATAAATGGAATTCGCAAGATACTACATGGATGTTAGGGTTGTTTGGAACAGCAATCGGAGCTGGTGTTTTATTCTTACCCATTAATGCAGGAATTGGCGGTCTAATTCCATTGTTAATTACTACACTGTTAGCATATCCAATTACTTTTTTTGCCCATCGTGCATTTGCTCGATTCATTTTATCATCGAGTAAACCAGAGAGTGGTATTACTGGAGTAATTTTAGAGTATTGGGGAACTACTGCTAGTCGTATTTTTAATTTAATTTATTTTTGGGCAATTTATACGATTTTATTAGTATATGCAGTAGCAGTGACAAATACAGTTGAGTCTTTCATAACTCACCAATTGCATTTGGTTGCACCGCCACGTGCTTTATTGTCATTTATATTAATTTTCATTTTGTTATTTATTGTCCGTTTTGGTCAAGATATTACAATAAAGGTAATGAGTATTTTGGTATATCCATTTATTATATCATTAATTTTTATGGCTATTTGGTTAATTCCTCAATGGAATACTGCCATCTTTGAAAATTTTACGTTAACTTCAAATAATCATAATAATATCTGGATGACGTTATGGATGACATTTCCGGTTTTAGTCCTTTCATTTAATCATTATCCGATTATTTCACCTTTTGTAGTCAAGCAACGTAAAACATATGGTGAGATAGAAGCTGATAAAAAATGTGCACAAATTCAAAGATATGGTTATATCTTGATGGTGTGTGTTGTCATGTTTTTTGTCTATAGCTGTATATTAAGTTTATCTCCTCAAGACCTAGCATCTGCAAAAGAACAAAATATTTCGATTCTTTCGTATCTTGCTAACCATTTTGACACTCCTGTAATCGCATGGGCTGCTCCTCTAATTGCTTTCATTGCCATTATGAAATCTTTTTTAGGACATTACATTGGTGCACATGAGACATTAACAGATATCATTTCTGATCAATGTCAAACGAAAGAAATTAAGCTAACCAAAGGAACTGTCGATAAAATTATTTTTATATTTATGATTTTGACCTGTTGGTTTATTGCTTATAAAAATCCAAGTATTCTCGATATTATTGTGAGTATTAGTGGGCCTACCGGAGCAATCTTAGTTTTATTACTCCCTATGTATGCTATACATAAGATTCCTTCACTCGTAGCATATCGTAATAAAGCTAGTAATGTTTTTGTTACATTGATTGGGATAATTACAGTTTCTGCAATTTTTTATAGTTTAGTCTAATGAGTAAAAGGGCAAAGCAAATCACTGCTTTGCCTTTTTATTTAAATAGGAATTGAAAGTGAAGCTTTATCTTTTTTCATAGCTACCAGTGTTTTAAAACGTTTTACATTATTATTTTTTATAAATAGTTTTTCAGAAATATCAGTATATTGATCCATGTCTTTGACTTGAAAAATTAAAACAAAATCCCATTCGCCAGCGACATAATAAGACTGTTGAATGTATTCACAGTTTGAAAATAACTTTCTTGTAATATCCAAATGTTCAAGCTGTTCACTTAAAATTTCAACCATAGTAATAATAGTAATGGGTAGACCTATAAAAACTGGCTCAATATTGGCTGTATAGGATTTAATTACTCCATCATCACTTAATTTTTTTAAGCGTCTATTTACTGCGGCTGTAGATAAATTTACGCGTTCACCTAAATCTTTTTGAGCAATTCGGGCATCTTCCTGAATAATCTTAAGGATTTTTAGATCAAATTGATCAAGTTGAACTTGTGGCATAATTTACTCTACTAATTCGAATGAATACGCAATAAAATTTTGTATGAGTACTCATTTAATCAAAAAAAATCAAGTTAAAGAAATATTATATCATTTGTCGGCAAATATTATGGATATATTAAAATGGATGATGTTAAGTCATTGCAAAAGAAACTTTCAATTGATGGTGAGCTTCTTATTAAAAAAATAATGAATTAAGTGAAATAGGTGTTGATTCGGACGTTGCGGGACGGATACGTATTTTATTAACCAATAATGAAAAGAAAGGCCGAGACTTAATTGTTAAGTGGATAAAGGAACTTGTTCTAAATATAGAATTAGTAGTCAAAAGGGCTTACCGTGAAGCTGGAGCTCTTTCATTACGTCCAATCGCTGTTGCTACTTTTACTAATGAGGAAGGCTCTCGATACCAACCAGATATGAAAAGATTCTTGGTGTATACCGGTGGAATACCAGTCCAAGAGATGCTGAGCTGTGGCAACAATAGCGTTGTGTAGGTCACAGTCTTGGATATCTTATTTAACTTATGTTCACCTAGAATCTAGTTTACAATTAAATTTATGTTTAATAAACAACAAATTTAATTACTTAGAGTACTAAAGTTATAACTTGTAAAATATTTGGTTCATGAACCTAACTATGAATAGATATTTTCCTACTAAAAAGCTCTTAAGAATAGACTAAATTTGTCTAGAAGAGTCGTTGCAGTCCACCACTAATTAAAATACTGAGGCTAGGGTTTTGATAGCTACGGTTTCTGTTTGGCTTTTTGGCGTAAGACATACAAATATAAGCTTTCTACTTTTTTACGTGCCCATGGGGTGGTACGCAAGAGTCCGCAATGATGATTTAACACTTGGATCTATGCAAAAACATCTAATTTCAATTTTACGACTTAAGCCTTCAAATCCACCGTAGTAATCCAATAATTCATCCAAAATGTTAGTAAGTTTTTTCCGTGTAAAGGGGCATTGGAGGCATTCACAATAATCAGCCATATTTTTGGATGGCATGATTATAAACTTCAATCCTGCGACAGCAGAAGCTAGTTAGAAAAAGAGAGTGTTGGAATTTAGAATTTTATTAACATCTATTAAAAAAGTAGATTAATAGCCCTGAGCTTGGCAATATTGTCTATAAGCAGGACCGTTGCATAGCTCCAACTTAAGGATATTTTCAAATTGATTATAGCCAAATTCAGCTTGGTTTAATTGCACTGTATTTCTTGCACTAACTAAAGCATTTTGAAGGCTTTGTGTTGTAAGTGATCCCTTAATAGAGTTGTCAAACTCAGAAATTATTTTTGAAGAAGATTCTTTATATCTTTCCAACAGGTCAAGATTACGAAAATGATTTTGAATAACATTAAATAAATAAGGTGGTAACACATTATTCTGATTATCTAAATAAAAAACAACATTAAAAGTATTGTTAATATATACTACTCTTGCAAATAAAAATTGAACTGGTGGCAATTGATGCAAGTAGGGATTTAGACACTCAAATACTCCACTTGTGATCCATTTTTTAGATTTTTTACCATTACATTGAGAACATGCTGGAACTAGATTTTTTGGATGAACTGCGAATTCAGGATAATCATCCTTGGGCATAATATGATCTAAAGTGTTTACGCTATTTATAGAACAGTATTGACAGGTATGATCCTCACGATTATCTGGTCGTGAAACTATTGCATTTTTTAATAAGGTGAATGGTTTAGAACTATATTTGTATAGTTTTAATAAGTCAGACTCCTCACTGTTAGTAAATAAATTACATGCTGTTATAGTATGTAATTTATTTGTTGAAAATGCGCTATCATATACGGGATAATAAGGTAATATTTTTTGAGATAAGGGGACTATTCTATCTTTATAAAGAGGAGGAGTCTCATCTTTACCTTTTTTCTTAGATTTAACTACTATTTCTAAAAAATCTTTACTATCAAGATGATATGGGGTTAAGTTAATCATATTAATTCGATACCATACCATTTAATAGAACGGTTAAATTCAAGCTTAGTGGTACATTATTCGTTTTAAGTAAATTTATAATTTCATTATAACTATAGCCCTTATTAATTAATATTTGTAATTCATTTTTGAATTGAGATGTTGTGTCACGTGCTCCAAAAATATCATCTGTAATCTTGGTTAAATTCTCTCCGAATGTTTCTATGGAAGGATGCTTGGCACTTAATACATTGTTTTCATTTCTTATAACATAAACATTTTTAGAAAGAATACCTTGTACAATGATCGGAGAGTGAGTGGCAATAATACAATAAGATTGGAATTTTCTTACTAATAAATGGATACTATTAATTAACTGAGAGATAGCATTCGGGTGTAAATGTGTTTCGGGTTCATCGAATATAATCAATGAATCATATCGAATGTTTGCTAATATTTCCGTTAAAATAAAAACAAAAATTGACTGACCTGAACTGAATTTATTGAGAGAATTACTAAATTCAGTAACACTTAATTCGTATTCAGACTCAGATTCATTCCATGTTTTCCATTGATCGACTATGTTATTTGGGAAAAAGTTTTCAACAATTTCACACCAACTATCGAACCTTTTACTTTTTTGAACTTTGTTAATAGAATTAAAAAATCTTTCCTTTAAATCACCTTTAGTAAGCGTATATTTTTCATCATTTCTTTCTTGTCTTAAACCACAGTATACGTAATTGATTTTTGATGAGCTTTCTGGAATCTTAAAATCATCAAAAACACTATAAGAAACAGCAATAACTTTACTGAAAAGCGGTATTCTAGGAGTGAAAGTATCTAATACATGATTAGCTAAATCTATCGGTAGTTTTGAAACTAATTGGGTTTTACCAACACCATTCTCACCGATAAGTGCATAAATTCTATCAGGAAGGATAGAATTATCATTAAAATTAAAAGGTATCTTTAAAGCATCAATATCATTTGAATAACTAGGCTTGTAGATATACTCAAAAGAATAAAGATTACTTAGATCATAGTTGTCAATGATATAGCGGGCTTGACGCATTAATTGCTCTTGACCATCAAATCTAATTAAACTGTTTTTGAAGTCATAAGAATTTTCAAAAGATTCACTTATTTGTGGAAAAAAAGCAACATCATTAAATGCTTTTAAGATGCTCAAATAATGATTTCCGAAAAAACTCTTAATGCTTTTATAGTATTCGATTGTTTGTCCTAATGAACAATATTCCTTTCCTAGCATAGTGAATTGATTGGGTAAACTCACTGTTGTACTTTTTGCATCGTGCGATATTATTTTTAATAGACCTAAATCTGTGTGTTGACCTTGAAATTGAACTGATATTCTGAATTGGTTTTTTTTTGTATAATCATCCCAATCTGTAGGATTAAGTAAAATATAAGTAGAGTAACTTTTATTTAATCTATTTATAATTTCCTTATCATTGTTCTTATTAACAAAAATTTGAGCGAAATTATCAACTACATCTTTAAATTGATTATTATTATCCAGACTATCCAATTTAAATATTGAGAGACCATCCTCATTAATATTAGTTAATCGATACTCAATCGAGTGGCTGTTAAGAATTGGATTTAAAGTGTAATAGAAAAACTTTACATCTTCATCTGTTGTATTGATAGTAGGGGATACAACTAGATTGAGAAGATTGAAAAAATTTTCATCAGAATTTATGAAATCATATCTATCGAGTAAGATTTCTTCAAGAGTCCAATCATTGTTATTGATATAGTGCTGTGTAAAATCACCTTTTGCATCTTTGTATCTATTGTCCGTAGATGGCAGAGCCCGCAAATTTAAAATTGTATCAAAAAATTCTACTGGTCCTATTTTCTTGAATAACTTTTCTTCTTGTTGAGCAAGAAGTCTTAAGATTTCTATTTTTATATTTTTAGCGAGTTGTAAATTTTTCATACTTTTCCAATGTTTTTTAGTTTAAACTCAGAGTATTATTTTTCAATAATTCGGTTTTTAAATAATCGTCATAACATATTAAGTTTAACAAATCATGCTAGCAATCCACCATCCAATTTTTCAGTCATATTTCTTATGAATGAGTGATTACTAGCCAAAAGCTCATCCCACATGTCAAGACAATAGCCAAGTGTTTCATCATCGTCATCATTTTCTGCTTGATCATATAATTGCTGGATGACTCTCGTGATAGCATTTGTATCTAAATTATTCATTAGCTCTTGAGTTTTTAACTTAAGAATATTTTGAATCATGATAATGATGAGATCACTAAATTGAGCCATACCTATAGAGCTTTCTTCTATTGAGTGTAAGACATTATAAACATTATGATTTAATGCTTTTGACTGTACATACATTTCAAAAAAATCTCGTGCATATCTTTTTGACCAAAATTTTTGACCGAAAAATCTCCCTATTTTTTTTAGAATTTCTTCATTTTCTGAATTAACTAAAATTTCAAAAATTTGTTTCATTTTTGAGTGATTATATCCTTTTGTATCATCACCCAAAAGTTGGTTAATCACGGAAGCATACCCCAAAAGATTTTCTTTATTTTTAGAATTGAGACTTTGCTGTACCTCTTCTTCAAATAAATCATTGAAT
>Ga0256795_1000784_pt1 | contig 11360 bp, 9 predicted proteins | sample MC6MC0946MT_FD_186353 | JGI IMG/M metagenome (GOLD analysis project Ga0256795, IMG submission 186353) | Metatranscriptome of enriched soil aggregate microbial communities from Iowa State University, Ames, United States - MC6-MC0946-MT... | ecosystem: Environmental > Terrestrial > Soil >... | reverse complement strand
GTGAAGACCTGATGCACAAAGCGGTCGGCTGGATGCTCCGGGAGGTCGGAAAGCGTGTCGACAGGGCTCAGTTGCTCCAGTTCCTGGATGAGCACGCGCCCCGCATGCCCCGAACGATGCTGAGTTACGCGACCGAGCACCTCACGCCGGAGCAACGGGCGGACTATCGCGCTCGCCGCTGACCGAGACGCTCGAACCAGGCCGCGGGTGACCACACGCGCCCTGACGTTGCGATGATGGTCTTATGACGAGAACGGTTCGAGGCGCCCGAGTCCTCATCACCGGAGCGGCTTCAGGGATGGGTCGGCTCTATGCCGAGCGTGCCGTGAGCGAGGGCGCGCGTGCCGTCATCCTGTGGGACAGGGATGAGGGAGCGCTCACCGAGCTGGTCGGCGAGCTGCGAGCCGAAGTGATGCAGCAGCGAGACGAAGCCGCTTGGGGTGCTCCGACTCGTTCGCCGAGTTCGGCCGCGGGTGCTCCCGCAACCACCGTGCATCCCTACGTGCTCGACCTTTCCGAACTCGGAGCGATCGCACAGACCGCCCAGTCGGTGCGGCGGGACGTCGGCGGCGTGGATGTGCTCATCAACAACGCGGGCATCGTGCGTGGCAAGTTCTTCTGGGAGCACGACAACGGCGAAGACACCCGCAGCACGATGCAGGTCAACGCGCTCGCACCCATGTACATCACGCGTGAGTTCTTGCCGGGCATGATCGAGAGCGCGCGGGAGGCGCGCATCGTGAACATCGCCTCGGCGGCCGGCACCGTCGCCAATCCGCGGATGAGCGTCTACGCCGCCTCGAAATGGGCGGTCATCGGATGGAGCGACAGCCTTCGTCTTGAGCTCGTGCAGCAGGGCTACTCGCACGTGCGTGTGACGACCGTGGTTCCGAGCTACATCTCGACGGGGATGTTCGAGGGCGCGCGTGGGCCGCTGCTGACCCCCATCCTGACGCCCGAGTACGTCGTCGAGCGGGTGTGGCGTTCGATGCTTGCGGGGCGGCCGTTCCTCATGCTGCCGTGGTCCGTCGGCCTGGCCAAAGCGTTGAGGGGCATACTCCCGACGCGCGCATGGGATGCTGTCGCGGGTCGCGTTTTCGGGGTCTACAGCTCGATGGAGAATTTCACCGGTCGCGAGCGCTGACCCGAAACGCCCCCCGATCGGGTCGCATTTCTGTGAAGTCTCACATAAAGTGTGCTGCACGATCTTCGGGAAGTGGGCACAATGAGCGATCCATCGTGGACTCAGGTCATCAAAACGGCTGACGGCGACCAGCCGGAACTCAAACGGGCACTCGGTCCGGGGCTGCTGCTCCTCTTCATCGTCGGCGACATTCTCGGAACGGGCGTGTACGCGCTCACCGGGCAGGTCGCCGCTGAGGTCGGCGGCGCCGCGTGGCTGCCCTTCATCCTCGCGTTCGCCGTGGCGACCGTGACGGCGCTCTCCTATCTGGAACTGGTCACGAAGTATCCGCAGGCCGCCGGAGCGGCCCTGTATACGCACAAAGCGTTCGGTATCCACTTCTTCACGTTCATCGTCTGCTTCATCGTCATGACCTCGGGGATAACGTCTGCGGCGACCGCATCTCGTGCCTTCGCGGTGAACCTGACTGTGGGGTTCGCGCTCCCGGCTGACAACTTCACGACCCTGCTCATCGCGATCGCTTTCATCGTGCTCATCATGCTCGTGAATCTGCGGGGCGTGACCGAGAGTGTGTGGCTGAACGTGGTGCTCACGCTCGTCGAGCTCTCGGGTCTGCTGCTCGTGATCATGATCGGGTTGTGGGCGATCGCCGGCGGCAACGCCGACCTGTCGAGGGTGGTCGCGTTCGAGACGCCGGAGGACAAGGGGGTCATTCTGGCGGTGAGTACGGCGACATCCTTGGCCTTCTTCGCGATGGTCGGGTTCGAGGATTCGGTGAACATGGCTGAGGAGACGAAGAACCCAAGCAAGATCTTCCCGAAGATGATGCTCACCGGCCTGGGGATCACCGCCGTCGTGTACGTGCTCGTCTCGATCTGCGTGGTGGCCCTGGTGCCGATCGGCCAGCTGGCCGGTAGCGAGACGCCGCTGGTGCTCGCCGTTCAGGCGGCCGCGCCGGACTTCCCCATCGCGGATCTTCTTCCCTTCATCTCGATGTTCGCGGTCGCCAACACTGCTTTGATCAACATGATGATGGCGAGCAGGTTGCTGTACGGCATGAGCAAGCAGAAGGTGCTTCCCGGATTCCTGTCCAAGGTGCAGGTGAAGCGCCAGACCCCGTGGGCGGCGATCCTCTTCACGAGCGCGCTCGCCATCGGTCTGATCCTGTACGTGTCGCTCGACCCGAAGGGTTCGATCGTCGCGCTGCTGGGTGGAACGACATCCCTGCTGCTGCTCGCGGTCTTCGCGGTGGTGAATGTGACGGTGCTGGTGCTTCGTCGCAAGCCGGTGGATCACAAGCATTTCCGGACGGCGCGCGTGCTTCCGATCATCGGCGCGATCACGTGTCTGTATCTCGTGTTCCCGTGGACGTCCGGCCGTCCGGGCGGGCAGTACGGGATCGCGCTGGTGCTTCTGGCGATCGGTGTGGTGCTGTGGGTGGTCGAGCGGATCTTCACCCGGGCTGCTGAGCGCCGCGAGCACGCTGCGGTCGGCGGCGGCGACGACCGCAGCGAGCGGTAGCGCCGACTAGCCCCAGCGCCGGGTCGACCAGCGTTCGAAGAGTCCGACGAGGGAGTCGGTGAGCTTTCCGATGATGGCCAGCAGGATGATGGCCAGGAAGAGCCTGTCGGTACGACCGTTGTTGGCGGAATCGCTGAGCAGGAAGCCGAGCCCCATTGAGGACGCGATGAGCTCGGCGGCGACCAGGAACAGCCAAGACTGCGCCAGCGCCAGTCGCAAGCCCGACACGACGGACGGGAGCACGGCAGGGAGTTGGACGGTCGTGAACAGCCGGATGCCACTGAGGCCGAACGCACGACCCGCTTCGACCAGGTGTCGGTCCACGTGCTTCAGCGCTGCGGCGACGGTCGTGTAGACGGGGAAGAAGGCGCCGATGGCGATCAGGATCACTTTCGAGTCTTCTCCGATCTTGAACCAGAGGATGAGGAGGGGCACCCAGGCGAGCGACGGTACCGCGCGTATGGCGGCCAACGTCGAGCTGAAGAAGATGTCCCAGAGTCGGGACAGTCCGACGAGTGCACCGAACACCAGCCCGAGCAGCGCTCCGCAGGCGAAGCCGATGAGCACGCGCTGCGTGGAGATGGCGATATAGAGGCCGAGCAGACCCCGTTGCGAGAGGTCGATTGCCGCGTCGACCACATCGGCCGGGCTGGGGAGTTGAGCCGAGGTGAACGCACCGGAAGTGGCGGCGATCTGCCACGCGGCGAGGAGGATGAGCGGAAGGACGAACCCGCCGACCACCCTCACCGAGCGACGTGACAGGAACGTCGGCCGCCCGTCACGTCTCCGCGCGACCGCGGACGGCTTGTCGCCGGCCACGAGGGTCGCGCTGCCGACCTCGCCGCCCGGTCCGCCCACGAGTACTCGCGGCTGACCGTCGACCTCCGGTGCGTTCTGGTAGCTCATGACCGGACTAGCCTCCGATGGCGCTCGGGTCGGCCTTCTTCACGAAGGTCGGGTTGAGCAGGGTCTTGAGTGCGGCGTCGATGTCAGACTGGCTCTTCACGTCGCCGGATGCGACGAAGATCGGGCCGACCTTCTTGAGCACCTTGAGCTGCGCGGCTCCCGGGATGGGGGAGACGTCGAGGTTCGTTCGCTCGGTGATGACTGTAGAGGCGACGGACGGATCGATGCCCGCGACATCCGAGAGGATCTTCGCGGTGTCATCCGGGTGCTTCAGTGCCCAGGCCCTGGCGTATTCGTACGTGTTCACGACCGTCTGGGCGACATCCGGCTTCGAGCTGAGGAACGACTCGGTCGCGTTCAGGAATCCGTACGTGTTGAAGGCGACGTTGCGGTAAATGAGCTTGGCACCCGACTTCTGCGCGTTGGCCATGATCGGGTCCAGCCCGCTCCAGGCGTCGACCGACCCGTTCTGGAGAGCGGCCCACCCGTCTGCGTGCTGCAGGTTCTGGATGGTGACGTCGTTGGCCGAGAGCCCGTTCGCCTCGAGGGCCTGCAGGAGGAAGAAGTAGGGGTCGGTTCCCTTCGTCGCCGCGATCTGCTTGCCCTTCAGCTCTTTGACCGAGGTGATTTTCGAGTTGGCGCCCACGACGATCGCCGACCACTCCGGCTGCGAGAAGATGTCGATCGCCTGGATCGGGGATCCGTTCGAGCGGGCGAGAAGGGCCGCGGACCCGGCCGTCGAGCCGACGTCGATCGCTCCCGAGCGCAGTGCCTCGTTCGCTTTGTTGGACCCGGCCGACTGCACCCAGTTGACGGTGATGTCCTGCTTCTTCAGGGCCTTCTCGAGCCAGCCCTCCTTCTTGATGACCAGGCTGAGCGGGTTGTACGTGGCGAAGTCGATGTTGAGGGTGCCGCCCTTGGTGACGGCAGCCTTGTCTGTCGCGGCCGGAGCCGCTGCACTGCCCTCTCCGGCGACGCAGCCGGAGAGGAGAAGAGCGGCCGCCGCAGCGACGGTCGCGACGGTGGTGACGATTGCTGGTTTACGCATGATGCCTCTCGAAGATGGGGGTGCTGTGTTGGCGCCGTGCTGTGACGCGAGTTCGGTGAACGGGGTTCGGTGGTGCATCCAGCTTCACGGGACCGGGCGATCGCTGGGCGACGCATCCCGCTTCTGTGGATCAGTACGGGAACGCTGGAATTGTGGAGGAGGCCTGAGGCTCTCGGGCACGTCCGTGACGGTCGATTCCGAGGAGGTCGAGCATCTCCGCACGGAGTTCGGCCAGTTCTGCCGACCCCCGATCGCGAGGACGGCTTCCTGGCACCGTCAGAACGCGACGGATGGTCGCCCCCGGACGGTCGTGCTCGGCGCCCAGCAGGATGATGCGGTCGGCGAGTTGAAGGGCCTCGTCCACATCGTGGGTGACGAGGAGGATGGTCGTGGGGGCGGCACCGTGCACGTCGAGAAGCAGGTCTTGCATCTTGAGCCGGGTGAGCGCATCGAGGGCGCCGAAAGGTTCGTCGAGGAGAAGAACGCCGGGGTTGCGCGCGAGAGCACGGGCGAGGGATGCGCGCTGTGCCATTCCGCCCGAGACCTCGCGAGGGCGAAGTGCGGCCGATGCCGAGAGGCCGACGAGGTCGAGGAGCTGGGCCACCCGTTCGGCGCCTGCGCGCCGGTCGAGACCGCGCGGCAGCCCGAGGGAGACGTTCGCCGCGAGTGTGCGCCAGGGGAGGAGCCGCGGCTCCTGGAACCCGACGGCACAGCGGCCGTCGACACCCGCCACAGCGGTCCCGTCGATGAGAGCGGCACCCGTGGTCGGCTGATCCAAGCCGCCGGCGATGCGGAGCAGGGTCGACTTGCCGCAGCCGCTCGCTCCGAGGATGGCGACGACTTCACCGGGTTCGACGCTCAGGGACACATCGCGGAGCACGGGTCTGACCTCGGTCGCCTTCTTGCCGTTGACCGCGAATGATCGCGCGACGTCGACGAATTCGACGGGCAGCGCGGACGACGGAGTGGACATGAATCTCGTTCGGGGTTACGAGGCGGACGTGGCCTGGACACTCCGAAGTTACCGGCCGACCGGTGCCGTCGGCGCGCTCGACGTAACGCAACGAAACAGGATGCTGCGTCGACGAGGAACTCAGCCGAAGATCATCGGCCTGTCGTCGTCATCCTCCTCGTCGACGGGGATCTCGAGATCGACCAGTACAGGCACATGGTCGCTCGGCGCGTCGCCCTTTCGCTCATTGCGATGGATGCTCGCACCGCTCACAAGATCGGCGAACGGTTTCGACCCGAGGATGAAGTCGATGCGCAGGCCCTCGTTGCGAGGGAACCTCAGCTGCTTGTAATCCCAGTACGTGTACCCCTCCGGTACCAGCGGACGCACCACATCCGTGAGCCCGATGGTTTCGAACACGCTGAAGGCGCTTCTCTCCTGCGGTGAGATGTGCGTGGAGACGCCCGGGATCAGGCTCGGATCGCCGACATCGGAGTCGAGTGGCGCCACATTCCAGTCACCCATGAGCGCCAGCGGTTGAGCGGGATTGTCTGCGAGCCAGCGCTGCGTGTCTGCCGCGAGAGTGGCGAGCCAGTCCAGTTTGTAATGGAAGTGCGGGTCGTCGAGCGCCCGGCCGTTCGGAACGTAGAGGCTCCAGAGTCGGACGCCGTCGACCGTGGCGCCGATCGCCCGGGCCTCCTTGGGCAGGTCGGGACCCTCTTCGCCTTTGAGGAACCCCGGCATGTCGGGAAACCCGATCTGCACGTCTTCGATGGGGAGGCGGCTCGCGATCGCCACGCCGTTCCACTGGTTGAGACCGTGAATCGCGACGTCGTAGCCGGCGTCTTCGAACGCCTGAGCGGGGAACTGCTCGGGCTTGCATTTGATCTCCTGCATCGCCAGAACGTCGACGTCTTCTCGCACCATCCAGTCGACCACACGGCCGACCCTCGTGCGGATGGAGTTCACATTCCAGGTCGCAACACGCATGGTCCGATCGTATCCGGAGGCACTGACGCGCTCCCACCTCACGCTCGTCAGCAGCCCACGCGAAGGTCGCCGACGGCCCGTGAGGGAGGCGCTTTCCGCCGGTTCCCCCATAGAATCGGGGACGTGACCGACGCAAGACAGCAGCTCATCGACTACATCTCGGCCGAGGCCGTGTTCCACGGGGACTTCACGCTCACGAGCGGCAAGAAGGCCACCTACTACGTCGATCTGCGCAAGGTGAGCCTCGACCACCGGGTCGCACCTCTCATCGGACAGGTCATGATCGACCTGATCAAGGATGTCCCCGACGTCTTCGCGGTCGGCGGTCTGACGATGGGGGCCGATCCGGTCGCCGCGGCGATTCTTCACCAGGGCGCCGCCCGGGGCCTGTCGTACGACGCGTTCGTCGTGCGCAAGGAGCCCAAGGACCACGGACGCGGCAAGCAGGTCGAAGGCCCCGATCTGGCGGGCAAGCGCGTCATCGTGCTCGAAGACACGTCGACCACCGGCGGATCGCCGTTGAAGGCGATCGAAGCGCTGGAGAAGATCGGTGCGGTCGTCGCAGGAGTGGCGGTCGTGGTCGACCGCAGCACCGGCGCTCGCGAGGTCATCGAGGCTGCGGGCTACCCCTACTTCGCCGCCATCGGACTCAAGGACCTGGGGCTCGACTAGTGGCGGATCACCGCGACGGGGGCGACGACGACCCGACGGCCGCAGCCGGCCAGGGCGCGTCGGAGCCCGATGCGTCCGGCTCCGACGCGAGTGAACCCGAATCGCCCCCTCAGGACTCCGAATCGCCCGCCCCGGCGTTCGGCAGCTCCGATTGGCTCCTTCAGCAGCTGAGCGACGGCCGTCTGAGAAGCGATGCGCTGTCGGACGATGCGTCCGTACCGGATCGGGTGGACGCGACACCGACGGATGCCGACGAGCTCGACGATCTTCCGGAGCCCGGACCGCGGCGATCGAACTGGGTCGAACCACCGATGATGCGGCGCCGCGACCTGCGCGACGAGGGCGGACGCCCGTCAGAGGGCGAGCAATCGGCCGAAGGAGAGCGAGTGGCCGAGGCGGAAACAGCGCCTGAGGTCGGGTCCGATGCCGTCCGCGCATCCGATGCCGCCGGCGAACCAGACACCGTCCGCGCATCCGACGCCGTCCGCGCATCCGACGCCGAGACAGGAACCGGGGCCGTCGTCGACGACGGTGAGCCCGCGACCCGCCGCACCGGTCGTCGAGCACGACAGGATGACGCGGAGGACGACGGTTTCGAGAACGCCGATGCCTCCGAGACCGCTCCTCGGGATGCGGAGCCGGATCTGGATGTCCCCGCTCCCTTCGTCTGGAACCTGACCCCTGGTGTCGGGACAGACCCGCTGGTGGAGGGCACCGCCGAGTCGGCTCAACGGGGCGATGCGGACGCGCCGGACGTCACCGAGCCCGACCTCGCACCAACGTTCGCGGCGCCCGCGCCGGCGCCCGAACCCCCGTCGTGGGAGCTCCTCATTGCGCCGCTGACCGAGCCAGCGGAATCCGTCGAGCCGGATGCGGAGCCCGAGTTCGAGCCCGAGCCCGAGCTAGTGCCAGAGCCGGCACTGGAGCCCACTCGCGCGCCGGAGCCGGAGTCGGAGCCGGAGTCGGAGCCGGAGCCCGTCCCCGAGCCAGAGCCGCAACCGGAGCCCACGTTCACGCCGGAACCCACTTTCACGTCGGAACCCGCGTTCACACCGGAGCCCACGTTCACACCAGAACCCCCCCTCGCGGCCGAGGCCGCTCCCGCTGAGGAGTCTGCACCCACCGAACCTGAGGAGCCGTCCGCTCCCGCACCCGAGAACGGTCACGGTCTGGCTGCGCTCCTCGGATTCTTCGAGGGGGATACGGACGACGACAAGACGGCCCAACCTCCGGTCAGCCGGTCGGTGATCGGCGACACGACGGGGATCGTGCTGCTACCGGGAGCGCTCATCCCGATCGCCGGAGAGCCTGAACAGCCCGCAAACTCTGACGAACCCACAACGTCCGATGAGCCTGCCGAGCCGGCAGCACAGGAGGAAACCGAGACGACAGAGCAACCGGACGAGACTCCTGCGCACGAGTCCCTCCGGCGAACCGCCTTCGTTCCCCCGGTGTCGCCCGAAGACACGCCCACAGCGAAGCTCGACACCGCGGAGATCGCCGCACTGCTCAATGCGCGCACCGGCGACCCTCAGACCGATGAGACCGACGAGGCCGACGCCCCGCCCGTCCCGCCGCACGACAACGCGCCGACCACTCCTGTCGTTCCTCCCATCGAGGAGGCCACGCTGCTGATGGGGGCGCTCCCCTCACCGGCGACGCAGCCTCTCGACGCGGAGAGCCTCGCCGAGGTCAGCGAACCGGGCGAGGACGCCGAGACGGAAGACGTCGAGACGGAAGACGCGGAACAGACGGATTCGTCCAACGGCGGGCCGGATGCGCCGACCTCTGCTTACACAGCCGACGCGATCCTGTTCCCCGAACTGGCCGGAGCCACCGGCGCGACGACGATTCTGCCGTCCGCGACTCCCGCTCTTCCGGAGGGTCCGGCCGAGGGGTCGACACCTCCGGCCGTTCCGCCGCGGGACGGTGCAGCAACAGCTGCCGCCACCGGTTCGTCCGGCGGAGGAGGAGTATCCCCGCGCACCACTCGACTCCTCTTCTGGATCGCCGGCGGTCTCGCAGTGGTTCTCGTCCTGATCGGACTGTTCGCTCTCGGAACTCGACTCCCGAGCCTGTTCACCGCGGGTACTCCTCAGCCGAGCGCGAGCAAGTCGACGACGCCCACGCCAACACCGACCCCCACGCCGACACCGACGCCGACCGTTCAACCGAAGCCGGCCGCTGCCCAGCCGGCGGGCGTGCATCCCTGGAACACCCTCGGTGGTGGCGAGTGCGTCGATCCGTTCACCACTCCGTGGGCGGAGACGTTCACGGTCGTGGACTGCGCAGCACCGCACGCCGCGCAGATGGTCTACACGAACCTCTTCTCCGCGGATCCGGCAGCGCCGTACCCGGGTGTGGACGCTCTGGCGCAGCAGATCAACCTGCTGTGCACCGCATCCGGCGTCATCGATCTCAACGCCGCGGGAGCGTACCCGGACCTGCAGCTCCAGGGCACGTATCCGGCAACGGAAGAGCAGTGGAAGTCCGGGCAGCGGTCGTACTACTGCTTCGCGAACCGATCGGGCGGCGAGCCGCTCACGTCATCGGTCGCGGGCCCCGGACCGTCTGCCTAGAGCTCCGATTCGACGAGTCCCGACTTCACGAGCTCCTGCACGCCGGTGAGGATCTCGTCGGGCCGGAACGGGTACCGGTCGATCTCGGACTGGTCGCTGATGCCGGTGAGCACCAGGATGGTGTGCAGCCCGGCCTCGATGCCCGCGACGATGTCGGTGTCCATCCTGTCGCCGATCATGGCGGTGTTCTCGGAGTGGGCGCCGATGCGGTTCATCGCCGAACGGAACATCATCGGATTCGGCTTGCCGACGACGTACGGGTCCATCCCGGTCGCTTTGGAGATCATGGCGGTGATGGCGCCGGTCGCCGGGAGCGGACCCTCGGCGCTGGGCCCGGTCGCATCCGGGTTCGTCGCGATGAAGCGTGCGCCCTTGCCGATGAGCCGGATGGCTTTGGTGATCGCGTCGAACGAGTAGCTGCGGGTCTCCCCGACGACCACGTAGTCGGGGTCGGTGTCGGTCATGATGAAGCCGGCCTCGTGAAGTGCGGTCGTCATGCCTGCTTCGCCGATGACGAAGGCGCTGCCGCCGGGCATCTGGGACTTCAGGAAGTCCGCCGTCGCCAGTGCTGAGGTCCAGATCGATTCCTCCGGAACGTCGAGACCGGATGCGCGCAGACGGGCAGCGAGATCGCGTGGTGTGAAGATCGAGTTGTTGGTGAGAACGAGGAACGGAGTCCCCTCGTCCCGCCACTGCTGGATGAGGTCGGATGCGCCCGGGAGCGCACTGTTCTCATGAACGAGCACACCGTCCATGTCGGTGAGCCAGCATTCGATCTCGTCGCGACGCCCCATGCGATCCCCTTTCGACGAGTACAGCCTATTGCGACCGGCGTTGGCGGGATATGCATCGCGAACGCCGGGGGCTACAGCAGCCTCGACAGGCGCTTCTTGCGCGAGTTCTCCGCGACGATCCATGCGATGTCGGGATGTGAGGCGTCGAGTGCACGGAACGCCGCAAGCCCCGGCGTGGGATCGGCTGCGATCGCAACGCTCCAGCCGTAGCCGAGAGTCTGCCGGAGTGTGCGAGTGTCGGGCGATTTGCGCTGATCGTCCGGCATCGCGGCGAGACGCTCGGTCGCGGTTCGACACACGTCGATCGCCGCGGCCGCAGCCTCGCTCGTCTGCAGCAGACGTGGTTCGCACAATGCCGCCACCGCCGCGCGCTGGACCAGCGGATCTCCGTCCTCCGCCCACCTCCGCGCGATCGCCACGGTCGACTCGAGCGCTCGGTCTCCTAGGTGCTGCAGCCCGATGGCGACGCCTTCGCGCACTCTCCAGCGGTCGTCCGCCGCGAGTGTCCGGGCGGACGATTCGTGAGCGGGATCGTCTGCACGCGCGGCGAGCGCCGCAGCAGCGCACATCGTCGCGAACTCGCTGCCGTCGTCGATGAGCGCAGAGATGACGGCCCCATCCGCGACTGCCGCCACGGCGTCGACCAGCGGAAGATTGGCTCGCGGCCCGGGCAAGCCGGAGTTCTCGTTCACGAAGCGCGGTACATCCGCGCTGGTGAGAGCGCTCAGCGCTTCGATCCACTCGGCTACGCCCG
>Ga0256795_1000765_pt1 | contig 11617 bp, 5 predicted proteins | sample MC6MC0946MT_FD_186353 | JGI IMG/M metagenome (GOLD analysis project Ga0256795, IMG submission 186353) | Metatranscriptome of enriched soil aggregate microbial communities from Iowa State University, Ames, United States - MC6-MC0946-MT... | ecosystem: Environmental > Terrestrial > Soil >... | reverse complement strand
CCTATGAAAAAATACAAGTCTCCAAGCTCTCACAACTTCAGTAGTTATACACTTATATTTACCAACATGACAAGCAGTGGTGATATGAGTGATATCTATAAACCGAGATCCATTAATTGGAAAAGAAGTCATTTCTTATCTGGATTACCAGCAGAACATCAAAACCTGTATAGGAGTGGAGATAGGTTCACTGTTCAGAATGCTAGTTGCATTGCTGGGAAAGGGAATAAGATCTACGAAAAGATTACATTCCGGAATCAAGAACACACTCCCATTGCAGTATTCTCATATGAAGGTCCAGATCCTATCACTGACTATGTGCGGAGCTGTATACATGCTTATGCACTATCTCCCTTATATTCCGATGACTGGATTATAGCCACAAATCCATCCTATGCCGAGATGCTTGGAGTCGTCATCACAATATTAGCTACATACACTCCATATAATGCTCTCAAGGAAGCAGGTTTAGAGACCAACCTTTTCCGGTGTAACATAGATGTTGTAAAAACAACATGGGGATCACTGGAAGATGTCATTGATGACACGAAATTAATCAGGGAAGAAGTTGCACAGCTCATGAAGCTTGATGACTTCGATAGTACACCACAGTCATTTACAATAGTAGCCCTATCTGTCTTAATCTTAATAGGGAAGAATGTAACTGAGGTCAATAGAGATGGATGGTTTAGAAACCGCTGGAGGGCATTAGCTCATGTTGCGAGTGTATCATTAGATCCTGACAGGATGGAACCACCACTACTAAGAGCATGTCAAGCCATCTACTCTGCCTCATCCTCCAATCATCCAATTAGAAGTTGCCTTTTCAAGGTTATGAGAACTCTAGCAAGCCTAACAGAAAATCAAAATCATGTGATTTTCGACAGGATCATTCGCCTCCTACAATGGGCTGAAATGAGTCATATATGGATGATCATGGACTATATATACGACCAAAATCCTGATATTCTAAACTTCCCAGAGTTAAATGGACCTGAGGTAGCTACTATGATGGTTGCTATAGAGTTTCTTAAAAAGTATCCGAAAGAGGATCGAGCTTACTTGAAACTGTTACATGACCATAATGACTTGATGCCTTTACATAGTGCCAATTTTATCTACTTCACCGCTGCAGCTCATGCAATAGCAGCCATTACCAAAACTAGTATGTTAAATATTAATGCTAGGTTCTCTGAAGGAGTGAAAGCTTTTCAAGGAAGAGTCATTGACTATATCAATTCGAAGAGCAAAACGGGTCCTCTAGCTGCTGCAATGGGCTACAGTTCAACTCTACCAGAGAGTGTACAAAAAGCACTGATTAAATCTATAGAAGAGGCTGCTGTAACACAAGACATTCCAGATTTCACTGATCGCCAACCAGAGGCTAGAGAATGATGGTATCAGCTGCTCTTCTCCTTTGTACATTTAGAAAAACTTCAAGTCACCAAGACTTACTCTTATAACAACCATTCATATAAACAACCACAATTAGCAGATATATCAAACCTGTGCTCATCTACACGACGGGATTCCTCAGTGGTCAGATAGTATCAAAACTATATACCTACCTGCAGGATCAATATAGTCCTTGTCCGATGAGCCTTTCAGTTGCATCACCTCAAGAGGAAGCAAAAGATTCTGGAACAGAAACTACTTTTTGTGATTGTCCTGCCAAACTTAGGAAAGACAAAATGAGCAAACATTTAACACCTGGGAAAGATAAAGCACCAATAGCTAGTTTTGATACAACAACAGCCTCAGGGACCCCACAAGATGTTTCTGATAGAAGCCTAGACTTCGCATTGGAAACATCTCGACGCGCAGGACTTGGGGAATATATCCCAGCTAAAGCTACAAGAAGATTGGACTTGGAGAAAAGGATCAAACAAGCTCAACTGGTAGAAACAGAGAGTGATCCTCAAGAAACACCCTTAGACCAAAGCATGACCACCGAGGATGTAGTGTTCAAGGATGTGGATGATGATGGACAAGAGACAGAAACAGGAGATGATAATCCAGATGATGACGAACCCACCTTCACTGATCCTACAGGAGAACCTGTTATGGCTACTAGTGATCCTACTCAATGGATCGTAGCAGCAATCTCTACCATTCATAAGGATATTCAACAAATTAAGCCTTTAATTGCTGAGATTCCTGTGGTCAGAGTCAGAGTGGATGAAATCCAAAGTGTTTTAGGGGAGATAACTACCGGATTCATCGAAATGAAGAATTCGATAACTAACATGGAAGCAACCGTCACTAAAAATAGGCTGGACATATCAAAGCTAACAGACCTGATCAAATCAATCAAGATAGAGACCCCTCAACCATTAGCAACTCCAGCAGTAAAACAGACCAGACCGCAAGAAACCAAGACTGCAGACAAAAATCTTGATCTTCTAGTAATCTCTCTCTCTAAGAAAAAGTCAATGAGCCCAGACCAAGAGATAGCTTTGAGGGCTGCTCTATTGAGTCATAACAAGGAAAGTATTCTAGAGACTTTGGGGAGCCTAGGAACAATGAGGCCAATTATGAGTGCTGAATTAGACAAGCTTCTCCAGATGGATACAGGATCAAACTCTTCTATGCAAGGAGTCCTAAAGGTTCTCCTCGGTGTACTGAGAGGACCAGGGAGATCCGATGATACTTGTCCTGAAGCTTGTAAACCACCTATAATAGTGACTCCTTCTCAAGAACCTACAAGAGCCAGCTTCAATCCATTTAAGCTTAAGAAATAAATTGAGTTGAGTCCAATCGATAACCTATAACCACTCCTATTTAGAAAAACTTTAAGTCACCAGGTCTTGCACTCCCATCATGACGATTCATGTTGTATGTTTCAAATACAAGGTTAAAGATGTTCTCAAGGGTTGGGCGTATACAGGGGTATTACCTCTCGGTGAGACTGGTGTAGACAGCAATGATACGGAAGAGGAGATCAAGAGAAAGGTCTCTTCAATAATTATTAAGAAAAGCATTATATTTACAAACAGCCTGTATTTGGTTCTAACATTAGGTTCTGTGAGATCCATCTCCATATCTCCCTATGATAAGACCCTCTTAAAGAATACAGGGTCTACTTACAAAGTTGATATTGCAGAACATTTGGGACTTGCTCACTATGTAGTTGCAGGTACAACTTTCGTTCTTGAAGGGTTAGATGTAGCCCTCTTTGATAAGGATGACTATATCCCCTTAAAAATAAACTAGTAAAAACAACATATATATGCATAAATAAACTGATCATGGAATAGCAAAATTATTTAACTTATTTAGAAAAACTTTAAGTCACAATGACTAAAATAAGAATGATAATGATTCTTATTTTACTAATTGGGGCAATTTCTGCGATTAAATGCCTCCCAGTTAGAGAGTATAATACATTGACGATCTTTGATGATGCTCACTTCTATCCATATTCGGGGGTTTATATGGAGCCAGGAGGACAATATCTAAGCTATTCTGGATCTATAACAATTCCTTTTGTATATGTGCTTCCCTCCCTTACGATCCTAGAACACTCATATTGCCGAGGACAGGAAACTCTTCTCAAGATGCATAAGGATGTATTGGAACATATTAAATCTATGGTAGGAACAAAAAGTCAGCAAAACAGGGTTAAAAGATCATTCTTCCCTATTATTTCAGTGCTAGCAGGGGGTTTGGGCGTTTGGAATACTGTTGAAATCCAAAATATTAAATCAAAATTATTAACTATGTCTCTCCAGTCTATTCATGTTAATGAAGAAATCAGTAAACTCCGAGACTCCAATAATTTGGTTATTCGACAACTAGGAGGATTGGTTGCATTAGTAGGAGATCAATCACGAGCTATCAATCAACTAATCAACGCAACTGAGTGTTTCAGAAGACAAGAGAATGAATTTCAACTTTATATCTCAAGCTGGCTCTATTCTGCACCTTCAGAATTCTTAAGTGCATATGGTGGGGCTGTTACAGGACATGTCACACCGGACCTACTATCAGCCAGGAATCTAAATCAAGTTCTCCTACAACACATTGATATGAAAGACACAATTTACATGAGTGAGCCAGAGACTGTCTATGAATTTGGGAAAGTCTTATTATCGGAAGTTGTTGTTGATACTCATGCCCACCTAAAGGGAGTCATTCTTCTACCAAAGATCTTAGCTCTGCCTCCTATGCCTATATACAATATTCATACTGTAAATGTATACAATCAAGACTTAGACCTGATCTATGAGCTACCTGAGACTTTAGTATGTCCTACACTAAAAACATGTTGGGATCCCCTATCAAACAGATGTATCAGAAAATCTAATAGAGTGATCTGTCTATACGGCACAGACAGCTCACCAAATCTTTGTATCGGCGGACTTCAGGATAACCACACAGAGGCCTGTACAATCAAAGTTAGGAAGAAAGGAAACCCTATTGTGATTCAGACACAATCAGGGGTACTAATTGGAGCATCCAAGGAATCTTACAGGGTCTTTAGAAGAGTTGGTCCTATAGACATCCCATCTTTTACTATTCCTCCCCGAGATCAGTCATCTATGATAACTCCTAAGGAGGGTGATTGGGTTTCTATTGCCAATAATATCTATAGTACTTCTATTTCTGGTTTTAGCTACAATTTTAGTGTCTATATCTCATCCCAAACTATGTCTACATCAATAGATCCTGTTAAACTGTCACACAAATGGTTGACGATTCCTGAGGTCAGTTATACTCCCCTTCGCTTTGACAATATCAATAGTACTGATGGACTCTACATTCTCATTATCTGTGTCAACATAGTTCTTGCACTATGTGTAGCTTATGTACTCTGGGTATTGAAGAGAAAACAAAAACGGAAACAAAAGAGGGCTTTGCATTTGACCCATGATGCAATAGGTCTAAGATAAATTTAGAAAAACATTAAGTCTCCTAGACAATGAATCCTACTAATAAACCAAGGAAATCTTGTGCAGGGTGTGCTCAGGTCACACAAAGGATTATGGTATTGGAAAATCGGGTTTCCTACTTAGAGCAGAACATGATGGCCAGATCATCAACACCTATAAGAAGAGGAAGATCTCGGAGCCGAAAATCAAGACAGAGGGCAAAGAAAGACGATAGCAACAGCAACCAAAAAAAGTCAAGTACACCCTCAAATGCTAAGCAGTTACCATCTCAAATGGCAAAGTTAAAAGTAAGCACCCTCCCCGAATATATCCCTCCTCAACAACAAACTTTTCACAGTGAGTTAAATCCAGTCGCTCAATCATTCTCACCTGGATGTTACTACTATCCTCCTTCAGGACAGATCGGACCAGAAGGGGGCGCTGCAGGGTATCAATAGAATAGTCCTTACCAAATTTTATTGAAGTTATTTAGAAAAACTTCAAGTCACCATGAGTTATCCAGACTCTCACCTGCAATCCGCAATTCGTGCAGACGAGAGGAAATTGACTTTTAGATCGACTATAGATAAGTGTCCAGTTTACTTAAAACCTTACTCTTTAACGTTACCTGTAGCAAAAGAATTTGTCAATATTCACTCTGAAAATCAATATGGAAATATCATGTCTGAAGTATATAATCCTGAAGCCCCAACCCTCAGCTGGGTTAAGAGACATCTTCACTCTTCCTTTGAGGTCTCCGTCAAAGTGGTTAAGATGACATTAGAGAATCTCATCCCAGGACTGTCCTTACCCAATATCCAGTCTGACGAGTATATTAGTAGATTAATATCTGTATGTACTGTTTGGGAAGATATTCGATCTCAGATGCAGTCTATGCTCAACCAACCTTGTAATTGGATACCAAGGAATAAAAAGATAGGGAAAATTCAGAAATATTACGTTAGTGGGAAGTTCATGCTAGCATTCATCTCTGACATATGGTACGCATTAGCCTATGATCAGGTAATGATGTTATCTGATACTATTTGGGCTAGATGTAATGTGCTTATGTATCATCACCTTTTGCCAAGTGGACTGACTAGTAAGGTTCCTCCTTTGTATATTGAGAAGTGTTATTCCATCATAGACAAAGAATTTATCCACCATGGCAACAACATATACGATGGGATTAAGAATTGGGAGGCAATAATACTTGGGTCTTTGGTAGAGGATTATGACCCATATGATGGAGGGAAGGAATATATATCCCCAGTACTGAGAGACATGAGTGACTCTGATTTGACATTCATAATTGACCTATACAAATATATAAAGAGTCTGAAATTATTACCTGATCAGTACTCGGAGTTACATGGGCTAAATCGTCATTGGGGGCACCCAACTGTTGATGAAAGAGGCGCTTGCCACAAAACTAGACTTATAAGTCAACACAGGCCAGTTCCCAATCTTCATACTATTATGGAATCTCTTGGATGCTTGAAAAGACAATATGTTGTGTCATTTTTACAAAAACATGGAAGATGGCCTCTAATACTCAATGAGGAGAAGATAACTAACAAAAAATTAAGGAACATGGTTAAAACTCATGCTCGACATCTTAATCTTTATCAATCATCAATAACACTACTAGACTGGTTTAATCTGGATTTTGGGAAGGAGATGGAATTTGATTACCATCCGGATTATACAGAACTGATGGATGATAAAGCTATATCACCTTCAAGGAGTGAATTTAGGTCTCTCTTTAATCCTAGTGTGTTGGGATACAAACCCGGAAGAGCTAAAGGGAGTAGACGACTATTGCGAGCTATTATGGAAATGACGGAAATAGATATCGAGAGGATTATAACCAAGATCCGATGTAGAGAAGTTCCTTGGGAATGGTTTATTGTTATACTGCATTCTAAGGAGAGAGAGTTGAAGATAAAACCAAGATTGTTTGCTATGATGGTCTTAGAAATGAGGATGTACTTCGTTGTGACAGAAAAGAATATAGCCGATAGTATATTCCCATACTTCCCACAACAAACCATGACTATGTCTGAAGCGGAATTGAGCAAAAGGATATACAAGTTTACTGAACAGGTTGGCCCTGAAACATATATACCTTTTTATGTAATGATTGATTTTAAATCCTGGAATATCCATTGGAGTGAAATGTCTACATTAGATATATTCCAATTTATTGATTCACTGCTTGGAGTTTATGGTTTATATACATTTACCCATGAATTTTTCTCAAAATGTCTAATGGTTCTCTCATCCTCTCTTCTACCACCAGATAGTGTTCTAGGGGATTCTTGTAAAGTAGGAGACCCACCTGAGTGTGACACACTATGGTACAACCATCATGGAGGGTGGGACGGGTTGAGACAAAAGGGTTGGACGATGGCAACAATAGCTTTGCTATTATTGGTCGAGCATAAAACTGGGATCCAATCTCAGATCATTGGGCAGGCAGATAATCAGATATGTAAGATTATGATCCCGAGACTATCTAACGGATTGACCAATCATGATTACATTATAGCTAATCTTCAAGAGGTTAAGGCTCGAATAACATTGTTTACAGATACATTAGATAAAGTTGTTTCATCCATTGGGTTAGTTCTCAAGAAAGAAGAGTCACTGGTATCCTCCGTGTTAACCATATATGGGAAAGAGATGACACTCAATGGTGCACATTTGAGCCAAGCAAGTAAGAAAATCTCACGAGCCCTTGCTGAAGTCAATATTACAGTCCCTTCATTGTACTCCAAGACATTGACAATGCACTCTGCTGGACTTGGAACATCACAAAAAACACATACCCCATTTATACCTTGTGTTTTGGCCAATGTACTGTCGTTGATCAACTTCATTAACGGAGCTAGATATTCTTTATTAACCCAGACAAAAAATCCTCCGGAGTTATGGGATTGGATTGAGGGTGAGAACGCCTTAACTTTTCTGTTGTTAAGTTCCGGAGATGCAGGAGGAATACCAATTCAAAACATCCTCGACTACTTGTATAGAGGACACCCTGATTCTCTGACAACGTATACCACTTACCTGTACACTCTTGCAAAAAATAATAGGATCGCAAGGAAAATGTACCTTTATCTTCAGACCAGACAATATCCTGTTGGACAAGCAGACCCAGAGTTGTTGGTATCAAATCCTTGTTCGACTAATATCTCATCTTTCCCCTTAGTAGCATCCAGATACAGAAGGCAGCTGGAAATATTAGTCCAAAGAAGAACAAGAAATAGGGATCTTAGAGCACTGTTCCCTCTGACTAGCCAGCAGGATGATAAAGAGACATTCCAATTTCTCCTAAAATTTAGGCCTTTACAACCACGGTTGTTACATGAAATTTTCAGGTTAACCCCTACCTGCTCCAGGCTAACTTTTTTAGCTAAGTTCTCAAACACAAGGACAGTGCATGCTATGTTGAGGGAAGAAATATCATCAACCCAGGAGTTTGAGGGGGACTGGGATGCTTTAGACTACCCTACTAACAGGCAAATATCTATAGTGACAGATGATATAGATGTAGGAATGCTTGCTCACCTGAAAAGCACCTATACATGTTTAAGGACTAGTCCTGAATCACAAGAGGCCTTGATATGCCCTACATTGTTAGCGAAAGATATGCGCCAATTTTCTTGGGAGTCACTTGTTGGTTCCAGCATTCTGGAAGGAGTAACAATACCTCACCCTGCTCATCAGTTTCAACTGAGTTTTCCGAGTCCTGGGAGCCATGACTCATGTTCCCCCTCTATAGAGCATTGTGTGTTCACCCCTTTAACATCCAATCCTAAGTCCATAATGTCAACAAGAGGTCCTCTCCCCCCTTACATAGGGTCACGGACTCGAGAAAAAATAACAGGGAAAATATATTCTATTCCTACTACAGCGAGGCCTTTTAAAGCGGCAGAAAGAGCTATTATCCTCAACGACTGGTGTGTAAACCCTAATAGTAGTCTTTGTGAGTACCTATCAGCACTAGTTAAATCTCGCACAGATATAGCAGAGGGGGACCTCCGTAGGATCGCTGGAAGAATTGCTGGTGGAACATCTATTCACAGGTTAGACAGCCACATGGGTCCTACAAGTACGTTAAATAATGCATTGGCTAATACAACAACTCATATTTTATTCTCGACAGATACGATGGGTAGGTTTAGTCAAGGAAGAGAAAATTATGTCATGCACTTCCAGGGAGTTATCCATACAGGCATTAGTCTCTTAACTATTTTTATTGCACACCAAAATATCACCCCTATAGTTGCACACCTTCATTATGTTGGAAAGTGTTGTGAGGAATTGATAGAAGATTCACTAGTTGGAGGGTATGCTGAACCTCCCAAAATATCAACGTTTCCTAATAATCCTCTACTTTATACTCAAATTAAGCAACTAGGATCCATTAAATTTGAATCTTTAAAAGGAATCACAATTCAGCAAAATACAGACTCATCCTGGGCGTTAGCATTTATTCTTTTATCTAGAATTAGGACAAGAATCTTGTCTAGCCAGTGGGGAGTAACAGAGACCTCTGCTCCTACTGTATCATCCTTGGGAGTTCAGGAGGTACTTAGAATAGGGATAGAGAGGATAATCAAGTCACTTGCAAAGCTACTCTACCTGCACATTGATTATGAAGATATTGGGTTGGAACTACTTCTACAATCTCTTTCCAACGACATATGGGGGGACATGTCTAGTATTATTCTGATTCCAGATGTGATGATCCCAACAATGAAGTACTTAAATCTTGATGGTGTTGCTGATGCCCATGTAAATCCGAGGAATATCGCAAGATGCTTAAATAGAGCCTTAATAGATGAAGTATCTAACATCCACAACCACCCAATCAAAATTCGGAAAGTTTTGCCTTTCCATCTATACGGAAATATTAAGATAACTCATGTCTTACGCATGTGGGGGAAATTTATCTACCTCTCCTCTGGAGGGAGATTTGATCTTAGGCCCATAATCAAGGATGTTGTGAGTCAGATCATGGCACCTAGTGTATGCTCTGGGGTGTTGACAACCTCATTCCTCTCAGGAATAATTGTCCGGGTAATTAGGGAATATGGATCTGAAGGTTTTGTACATGTTTGGCGAGATCATCCTCTCAAGATTTGTTACACTCCCCCTGAAACTCTCTTAAGGATAGACCCTTTTCCTCCAATTGCTAAGGAAGAGGTTATGAAACCTTTTACAGAGCTTAAACCTTTAAAAGAGGATTACTCTCTCATCTTGACAATGCCTCCTAGGTCTGAGTTACTAACCCATGCTCATCTCTCCTATACCCCTGGGGCAGCAATCCACAGGCAGAAACTTCGGTCTGATCATTTCTACCGTGTTGTTGGTCAAGTATCAACTGCCTATCTGAAGTATATGGAGATCATTCTGAAAGATCAACTTCCAATGGATGGGACTGCTATTTGTACAGCAGATGGGGAGGCATCTGTAGGTTTTCTCTTATATAAGTTAACTGGGAAACCAATAATATATAATTCTTTGATAGACAGACAAAAACTTCAACCCCAAAGAGGATACAACTATATACCCGGAAGTTTCCTTAAATACCCCAATGGAGTACTTAATACTGAGATAAACTCCCTACTAGGTGGGGATATTACGGATGACAGGATTCAGCAATCCATAATACAATGTGCACAAGACCTTTCTGGTAGTGTCTGTTTAATAACTTGTGATGCTGAATCTTCCTTAGACTTTTCACTCAATATCACAATGAAGATTGTGTTATCAGTTTGCAAAATAGGATATTGTGTTAAGGCAAAGTCTGCCATCATCAAAACTTACTTGCTAGATAGTGAGATTATGGGCATGATAGGGGGCCACCTACAACTCATTTGGGAGGATGTTAAATTAGTAACTCCATGTTTCTCATCATATGAATCCACAGAATGCTTTTGGGTATGTAAGTCGTATAATCCTGTTACTGATATAACTAATAACACGGTAGATTGGGATAGAGCAAATATAGTTGAAGTTCCTTTGAGCTGCACCCAATCAATCCCCCATCTGGTGAATTACATGAACGATAGAAGGGGATTTAAGGCACCCCTTCAGAGAGAGAGATTGATTACTACCCAAGAACTGTTGAAGTCGGCAAGAATACTGGGCTTTAGATCGAACACAACCCAAGCTTTTTATTTAGCAACCAACAATTTATTACACTACGACAGTGAGATCAGCCTTAGGGGAAATCTAGAAGTAGGATTAGGAAAACTCATGGCTTTTATGTATGATTATCTACGAGGAATTCAACGGGTGTATGAAGGGAAGGTTTTAGATCTAGAATTAGGGTCCCTAATTACAAAAGGGAGGGTAATTCACACAACTATAGAGTCATTTATCATAGCTTACCGGAATATTATTTTAATCCTAAAATTGGAAGAGTTGATTTCAAGTACAACAGAAGCAGATAAACTGGTCCACCGATCGTCAATGTTGAGTACACCTATTTTAGATTATGATGGGAAAGTTTTATATAAATACCGCGATCCTGATGAACATGATTGGAGGCAACGTTATCTTAAGTCAATTTGGAAATTGGTAGGATCATTATAAAGAAATTAGACAATATTTAGAAAAACTATTTTAAGGATAACTACGCCTGTATATATATGTACGAATGGATATGTACATGTATTTTTTAACGGATGTGTATTGTAATTAAGTAGTCTTTTAGTATTTGTGGATTGTTG
>Ga0256795_1000760_pt1 | contig 11681 bp, 12 predicted proteins | sample MC6MC0946MT_FD_186353 | JGI IMG/M metagenome (GOLD analysis project Ga0256795, IMG submission 186353) | Metatranscriptome of enriched soil aggregate microbial communities from Iowa State University, Ames, United States - MC6-MC0946-MT... | ecosystem: Environmental > Terrestrial > Soil >... | reverse complement strand
CTTTTCAGAATCAATAGTCGGTTTTTTAACACTAAGTGACTTAGAACGCTTATATGAATATTATGGTGGAAATTATATTAAAATTAAACCAGATATTTGGTGCGGTGTGGCTTGGGAGAAAATATTGGAAATGAGAAGGTCTTAATTTTTTATTTAATTAATAAAATTTTTTAATTGAGTATGTGATAGCTTGTTATTATCTTATTGTAAAATAAGAGTCAATAAAAATGACTCTATATCTAATAAAGATTAGCAGGCTCATATTTAGAGCTGGTATTTTAATAAGTCTTAACATTCGACCAAATAGAATTTAATGTTGGAAGATATATAAAATAGTGTAAATCCTAATTTTCAATAAGGCTAATTTTTAGTAAGTAATGTTTAATAATGGTGCTAATCGAAGAAGACTACAACGGATTGTAGAAGGTAGTGATGGATCAATGTGGTACTCACCGAATCATTATGGGCAAAGTCGACCTGATCCAAATAAAGCAATTTCACCTAGCAATAAACCTTATGGTAATACCTGGAGAAAATTAAAATGAGTGAATCCAAATTATATGCTTTTTTTTGCGCGGAACACTACGAAAAAAATATACCAATTATAGAAATTATGATCGACAAATCATTAAATTTTATTGGCGATATAACTGATTTTATTGGTCAACATGTTTATAAAGATTATCCTCATGATAATCCTATAATTTCAGGCTATAAATATTATTTTGGCGGTACAAGTCCTGATGCTTTTTTTGATTGCTTGACAGATTATTTAAATTTAAGAAATAAGAATGTTATGCTACGTTTAAATATATTAAGTAAAGGAAATGAAATAACAGATAAAGAACTATTTTTGTTTCTAGATACAATTGCAACTGCTATGCTTCATTATGAATATGATTCTAGATTGAATGTTTTTGTTTCAAAAGAAATATTAAATATATATTTAAGAGAATCAAAGCGATTACTTGATTTAGATACACATCCAGATGATTTTGTTATTTATTGATTTTTCTCCTTTCTATGTTTTTTTAGTAAGGTGGAGAGGATATATTATGTTGGAAAGAAATCTTTAAATAAAGGTAAGTAATTAATTGTGGAAATCATTTCTTATAGAGACTATGGTGAGATTGATACATCTATTATTGTTGATTTTTTGATCAAAAAGGGATTGGACTACCCAAAAGTTATATTAATTTATTGTCCAAATATAATGCTCTTAGACCACTAAAAGAGCATTTTTATTTTAAAGAGTATAATGGTGAAGTTGGAATAGCAGATATATCGTTTCATGGTTATGGTTATGGTTATGGTTATGGTTATGGTTATGGTTATGGTTATGGTTATGGTTATGGTTATGAAAAAAAGGAAGTTTACGATCAGGAAGATTTCCTAATATTTCAGAACTCTATAAAGGAATCAAATGCAATTGAACGTAACCAACCTGATGAATATAGCTATGATAAAGTAATTGTATTTGGTAATACTGCTAGAGGTGATTATATAGCCTTTGATTATCGCAAAAACCCTGCGACTGATGATCCACTAGTGGTAATTATGTAGAAGATGAAAATGGTGATAGTAAGATGCATGTTATAAAAGTAGCAGATACTTTTGATGAATTTTTAAATCTACTGCATGATTAGTAGGTATCGATAAAATAAAAGGGCTGTTATTCATGTGAACTGACCCTATAAGTTGGACACAACTTATAGGGTATTTTTATGAAATACGATTTAAAGTTTAAACAAGCAGTCATTGCTTATTATGCTCAAGGCCATTCTAGCTTATCAACAGCCAAGCATTTTTCGATTAGTGATAAGGATGTCTCTAAATGGTTGGCTCAATTCGACTTAGGTGGAATTGATGAAATAAAGTCAAAACAGAATAAGACAATTTATGCAGCTGAATTTAAATATAACGTATTAATAACTATGCAGGATGAGCGATTAAGTTTATCTAATACTTCTCTTCGTTTTGGTATTTCTTCCCCGAGTTTGATTAGTGTATGGCGTAAAATCTATCAAACCGATGGTATACTTGGACTAGAACCAAAGTCTAAAGGAAGAGTATCCATGTCTAAAAATAAATATATTGTTGATAAACCAGATCATGAAAAAACAACTGCTGAACTTCAACGTGAACTACTCTATTTACGCGCTGAGAATGCTTACTTAAAAAAGCTCGACGCCTTGCTGAATATTAATGCAATTATTATAGGAAAGTAAAATGAAAGTTTCTGATTTGATTTTTTTGAATATTGATTATTTAGAGAAAAAAGTAGAAGTGGAGGGATGGTTAACTATCTTAAATAATAATTTATTTTTTTTAGATGAGGTTTTGCAAATAAATTATAAAGATACGGTGAAATTAAAAATTTCAAATAGGGATATTATTTATATTCTTAATGAAAAAGTAATATTTCCTATAGGAGGTGAGTCTTTTTTATTTCATAGAGCTTCCATTATTGGTTATTTAAAAAAACTTGAAAATGAATTGGTGTTAAATGTTGAAAAAATTTTATTGGAAGAGGATAGTCCTAATGAAAAAAATAAAAAAATATTAATTCCAATTGAGATTAATTTAGAATCTATTGAAAAGGCAAAAAAAAATAACCCTAATTTATTACAGGAAAATCCATCACAGGACTGGTTGGATTGGTGTTAGTTAATTACTGAGGTTTAATGAATAGCAATTTAGACTGTTTACATCAATAAACTCTTCACACAATTTAACTCGATGAGGCCAAATTGACCAATGTTTCATGTAGATAAACCCAATAACATTGACCAGATTCAACTTTGATACAAGCCGTCGATATGCGTAATGTATCAGGTTCATGGCTTTGTTGATGTTCTTGGTATTGAATCCAGCAGTGGTTGTTTGCTTCAAATAAAGCACGTGTATTCAAGATTTTAATTTTTAACGCAGGTTTATTACCTACATTTTGGCTAAACAAGGCATTTATTTCGGGTAAACCAATGACATTGCCTTGCGGCGTAATCATTTTAAAATTTGGGTCAAAACTGGCTAAGAGTTGATTTAGGCTTTCTTTTGCATTTTGACCTGTAAATACGTTTTCAATCAAAATATGTAAATCGATGACATGTTGTAATGCATTGTCCATAGGATTAGACATGGGTTTTCTCCTTGAAAATGGAAATTAATGATAAAAGGCACAGCACAGCTGCAAGCAAAAAAGTATGCTGATAACGTATTAAGTCATTTGCAGCAGGCAACAGACTAAAGATTGAAATAAGGGCAACTGTACCTAAACTAAAAGCGACTTGTCGATTAATGTTCCACAGCACACTGCCTTGTAATAAGTCTTGGCCGTTAAAATCGATGAGGGCACTGATTTGGGCAGTATTGGCACTTAGACCACCCCCCATTCCCATCAGTAGATAAGCAACAATTAAGGTACTTAAATCATTGGCATTTGAAACCCAGAACAGCAGTGAAATTCCTAAACTATGTAGTGTAATACCGATTATAAAAAGCTGCTTTTTACCGAGATGACGATAGAGAAGCCCACCACTGGTCATCGATACCAATGCACCCACTGCATAGAGCAGCATAAATAAGCCAGTCTGTTTTGCATTAAACCCAAGGTTACGTTGTAAATTAAAGATACTCAGTAAATTCACACCAGTGAAAATACCGGGTACTGCGTAATAAACGATAAATGCATTGCGTAAATTATAATTTTTTAGCAATTGCAAATTAAGAATCGGATGAGCAGATCCTTTCGCGTATTTGAGGTAAATCAGAAGCATTGTGACGGAAAGTAGAAAGCTACTGATCGCGAGTACAACACTATGGTAATCGTTAAATAATGAGAAAGAGAGTAACAAACACAACAGGCTGACATTGACCATAAATAGTCCTAAAAAGTCAGGTTTCCCAGACGTTTTAGCTTTATTTTCTTTGATCCATCGCCACGCTAAAAAAGCAGTGATCATGGTAAAGGGAATATTGGCAAAAAACACCCAACGCCAAGATAAAGCATCAATAATTATGCCGCCAATCGTTGGTGAAAAGGCTGGTGCAATTAATGCAATTGCCATGATCATTGTGGAGATACGTTGCCGTTCATGGTTTGGAAACAGTGCAAATACCAATGCTTGACCGACAGGGATTAATAATCCGCCAGCCACACCTTGAACAAATCTCCAAAAAATTAAACTATGGATTGATTCACTCATGCCAATCAACCAAACGCTGACGGAAAAGAGCAGCATTGAATAACACAGCAATTTCCGATCACCCAATACGCTTGCTAACCATAAGCTCATGGGCATGATTAAAACCAAACCTAAAATATAAGCATTGCTTACCCATGCAACCATCGATGGGCTGACTGAGAAAGCTGTTGCTATATCGGGTAAGGCAATTGCAGACATGAAAATATTGATGCAATCAATAAAGAACCCAAGTAAAAACACTGTTGCTATTTTATAGCGATATGACATAGCGACCTCCAAGATGCAGGAGGGTACGATTCAGTCCTTTTATTGTCGATGCATGCGAAGTAAAATCATTGTTTAATAATTTCAAACAATCAGTGTGATTATGCAAAAAAACCTAAAACAGATTATAAGTTTTCTGCAAGTGGTTGATTCAGGATCATTTACCAAGGCAGCAGAGATTTTGGGTTTAAGTCGATCGATGGTGAGTATTGATATCAAGCATTTAGAACAGCATTTAAATGTAAGTTTGCTGATCCGTAATACGCGTAATATCGCACTGACTGAAATAGGCAAAAGCTTTTATGAGGATTTCAAACACATTCAATTGCAAATCGAAGAAGCTTTTGAGCGCAGTCAAAACTTAGCCACAAGTATCACAGGGATATTACGTTTTTCATCGACCAATGAATTTGGGCGGAAATTCATCTTGCCTTTGCTGGGGGAGTTTTGCCACCAATATCCTCAATTACAACTACAATATTCTTTTAATTCCTCTTTAGATGATTTGGTCACTGAAAAATTAGATTTGGTCATTCGGTTAGGAAACTTAAAAGACTCATCCATGCGGACACGAAAAATTGCTGAATATCCGATTTATTTAGTTGCCAGCCCTGAATTTTTAAAACGTTATCCGATCAATAGTAGTGCTGATTTAGCACATGTTCCTTGGATTGGTCATCGTTTATTGAATTGGCAGGATGCGCAATATGTTTTACAAAATGATCAAGGTGAAAAACATACATTGCCTTTTGTTAGAAGTCAGTATGAATCTAATTCGGCAGAAGCGATACATCAGATGACACTTGCTTCATTGGGTGTTGCGATATCTCCAGCTTGGTTGGTCGATGAAGATATTCAGCAAAATCGTTTAACTCGGGTGTTAGCTGATTTTGATTTACCTGTACAAAACGTCCAATTGCTTTATCCGAATACGGGAACCTTGCCTGCAAAAACCCGTGTCTTTATCGATTTTTTGGTGCAACGACTGTGTATTTAATCATGTCAAAATATATGTTGATATTGAGAATAGATAAAATGCATGGTCAATTGTTAGACTAGATTTCGCCAGATCAATTGTTTATATAAAACCAACAGGATATCATCAAAAAATATCACAACTCATCTGTATACATCTCAGTAAAATATAGCAAGATGAGCTTCGGTCTAAAAAGAATCTATAAAATGGTGTTGATGTTCTATGCGTGAGCCGTCCTCCTATCCGCCAGTTTCTGTGCCCATGAATCAGCAAGCATTGATTCAAAAAGGTGATATTGCACCGCAAACGCTGGTTGCCTGTGAGGAATGTGACACGCTCTATCATCGAATTCAGCTGACCCAAGGTGAACGTGCTTATTGTCTCTGTTGTGGTGCTGAGCTTTATCGGCAAAGCAAGCCATTTAGTGTTTTATTGGCAATGGTCACAACAGCGCTGATCGTATTTGTGATTGCCAATAGTTTTCCGATTGTTAAGGTGGAATTGCAGGGTAATGATTCCCAGACAACCCTACTGGGTGCTGCATGGGCGATGTTTCATGCCGGGCAAGGGCCGGTAGGTGTGCTGATTCTTATCACGACTTTCGTGGTGCCTCTATTGGATTTGTTACTGCTGTTCTATGTCCTTTCATCAGTTCATTTCTGTAAAGTTCGGCCTCGTTATTTAGTTGCAGCATTTCGTACCTTGTTTTTATTTAGAACATGGGGAATGGTTGAGGTATTTTTGATTGGGGTATTGGTTACCTTGGTTAAACTGGTCGGAATGGTTGTGGTGATTCCAGGCGTTGCATTATGGGGATTCTCCATACTGAGTGTATTACTGGTTTATATTGCCTCAGTAAAAGTCAAAGATCTTTGGGATGAGATCGACAGGAGACTTACATGAAAACTGAACCGTCTCAGGCTAATTTTTCAAAATACTCAGCGAATATAGACAGTAACAATTCGCTGCAATATCCAAGAGCCAAAGATTTGTCTTTGGTGCTTTGTCATTGCTGTGGAACGCTCAATAAAGAGGTTCCAGAGGCTGAAGCAAAACACGCTTCACATTGCTTGAAATGTCATAGTGTGCTGCATCAACGTAAACCAAAGAGCTTAGACAGAACCCTTGCTTTGGTGATTGCTGCGAGTATTTTGTATATTCCAGCCAATGTACTTCCGATGACCGTCACAGATTCTTTGTTAGGTAGTCAGCAAGATACGATCATGAGTGGTGTGATCTATTTTTGGCAGAATGGGGATTATTTGGTTTCTGCTGTTATTTTTATGGCCAGTATCTTTATTCCCATGTTAAAACTTTTGATTCTGTGTTTTCTGTTGATTGCAGTAAAAATGCAGTCTTCTAAACGTTTGCATTTTTCACCTGAGCATTGCTCAATGCTTTATCGGATCGTTGAGTTTATCGGTCGATGGTCGATGATTGATGTTTTTGTGGTGGCTTTATTGACCGCCCTGATTCAGATTCAATCACTGGCAACTATTCTCGCTGGGCCGGGCGCGGTTGCTTTTGGTGCAGTCGTGGTTTTAACCATGTTTGCTTCACTGAGTTTTGACCCGCGTATTATTTGGGATAATTATTCTGCTGCCCAGAATACGCGTAACAAGAACGGGCTTTCCCTGCAAGGCTCAGATGTGATTCACGTGGATCATCCTCCCTTGAATCATGATTTATCTAATTCCAGTCAATAAAACAATGATGGGTGTGTATGTCTGAAAATAAAACCAATAACGAAAGCTCAGATCATCAGGATCCTCATGCTGTAGATGAAACGCAGCAGATTTTACCTGAACCTGAGAAAAATAAAGGACGCTGGCGACCATCGTTGATCTGGCTGATTCCGTTTATTGCATTGCTGATCGGTCTGTCGTTGGCAGTCAAAGCGGTATTAGATACTGGTCCGACCATTAATGTTGCTTTTAGAACCGCTGAAGGGTTGGTTGCAGGTAAGACAACCGTTCGCTTTAAACAAGTGGATATCGGTCTTGTTCGCCAAATTGATCTTGCTGATGATCATTCACATGTTATTGCCAAAATTGAACTACGTAAGGATGCCAGTAATTTTGCTGCAAAAGATTCACGATTCTGGGTGGTTCGTCCTCGCATTGGTGCCAGTGGTGTTTCAGGAATTGATACCTTATTGTCGGGTGCTTATATTGAGGTTGATGGCGGTAAGGCTGAACAAAAACAGGATGAATTCACTGGCTTAGAAGTTCCTCCAGTCATTTCATCAGATGTACCGGGGAAAATCTTTTTCCTCAAAGCCAATAATTTAGGTTCACTGGATATTGGCTCTCCTATTTATTATCGTCAGATCAATGTGGGTCAAATTACTGCTTATCAATTGGCCAAAGATGGAAAGAGTGTTGAGCTACAGACCTTTATTCAAGCACCTTATGATAAGTTCGTGACAACCGATGCACGTTTCTGGCAGGCCAGTGGTGTCGATGTCAGCTTAAGTGCATCAGGATTTAAGCTAGATACCCAGTCTTTAGTGAGTATTATCGCAGGCGGTATTGCATTCGGTTATCCTGAGAATTCACATGCTGCTGTTGCTTCGGATCAAAGCCGTTTTAATTTATGGGATTCTCGTACTGAAGCATTGAAAGAGCCTGATGGAAATCCTCATCGCATTATTATGTATTTTGATCAGTCTCTACGTGGTTTGTCAGCAGGTGCACCGATTGACTTTATGGGAATTGAAATTGGCAATATACAGTCAATTAATGCTGAATTTGATGCAAATTACACTCAGATTCGTATGCGGGCTGAGGGGGTGATTTATCCATCTCGTTTAGCCAACGGTAAAGAGCTAGACCCTGATGGTGAAATTTTTAAACGCTTCATCGAAAGAGGCTGGCGTGCTCAAATGCGTACAGGAAATTTACTCACAGGGCAGAACTATATTGCCTTTGATCTATTCCCTAAAGCAAAACCAGCAAACTTAATCATCCGATCAAATGGTGTGATTGAGGTTCCAACCACACCAACCGAGTTGAAGGGATTACAAGCACAAGTATCGCAAATTGCAGATAAATTGAATAAATTCCCATTGGTAGAAATTGGGCAGGATGTACGTAAAACCCTCAATAATATGAACTCAGCGATTAGCTCAACAGATAAATTAGTGAAGCAGTTAGATGGTAAAGTTGCACCAGGACTACAAGCGACTTTGGATGATGTACGTAAAACCATGCGCTCTACTGAAACTATTTTGTCGAGTGACGCGCCAATGCAACAGGATGTTCGCCGTGCTTTACAGCAAATGACACGTGCTGCCGCATCTTTACAGTTAATGGCAGACTATATTGAACAACACCCTGAATCACTCATTCGTGGGAAAACGCCTGAGGTTAAAAATGGTAAATAAAAAAAATAGTCCACATTTTAAGTCCTATTTACCGCAGTCTAGTCGAGCAGGTTGTGGCCTGCTACTGGCCATTGTAGGTTTAATTGGCTGTTCCAGTTCGCCTACTCCAAATTACTATACCTTGACCCCAACAGTTAAACCCTTGGTGAGTTCAAATGTACGGGTAATTGAAGTACTGCCAGTGGGATTGCCAGACCGTTTAAACAGGGCACCCTTAGTCTTACAGGACAGCAGTGGTAAATCTAATGTATTGGATAATGAACGCTGGACGTCCACTTTGGCCGCTGAGTTACGTGATGGGTTGTCTGCAGGCTTACAACAGAAATTAGGTGCTGTAGATCGTTATAGTAGTGGTATGACTGGTGGTAAAGTGTCATACCGTGTTGCAACCGACTTTTCTCGGTTTGATATTATCGAACACTCCAACACACGTTCGTTAATGGGAGCGATGAATCGGGATATTGAGGTGGCGGTTGCTTGGATTATTAAACGTGATGATCCAGCCCGCCCCTTAAATCAGCCAACAGCAACACAGAATGCTGTGTTGCCCAACCGACAACTCAGTTGTCGAATGGCATTTACCGACGCAGTTGGTGCAGATGGCAACAAAATTGTTGATATAGTCAGTGTTTCACGGCAGTCATTGAGTAAGGTGGTTGAAGCGATTGCCGCTTCTGTAGTTGCAACAGAAGCCAATAAAGCTGTGGTGATGGAAGGGGTGACCTGTTCCTAAGCAAGCACTAAAAAAAGCACTAAAAAAAGCACCCCAGTTTTAAATAAAATCTGAGGTGCTGTTAAATTTGATTCAGTGTTAACAATCTAAAAAATTGAATATTTACAACTGCTTAAATATTAAACCATCGCTGGATCACTGACAGAATCTGCTCCTGTTTCAACGCGTCCTGCAAAGCGTCGATAAAACTTAGTATCCTGAGTACAAGTTACTGCAAAATCATACCATTGCCATGTATCTTTCAGTTCCCAATGTCGTGTTGATGTTTGACCTGCTTTTACAGTGATTTTTAACGCTGCGTCACTACGATAGACGACTGGATTAATGACCAGTTCAACATCTTTTGTGCCCGTATTGGTCAGGTCTAAATAAACATTACCATTGGCAATATCATAACACACACGAATTTCAGGATTGATTTGCAGGGTTTGATTACGATTTAAATCACCTTTGAAATGGCGATGAAAACCATTCGGTCCCATTACCCAAAGATCATACAAACCTTGATTATCCTTTTTCACATTCCAAACATCATCCAGTGTTTTACCCGCTTCTACAATGTAACGACGTGGGACACGGCTGAGATTTAACTTGTCATAGACATGAAAAACTGCGCCTTGAGTCCCTGTATTTGAGAACATGAGTTTAACTGTTCCATCATTTTGACAACGTGCACTGGTGTGTAATTCATAAGGCAATGCTTTAGACGGGCGAATACCACTGGCTTGAATTGGAAGTTGTAAATTGGTTGGAATCGGAACATTGGGCAGCTTTTGTTGAGCTGAACGAAGTTGATCTGCTTGCTCACGGGTTTGTTTACCTGTTAATTCTGGCAGAACATCTTCATTTGGGGTTTTAAAATTAAATGCTGAGGTTAAATCACCACAAATGGCACGACGATAAGGGCTGATATTCGTTTCTTTTACCCCAAAGCGTTGTTCTAAAAACATTAATACGGACGTATGATCAAACACTTGAGAGTTAACCACACCACCACGACTCCACGGTGAAATTACAAAGAGTGGTACTCGTGGGCCCGGTCCATAAACACCATTGTCTTTTTTAGGCTGGCTGTTGCTTCCTAGTGGCGCATCATGTAGATAATATTCATACTGCATATCAGCTTGGCTAAGTGTGGATTTACCTGCATACGTATTGTCTGCTTGTAAGGTTGGTGCTGATGGAGACGGAACATGGTCAAAATAACCATCATTTTCATCAAAATTGATCAAGAAAACGGTTTTACTCCAAACCTCTGGCACTGCTGTTAAAGCATCTAAGATTTCTTGAATAAACCAAGAACCTTGTACTGGGCTTGATGGACCTGGATGTTCACAATAGATGGATGGTGCATTGATCCAAGACACTTGGGGAAGTTTGCCTGTTTTGATATCATTTTTAAAAGCATCTAAAAACTCTTCGGGTTTATTGCCGGGCAGAGTGTTTGCGATACCTTTATACAGTGGATTTTTAGCATTATCGGTTGTGGCATCATAAGCTTTATAAGGTAACGGTTGCGCTGCTTTATTGTATGGACTATTCGGCGCACCACCACTTGAAACTGGGTAACCTGAGGCAATATTGGCTTTTTTAAAGGTACGGAATGCACCGAGCATGTTATCACCCCATTCATCCGGCATATTTTGATAGCAAATCCAGTTAACACCTGCCTCTTCTAAACGTTCAGCATAGGTTTTCCAAGTGTAGCCGACATCAACGTTTTTGGGATCACCATCAATCCAATCCCATTCATTATTCACAAACGCAGTACTGGTCGGTACTGCACCATTGGTGCCCGTTAAATGAAATGAACGATTGGCATCTGTACCCGTGTGCATTGAACAGTGATACGCATCGCAAATGGTAAAAGCATTGGCTAAAGCAAACTGATAAGGGATTTCCTGCTCTTTAAAATAACCCATTGCATAATCAGTTTTATGGGTGGGCCAGTTTGACATACGGCCGTTGTCCCATGCTTTTTGGCTATCCACCCAAGTATGATTTGTACCGGGTGCACGTTGTGCATTATTACTCGATCCATCTAAATGAAAAGGTGTTAATAAAGCACCATTACTTCGTTGTTGTTGCCATACAGTACGATCATTTTGCAAAGGAATG
>Ga0256795_1000740_pt1 | contig 11889 bp, 10 predicted proteins | sample MC6MC0946MT_FD_186353 | JGI IMG/M metagenome (GOLD analysis project Ga0256795, IMG submission 186353) | Metatranscriptome of enriched soil aggregate microbial communities from Iowa State University, Ames, United States - MC6-MC0946-MT... | ecosystem: Environmental > Terrestrial > Soil >... | reverse complement strand
CTCTCGAGACCGGCCGCACCCACCAGATCCGGGTGCACATGGCCTCGATCGGCCATCCGCTGGTCGGCGACGCGCTCTACGGCGGCGCCGCGGCCGCCGGCATGTCGCGCCAGGCGCTCCATGCTTTCCGGCTCGCGTTCGTGCATCCCATGACGCATGCGCCGCTGGAGTTCCGGTCGCCGCCGCCGGCCGACCTGGTTCAGGCATTGCAGGCCTGGGGGCTGGATTACAATCGCGTTTGACGGCCCGAGGGCCGCGCCGGCCACCCGAGGCCGGCCTTGCGTTGCATTCGCCGCGTGCCGGCAACGCCTTCTTCCATCCTTCTGAACAAGCGTCCCCGAGGCGCCTTTTCCCGGATAACGCGAACCATGAATACGGCGGATGCCAAGCGCATTCTCGAAACCGCCTTGATCTGTTCGAGCCAGCCGCTGCCGGTGCGCGACATGCGCGTGCTGTTCGACGACGAGCTGGGCGTGGACACGATCAAGGTGCTGTTGCTCGAACTGCAGGAAGACTGGGCGCAACGCGGCCTGGAGCTGGTGAGCGTCGGCAGCGGCTGGCGTTTCCAGAGCCGGCCCGAGATGCGCGACGCCCTCGATCGCCTGCATCCCGAGAAGCCGCCGCGCTACACGCGCGCCGCGCTCGAGACGCTGGCCATCATTGCCTACCGGCAGCCGGCCACGCGCGGCGACATGGAAGACATCCGCGGCGTCACGATCAACTCCCTGATCCTGAAGCAGCTCGAAGACCGCGGCTGGGTCGAGGTGATCGGCCACCGCGAAACGGTCGGCCGGCCCGCGCTCTACGCGACCACCCGCCAGTTCCTCGACGACCTGGGTCTGGCCTCGCTGGACCAGCTGCCGTTGGTGGAAACGCCCGCGCAGCAGGCGGCGCTGGTTGACGCACTGCAGCAGGCCGCGGGCGACCAGCCGGGGCTGCCGATCGACGGCGATGCGGCGGAAGAGGCCGTTGCGGAATCTGCAGAGGCCGCAGCCCCAGCAGAGGAAGAAGAAGGTGTGCAGGCCGAGCTCGCCATGGTCGATGCGCCGCCGGAGTCGGCTGAGTTGGCAGAGGTCGTCTCGACCGACGCGGCAGAGTTTGCCGAAGAGGTGGTGGCGATCGCCGAGGCCGCCGCGCCCGAAGAACCCGAATCTGAGGTCCCGTCCCCCGCAGCGGACGAGACCGACCCCCACGACCCCCACGCTGTTTCTCCCGGAAAAACCCCATGAGCTCATCCGACACCGACGACGCAGCGATGCTGCCGGTCGAACCCGAAGTCAAGAAGCGGAAGCGGGCCGCCACGCCCAAGAAGGTGACGGAGGTTGCTGTTGAATCCGTCGCTGCGCCCGCAGAGTCGGCAGGGGCCGAGGCCGGGGAAGCGCCGAAGAAGCCGCGTGCACCCCGCAAGAAGAAGGTGGTCGAGGCGCCGGCTGCCGATGAGCAATTGGTGAGCGCGGCGGAAGTCGCTCCTGCTGCGGAAGCTCCCGCGACGGTCCAGCCCGATGTGGCGCCCGTGGCTGCGGAAGTGGTGGCAGCCGAGGCAGACGAGCCGGCGCCGGTCGAAGCACAGCGTCCCCGGATGTCCGACGAGGACCAGGACGACGACCGCGGGGACGACGAAGACGACGAGGAAGACGAACCCGACGAAGAGGAAGACGACCTCGACCGCGCCCGTCGCGCCGCCGAGCGCGAGCAGCGCAATGCGCCGCCGACCGAGCCGATCCGTTTTGCCGACGTCATCTCCGGCCAGTTCGACGCCGACGAGGAAAGCCCCGAGGTCCCACCGCTCAAGCGCGTGCTGCTGCCCGAGGCCGATTCGCCCAAGCTGCACAAGGTGCTGGCGCAGGCCGGCCTCGGCTCGCGCCTCGAGATGGAGCAACTCATCTTGCAGGGCCGCATCTCGGTCAACAACGAGCCGGCCCACATCGGCCAGCGCATCCAGTACGGCGACCAGGTCAAGATCAACGGCAAGCCGATCCGCTACCGCATCGCACCGCCGCCGCCGCGCGTGATCGCGTACCACAAGCCCGTGGGCGAGGTCGTCACGCACGACGATCCGCAGAACCGCCCGACGGTGTTCCGCAAGCTGCCGCGTCTGCAGCAGGGCAAGTGGCAGTCGGTCGGCCGGCTCGACCTGAACACCGAAGGCCTGCTGCTGTTCAGCAGCTCCGGCGATCTGGCCAACCAGCTCATGCACCCGCGCTTCGGCCTGGAGCGCGAGTACGCGGTACGCGTGCTGGGCGCGCTCACCAGCGAAGAAAAGAAGAAGCTGCTCGAGGGCGTGCGCCTGGACGACGGCATGGCGCAGTTCGGCACCATCGAAGACGGTGGCGGCGAAGGCTCCAACTGCTGGTACCGCGTGACCATTTCCGAAGGCCGCAATCGCGAGGTGCGCCGCCTGTTCGAGTCGGTGGGCCATGCGGTCAGCCGGCTGATCCGCATCCGCTACGGCGCGATGGTGCTGCCGCGCGGTCTCAAGCGCGGTGCCTGGATGGAGCTCGATGAGCGCGACATCCAGGCGCTGTTCCAGGCCTCGGGCGGTGCGCAGGCGCGACCGGCGGGTCCGCTGCAACGCGGTCCCGGCGGGCCGGAGGGCGGCAGTCGCAATGGGCGGAACAAGAAGCGCCGCGGCAACAACAACCGCAACGGCGGCATGGGCGGTGGCCAGCCGCGTGAAGCGCGCGGCGAAGCACCGATCCCGAGTCCGCTGGGTGACGGTCGTCCGCCGCGCGGTGAGCGTGGAGGGCGCGGTGGTCCCAATCGGGGCGGTGGCAACGGTGGCCCGCCACAGCAGGGGCGCCGCGGCAACGCAGGTCCCGGCAACCGTCAGGGCGGCCAGGGGCAAGGGCAGGGCGGCAGTGGCAACCGGTCGGCGGGTGCTGGCGGTGGCGGCGCTGCGAACCAGCCCGATCCGATGAAGACCTCGCTCGGCTACATCGGCGCCGACAGCTTCTCGCGCCAGCGCAAGGAGCAGCGCGGCGGTCCGGGACGTCGCGGCGGTGGTGGCGGCTCGCAAGGTGGCGGTGGTGGCTTTGGCGGTGGTGGCGGCGGACGCCGCCGCGGACGCTGAAAGCCAGCCGTCGGAGCGCGGCCTTTCGCGGGGTTTTCACCAATCCCGCAGGTCGCGCCGGTTAAAATCAGAGGCTTTGTCGACGTGCCACGAAACAAATTCGTTGCAGTTGTGACAAAACACTTCAAAATCAAAGCTCAGGAAGCATTTCAATGGCTATCGAACGTACCCTTTCCATCATCAAGCCCGACGCCGTCGCCAAGAACGTCATCGGCAAGATCGTTTCCCGCTTCGAGGCTGCCGGCCTCAAGATCGTCGCCGCCAAGCTGGTTCACCTGTCGCGCAACGAAGCCGAGCAGTTCTACTCGGTGCACAAGGAGCGTCCCTTCTTCAAGGACCTCGTCGAGTTCATGATCTCGGGCCCCGTGTTCGTGCAAGTGCTCGAAGGCGAGAACGCCATCGCCAAGAACCGTGACCTGATGGGCGCCACGGACCCCAAGAAGGCAGCCGCCGGCACCATCCGCGCCGACTTCGCCGACAGCATCGACGCCAACGCCGTTCACGGCTCGGACGCGCCCGAAACGGCTGCCAACGAAGTGTCGTTCTTCTTCGCCGGCCTCAACGTCTACGCACGCTGAAGCCGTTGCTCGCCTGAATTCATGACCACAGCCAATCTGCTCGAATTCGATCTCGACGGGCTGGCTGCGTTCTGCGAAAAACTCGGCGAGAAAAAATTCCGCGCCACGCAGTTGTTCCGCTGGATCCACCAGCGTGGCGCCAGCGACTTCACCCAGATGACCGATCTGGCGAAGTCGCTGCGCGAGAAACTCGCGACCACCGCGCGCGTGGAGGCCCTGTCGGTCCTCACGCAGCATGAATCCAAGGACGGCACGATCAAGTGGCTGTTCGACGTCGGCGGCGGCGATGCGGTCGAGGCCGTGTTCATCCCCGAAGACGATCGCGGCACGCTGTGCGTGTCGTCGCAGGCCGGTTGCGCCGTCGGCTGCCGCTTTTGCTCGACCGGGCATCAGGGCTTCAGCCGCAATCTCACCACGGGCGAAATCGTCGCCCAGCTCTGGTTCGCCGAGCACTTCCTGCGCAAGCACCTGAATCGCAGCGAGCGCGTCATCTCCAACGTGGTGATGATGGGCATGGGCGAGCCGCTGCAGAACTACTCGGCGCTGGTGCCCGCCTTGCGCACCATGCTCGACGACAACGCCTACGGGCTGTCGCGCCGACGTGTCACCGTGTCGACCTCCGGCGTGGTGCCGATGATCGACCGCCTGGGCACCGATTGCGCCGTGGCCATGGCTGTCTCGCTGCATGCGCCCAACGATGCGCTGCGCGACGACCTCGTGCCGCTCAATCGCAAGTACCCGATCGCCGAACTGCTCGAGGCCTGCAAGCGCTACCTCGTGCATGCGCCGCGCGACTTCATCACCTTCGAGTACTGCATGCTCGACGGCGTGAACGACCAGCCCGAACATGCGCGCCAGCTGATCGAGCTCGTGCGCAAGCACGACGTCTCGTGCAAGTTCAACCTGATTCCGTTCAACCCGTTCCCGGCGTCGGGCCTGCTGCGCTCGCCGCAACCGCGTGTGCTGGCCTTTGCCCGCACGCTGAGCGAAGCGGGCCTCGTGACCACCGTGCGCAAGACGCGCGGTGACGACATCGACGCCGCTTGCGGACAGCTCGCCGGCGACGTGAAAGACCGCACCCGTGCGGCCGAGCGCATGGCCCAGCGCCGTGCGGCGGTGGCCGAGCGTCCCGTCGTTCTGCACCCGACCCGCGCCAAGACCCCCAAGACCACCGTTCCCCAGGAGCATTGACGCAATGAGCATGGCCTTTCCGACGACGACCGCGAGCGTGCAGCGAGTGCTGAGCGCAGGAATCGCGAGCGTCGCCGTGGCGCTTCTTCTCGCGGGCTGCGTCAACACGCGAACCACCACCACCGGGCTTGTCGGCAGCGGGGCCGACAGCGGTACCACTGCCGTGACCGACGTCGACGAAAACAACCGTCGCCGTGCCCGCCTGCGGATGGAGCTGGCGGCCGGCTATTTCGAACACGGCCAGCCCTCGGTCGCCCTCGAAGAGCTCAAGCAGGTGCTGGCCATCGACCCGAACTACGCCGACGCCTACAACCTGCGCGGCCTGGTCTACATGCGGCTGGACGACGCCGGCCAGGCCGAAGACAGCTTCCGCCGCGCGGTCGCAATCAATCCGCGCGACGCCAACACGCGCCACAACTATGGCTGGCTGCTGTGCCAGCAGAACCGCTACGGCGACGCCGCGCAGCAGTTCGCCGCGGCACTGGCCGTGCCCAGCTATGCCGACCGTGCCAAGACGCTCATGACCCAGGGGGTGTGCGAGCTCAAGGCCGGCCAGCGGCCGCAGGCCGAGCGCAGCCTCCTGCAGGCCTACGAGCTCGATGCCGGCAATCCGGTGGTCGGCTTCAACCTGGCCTCGGTGCTGGCGCAGCGCGAAGAATGGTCGCGCGCGCAGTTCTACGTCCGCCGTGTCAACAACAGCCCCTCGGCCAATGCCGAGACGCTCTGGCTCGGCATCAAGATCGAACGGAAGCTCAACAACCGCGAGGCTGTCGCGCAGCTGGGCGGTCAATTGCAACGACGTTTCCCTCAATCGCGGGAGGCAATGGCGTACGAGCGCGGGAATTTCAATGACTGAACGGGTTTCGGAGTTCGGGACGTCCGCGGCGCTGCCGCTGGCAGAAGGCGACGTCGCGCACAAGACGGCCGGTGACATGCTGCGCGAGGCGCGCGAAGCGCACGGCCTGCACATCGAGATGGTGGCCGCGGCGCTCAAGGTGCCGCCGCAAAAGCTGATCGCACTCGAGGCCGACGATATCGCCTCGCTGCCCGACCCGGTGTTCGCCCGGGCCCTGGCCAGCAGCGTGTGCCGCGCACTGCGCATCGATCCGGCGCCAGTGCTTGCCAAGCTGCCGGGCGCACAACGTGCACCGCTGGCCGAAACCAACCGCGCGCTGAATGCCCGCGTGGTCTCCGACACGCCGCGCTGGAACGGTGGACGCTCCGGCGGCCTGCCGTCGCGCGCGCTGCTGACGGTCGTGGTGCTGCTCTTGATCGGCGCCGGCGTGCTGTTCTGGATGCCGCAATCGGCGTTCGACCAGATCGGCGCCTCCGTCGCGCGGCTGACTGCAAAGAACGAGGCTGAGACCATGCCGCCGCCCGCGGATCCGGCCGATGTCTCGGAGCCCGTGCCGACGCAGGCCGTGGCGCCGACCGGCCCCGTGGGCGCCGCACCGGCCGCCGGCGTGGCGGCTGCCGCGCCAGCCGCCCCGGCCTCCGCACCCATCGCGGCCGTCGCCAACACCAGCGCCAGCACCGCCAGCAGCCAGCAGCTCGTCTTCGTGGCGCGCGAGGAATGCTGGATCACCGTCACTGAAGCTGGCGGCAAGCAGTTGCTGCGCCGCAGCCTGCAGGTCGGCGAGACCGTCGGGCTGTCGGGCACGCTGCCGCTGTCCGTGGTGGTGGGGCGTGCATCGGCCGTCGATGTGCAGGTGAACGGAAAGCCCTACGATCTGAAGCCTGTCACCCGCGGAGGCGGCGTGGCGCGTTTCGAGGTGAAATCGTGACAACCGACTGCACTCCCCAACCCATCGAATCGGCGGCGCCCAAGGCGCGCCGCTCGCGCCAGGCCAGCGTGGTCTGGGGCCCGCGCATCGTCACGGTGGGGGGCGACGCGCCCACGCGCGTGCAGTCGATGACCAACACCGACACGGTCGACGCCATCGGCACCGCGATCCAGGTCAAGGAGCTCGCCATTGCGGGCTCCGAAATGGTCCGCATCACCGTCAACACGCCCGAAGCCGCCGCGCAGGTGCCCTACATCCGCGAGCAGCTCGACCGCATGGGCATCGACGTGCCGCTGATCGGCGACTTTCACTACAACGGCCACCGCCTGCTCACCGACTATCCGGCCTGTGCCGAGGCGCTGAGCAAGTACCGCATCAACCCCGGCAACGTGGGCAAGGGTGACAAGAAGGACAAGCAGTTCGGCCAGATGATCGATGCGGCCATGCGCTGGAACAAGCCGGTGCGCATCGGCGTGAACTGGGGCAGCCTCGACCAGGAGCTGCTCGCCAGCCTGATGGACACCAACAGCCAGCGCGCCGAGCCCTGGGACGCCAAGCAGGTGATGTACGAGGCGCTGATCACCTCGGCCATCGAATCCGCCAAGCTCGCCGAGTCGATGGGCATGGCCGGCAACCAGGTCATCCTGTCGTGCAAGGTAAGCGGCGTGCAAGACCTGATTTCGGTCTACCGCGAACTCGCGAAGCGCTGCGACAACCCGCTGCACCTGGGCCTGACCGAAGCCGGCATGGGCACCAAGGGCACGGTGGCGTCGGCCACGGCGCTGTCGATCCTGCTGCAGGAGGGCATCGGCGACACGATTCGCGTGTCGCTCACGCCGCAGCCGGGCGAGTCGCGCACGCAGGAAGTGCTGATCGCCAACGAAATTCTCCAGGCCCTGGGCCTGCGCGTGTTCGTGCCGAGCGTCACGGCCTGCCCGGGGTGCGGTCGCACGACGAGCACCACCTTCCAGGAACTGGCCAAGCAGATCGACGACTACCTGCGCCTGCAGATGCCGGTCTGGCGCAAGAAGTACCCCGGTGTCGAGACGCTGAAGGTGGCCGTCATGGGCTGCATCGTCAACGGCCCCGGCGAGAGCAAGCACGCCGACATCGGCATCAGCCTGCCCGGCACGGGCGAAGCACCGGCTGCGCCGGTCTTCATCGACGGCGAAAAGGCCCTCACGCTGCGCGGCGACAATATCGCCAACGAGTTCCACCAGCTCGTCGAAACCTACATCGAAAAGCGCTTCGGCAGCGAACACACTGTCCTGGCCTGACACCTCCGCAGACTCATGGCTGAAAAACTGAATGCCGTCAAAGGCATGAACGACATATTGCCGCCCGAATCGGCGCGCTGGGAGTGGCTCGAAGCCACCGTGCGCGACCTGATGGGGCGCTATGCGTACCGCAACGTCCGCACCCCGATCCTGGAGCACACGGCGCTGTTCGTGCGCGGCATCGGCGAGGTGACGGACATCGTCGAGAAGGAGATGTACGCCTTCGAAGACCGTTCGGACAAGCATGGGCAGGCCGAGCACCTGGCGATGCGCCCGGAGAACACGGCCGGCCTCGTGCGCGCCGTGATCGAGCACAACATGCTCTACGAAGGGCCCAAGCGCCTCTGGTACACGGGCCCGATGTTCCGCCGCGAAAAGCCGCAGCGCGGGCGCTTCCGCCAGTTCCACCAGATCGGCGCCGAGGCGCTCGGCTTTGCCGGCCCGGATGTCGACGCCGAACTGATCCTGCTGGCCATTGCGCTGTGGAAGGCCGTCGGCCTGACCGATGTGCGCCTGGAACTCAACAGCCTGGGCCAGCCGGCCGAGCGCGCGCTGCACCGCGCCCAGCTCATCGCCCACTTCGAGCAGCACGCCGACAAGCTCGACGAGGATGGCAAGCGTCGCCTGCACAGCAACCCGCTGCGCATCCTCGACACGAAGAATCCGGTGATGAAAGAGGTGGTCGAGTCGGCGCCGAAGCTGATCGACTTTCTCGGCGCCGAATCGTTGGCCCACTTCGAGGGGCTGCAGGCCATCCTCAAGGCCAACGACATCGCCTTCACGATCAACCCGCGCCTCGTGCGCGGGCTCGACTACTACAACCTCACGGTGTTCGAGTTCGTGACCGACCGCCTCGGCGCGCAGGGCACGGTGTGCGCCGGCGGCCGCTACGACGACCTCATCGCCCAGATCGGCGGCAAGCCGGCGCCCGCGGTGGGCTGGGCCATCGGCGTCGAGCGCGTGCTCGACCTACTGAAAGAGCAGGGCGCCGAAGTGCCGGCACCGGTGCCTGACGTCTATGCCATCGTGCCCGACGCTGCTTCGATGCCCGTCGTGCTGCGCGCCTTGCAGCAGCTGCGCGAAACCGGCGTGCGCGTGCAGATGCACGCCAGCACCGCCGAGGGCCTTGCGAGCTTCAAGGCGCAGATGCGCAAGGCGGACGCCAGCGGTGCCACCTACGCGCTGATCTTCGGCGCCGATGAACTTGCGCGCGGTGAAGTGACTCTCAAGGCCTTGCGCGACGCCAGCGTCGCGCAGTCCGCCCGTTCACTTGCTGAAGTGACCACCTGGGCCGCCACCCTACAATCGCCGGCTCCCAACCTCTGACAGCGCATGGCCACCCATCTCGACCTCGAAGAACAGGAACAGCTCGACCAGCTCAAGCATTTCTGGAACACCTACGGCACCCTGATCACCTGGACCGTGCTGCTCGTCGCCGGCGCCTTCGTGGCCTGGAACGGCTGGCAGTACTACCAGCGCACCAAGGCTGCCCAGGCCGCGGCCCTTTATGACGAGGTCGAGCGCAGCACGCAGTCGGGCGACGTCGAGCGCATCCAGCGCGTGATGACCGACATGAAGGACCGCTTCGCAGGCACCGCCTACGCGCAGCAGGCCGGCCTGCTGGTCGCCAAGACGCTGTTCGACAAGGGCAACGCCGACGGCTCGCGCGCCGCGCTGGGCTGGGTTGCGCAGAACGCCGTCGACCCGGGTTACCAGGCCATCGCCAAGCTGCGGCTCGCGGCCGAGCTGCTCGACGCCAAGTCCTATGACGACGCGCTCAAGCAACTCGACGGCAAGGTGCCGACCGAATTCGAACCGCTGGTGGCCGACCGCAAGGGCGACATCTACATGGCGCAAGGCAAGCGCGACGAGGCGCAGGCCGAGTACCGCAAGGCCTGGACCGGCCTGGGCGCCGGCTCGGACTACCGTCGGCTGGTCGAGATCAAGCTCAACGCGGTCGGTGTCGACCCGAAGACCCTGGCGCCGACCGTCACCGTGACGCCCGCCGTCCCCAAGAACTCCTGATCGCACACCCTCATGAATTTCAAGCGTTTCATGCCTGAATCGACCGCCCTGCGCGCGGGTTCTGCTCTTGTTCTGGTAGCGCTCCTGGCCGCCTGCTCGGGCTCCGGCAAGCCCAAGCCCGCCGAGCTGCCGGCCAACCCGTCCCTGATGGGTGTGCGCCAGGCCTGGAACGTGCGGATTCCGGGCGTCGAATTCCCGCTCACCGCCGATGTCAGCGGCGACATCGTGACCGTGGCCGGCAGCGACGGCACGGTCGTCGCCATCGACGCCCGCGCCGGTCGCGAAACCTGGCGCGCCAGCGCCGGCGCGCCGCTGGCGGCCGGCGTCGGCAGCGACGGTTCGCTGACGGCCGTGGTCACCACCAACAACGAAGTGGTCGCCATCGAGAACGGCAAGGTGCTGTGGAAGCAGCGCCTGTCGGCCCAGGCCTTCACCGCACCGCTGGTGGCCGGCCGCCGCGTCTTCGTGCAGACCGCCGACCGCAGCGTCAGCGCCTGGGACGGCCAGAGCGGCCGTCGCCTGTGGCAGCAGCAGCGCCCGGGGGAAAACCTCGTGCTGCGCAAGTCGGGCGTGCTGATCGCGGTCGGCGACACGCTGGTCGCCGGTCTGGGTGGCCGACTCGTCGGCATGAACCCCGGCAACGGCAGCTCGCGATGGGAAGCGCCCATTGCCGCGCCGCGCGGCACCAACGACGTGGAACGCCTGGTCGACCTGACCGGCAGCGTGAGCCGCTACGGCGACACGGTCTGCGCACGCGCCTACTACGCCAGCGTCGGCTGCGTCGACACGCTGCGCGGCCAGCTGCTGTGGAGCAAGCCGGCCTCGGGTGCCGACGGCGTGAGCGGCGACGAGCGCTTTCTCTACGGCACCGAATCGGATGGCAGCGTCACCGCCTGGCGTCGCGCCGACGGCGAGCGCGCCTGGCAGATGAGCCGCCTGAAGAACCGCGAACTGACCGCGCCGCTGGCCGTGGGCCGCTCGCTGATCATCGGCGAGAGCACCGGCACGCTGCACTTCGTGTCGCGCGAGGACGGTGCACTGCTCAACCGCGTCACGCCCGACGGCTCGGCCATCACCGTGACGCCGGTGCTGGCCGGCAACACGGTGGTCGTCGTGACCGCCAAGGGTGGTGTCTTCGGCTACCGTCCTGAATAATCATTTTTTGTCTTTCTCTTACTTCCAAGGCCCGACCATGAAAACCGCGCCATCGAAAGGCCGGCCATGAAGCCGGTCGTGGCCCTGGTCGGCCGTCCCAACGTCGGCAAGTCGACGCTCTTCAACCGCCTGACCCAGACGCGCGACGCCATCGTCGCCGACTTCGCCGGCCTCACGCGCGACCGCCACTACGGCAACGGCCGCCTGGGCAAGCACGAGTTCATCGTGATCGACACCGGCGGCTTCGAGCCCGATGCCGGCAGCGGCATCTACAAGGAAATGGCCAAGCAGACGCGGCAGGCCGTGGCCGAGGCCGACGTCGTGATCTTCGTGGTCGATGCCCGCGAAGGCCTCTCGGCGCAAGACCACGACATCGCCAACGAGCTGCGCCGGCTGGGCAAGCCCTGCGTGCTGGCGGCCAACAAGGCCGAAGGCATGCACGACGGCACCAAGCTGGTCGACTTCTACGAGCTGGGCTTCGGCGACGTGCACGGCGTGTCCGCGGCGCACGGGCAGGGCATGCGCGACCTGGTCGAGCTGGCGCTCGCGCCGCTGAACCTGGCCGATCCGGACGACGAGGAAGACGAAGACGACGTCAACAAGCCGATCAAGCTGGCCGTGGCCGGCCGGCCCAACGTCGGCAAGTCCACGCTGATCAACACCTGGCTCGGCGAAGAGCGTCTGGTGGCCTTCGACATGCCCGGCACGACGCGCGACGCCATCTCGGTGCCCTTCGAGCGCAACGGCCAGCGCTTCGAGCTGATCGACACCGCCGGCCTGCGCCGCAAGGGTCGGGTGTTCGAGGCGAT
>Ga0256795_1000732_pt1 | contig 11988 bp, 6 predicted proteins | sample MC6MC0946MT_FD_186353 | JGI IMG/M metagenome (GOLD analysis project Ga0256795, IMG submission 186353) | Metatranscriptome of enriched soil aggregate microbial communities from Iowa State University, Ames, United States - MC6-MC0946-MT... | ecosystem: Environmental > Terrestrial > Soil >... | reverse complement strand
TGTAATGAATGCACAGGTTGATTCATTAGAACAAAGTATTGACGATACAAGACTTGAAGAATTAGTCATTACAGGACAGTTTGAACCCCAATCTATAAAGAAATCGGTACATAATGTAAGAGTTATTTCTAAAGCTGATATAGATAATTTAGCAGCTAATAATTTAGGAGATGTTTTAACACAATATTTAAATATTAGTGTTTCAAGTAACGAACAAACTGGGAGATCTACTGTATCACTTTTTGGATTAGATTCACAATATTTTAAAATCCTTATTGATAATATTCCGGTTGTGAGTGATACTGGTTTGGGAACCAATGTTGATTTATCTCAAATTAACCTTAATAACGTAGAGCGTATCGAAATTATTGAAGGCGCAATGGGAGTAACGCATGGAGCCAACGCTGTAAGTGGAATTTTGAATATAATTACAAAAAAAACTAGTAAGTACGATTGGGAACTTTCTGCAAGCATACAAGAAGAGACAGTTGGTAAAGAATATGACTTATTTGATAAAGGAAGACATATACAAAACTTTAAAGTATCACATAATTTTCTTGATAATTGGTATGTTTCTGTTGGAGCTAATCGAAGTGATTTAAGAGGATTCTTTAATGGACGTGAAGGTAAAGATTATTCAGTAAACGATGGTAAACGAGGAATAGATCAACTTCCAAAAGACCAATTAATTACAAATACAACTATTGGGTATCAAAAAAATGAAACAAGAATTTTTTATAAATTTGATTTTTTAGACGAAACAATAAGTTATTTTAATCCAGTAGTGGTTCCTGTAAGTAACTATCCTTTTCCTGATACTTACTACTCACGCGATAAACGTTTTATAACCAATAGATTTTTTCATCATTTAAATTACTACGGTAAGTTGTTTAATGATCTTACATTTAATATATCATTATCTCACCAAAAACAACAACGGGATGAAGAGCTTTTTAACTATTACATTCTAGATAAAAATGAGGTAGATAACAAAAAAAATGTAAGTTATTCTAAAGAAGTGTTCTATTCAACAGGAAGTATTACAAACTTTACTAAGAATAAATATTTCGATTTTCAGTTAGGATATGAATTTGTAAACGATAATAGTTTTGCAAACGGATCTAATGGAACTTTTATAGATGATGATAAACAAATAGTTAATATACGAGAGCGTATCGAGAATTACGATGTTTATGCTTCAGCTGAGGTGAATTTTACAGAAAAGTTGTCAATGCGTACAGGTATTAGACATTCTTTTCATTCTAAGTTCGATGATCAAACATCATATTCTTTAGGAGCTCGTTATTTGTTTAATAAAGGAATAGAAGCTAGATTGTCATCAGGACTTTCATTTAGAACACCAAATTTTGATGAGTTATATACTTATATGGTAGATTCTAACCACAATATTCAAGGTAATAGAGATTTAATACCAGAAAAAAGTAATTATACCGAAGCAAGTATTAAAAAAAATACAACATTTAAGTCGGGCTTAACTATGTATAACAGTCTCTCTTCTGGTTTAATGTTTGTACAAGATAGAATAAGTTTGCTTTTAACAGCTAGAGACCCCATTTTAACTTATAAATATATAAATGTTAACGATTATAAGATGTGGAATATCACATCTGACAATCAAATAGGATATAACAATTGGAATTTATCATTAGGTGTTGCTTTAAGAGGTATTTCACAAACAATTGATACAGGTGCCTTAGAAACAAGTTCAGACGATAAGTTCTTTTATTCCTTAAATTTTAATACTGCGATAAGCTATAATTGGGAAAAATATAAAACATTATTTGCATTGTACTTAAAACACAATGGCAAAATGCAACAGTTTGAAGTTGATTCGCAAGATAATTCAAAATTTGTATTATCAACATTATCATCATATGATATGTTAGATTTTACTGTTAGAAGATTATTCTTTAAAGGGAAATTTGAAACTATGGTAGGTGCACGTAATTTGTTAGATGTAACCACTATACAAAGTACATCATCATCTGGTATTGGTGGAAGTGCGCATGCCTCATCAAGCAATTTGATGTTAGGTTATGGGCGGTCATATTTTGTTAAACTTACGTACAATCTTAATTTTTAATATATAATTATATCATGAAGAAGTATTTATTATTTTTTTCGTTTTTGCTTTTAGCACTTTACTCTTGTAAAGATGATAACGGAGTAGATTCAGGACCAGCTGCAGTAAGTTTTGCTGTTCCGTCTGCAAATCTAACCGAAGATGTAACAGATGTTGTTATTTCTTTCTCAAAGGCTACATCATCTGCAGGTACAATTACCCTTGGTGTAGCAGAAACAGAAGCTAAATATGGTGTTGATTACACTACAAACCCAACAGGATCTGCATCAGCATTAACAGTTCCATTTGAAGCTGGTGTATCTAAAGTAGTTTTCAAATTTAATAAATTGGTTCCTGCTGTTGAAGGTGAGGTTAAAAATGTAAAATATACCATTAATGCAATCTCAACTAACTATGAGATTACTGGAAACAATACAACGGTTTTAAACTTTAACGAAACGGCTCTTACAGGTAAATCATTAGCTCCGCAAGTAGGTGGTCCATCACAGTCTAATCAGGTTTATATCGATTTAAGTAGCGGTGCAATGACAACTGTACCTCGTGTTTCTTGGGATTTAGGGTTTTACTCTGGTAACGAGTTTAGAGTTATCTTGAATAACTCTGTAAAAATGTCTGCAAAATCTTTAAACAATACAAATCTAGTAGCAGTTGTAGCAGAAGATAACACAATGCTTATCTCTCAAGGTGCTGGAAGTGTGAATCAAATTGATAACCCAACGGGTGTAATTACTGGAACTGCAATTGCAGAAGTATCAGCTAATGATGCAGAGAACTCTGTTTATTTAATTAATTTAGGAAGTAATCCAGGTTCTACACCTCCGGCTTTAGGTTCTCCGGCAGCTGATAGCGGATCTCACAGAGGTTGGAAAAAAGTTAGAATTTTAAGAAGTGCTAACGGTTACAAATTTCAATACGCGGATTTAAATGCTACAACATTTAATGAAGTTATAATTGATAAAAATGCTGCTTTTAACTTTAATTTCTTCAGCTTCACTGCTAATGCAACAGTAAATGTGGAACCACAGAAAGAAAAATGGGATCTTAATTTTACTACTTTTACAAATATTTTCGGAGGTAATACTCCATATTTCTTCCCTGATTTTGTAGTAAATAACAGTAGAGGTGGAGCATTAGCTTACAGTGTTTCTACAGCTGATTTTTCTTTCGATAATTTTACAATGGCTAATGTTGATCAATCTAAATTTATTAACGACCAAAGAGGTATTGGTTCATCTTGGAGAGGAACAAGTGCTCCGGGACCTGATGGAAATCCAATGTCACAATTCGTTCTTAAAACCGATATTTTTTATGTATTGAAAGATCCAGCAGGAAACATCTACAAAATTAAAATGACAGGTGGTGCTTTGCCTAATTTAGAAAGAGGTCACCCAACTTTTGTTTACTCTTTACTATAAGATAAATCATTATATTTTTGAAAGGCTCGCATATTGTGCGAGCCTTTGCTTTTGGAGCTAATTGTTAACGAAATCTTATAAAATTATTGTAAATCAGTGGTTTATAATTTTATTTGTATCTTTGCAAAGGAAATTCAAATAGTGACAGGGTTTGAGAAATGATATTGAATGATAAAAAAATGTTCTTATTTTATTGTAACTGCCAGTGCAATTGCTTTAATAACTATGGCTTTCAAAGGCGTTGAAACAACTTTAATAACTAACCATTATTATAAGATTAGTGAGCCTTTAGCGTACAACGTTTCAACACATGAAAGCACTTTGAGTGATCTTAATGAGAAATTAAATAATACAGATTTTTCAATTGAAACAAATAACACTTTTATAGATTTTAAAGAAGCATTAGCGGTTAAAGAATCGGATGGAGATTATAAAACAGTGAATTCGTACGGATATATGGGGAAATACCAATTTGGTAAAGGTACCTTAAAGTATATCGGTTTAAAGAATACACAAGATTTTTTGAACAATCCGGCGTTACAAGAAAAGGCGTTTGTGGCTTATGTACAAAAAAACAAATGGATTTTACGAAAAGAAATTCAAAAGTACGCAGGTAAAACAATACGCGGAATTTTAATTACAGAATCCGGAATTCTAGCAGCTGCACATTTAGGTGGAGCAGGTTCAGTTCAAGATTTTTTAAGATCAAATGGTAATGTTTCGTTTGTAGATGGCTACGGAACTGATATTAAAACGTATTTAAAAGCATTTGCAAATTACGATTTAACAACAATTAAAGCAGAAAAGAATCCAAAAATAGCATAAAATTAGATTTTTTTTGCCCAATAAAAAAGTCCTAATCTTTATTGATTAGGACTTTTTTATTTATTAAGGTTACTTTTATAATGAAGATTTAATTAACCTCTTGCTTTTTTCTTGCTGTTAGATTTAGTGCTACCTACTTTGGTCATTGCATTTCTAAATCCAACGAAATCAGATGCAGAATATTGATCAATGAATCTGCGTGTTGCAGGATCTAACCAATAAGCTCTGTCTTTCCAAGAACCACCTTTAATAACACGTGAGCTGTTATTAATTAAACTAGTTCTTGCAGCATCATCTAATGTATATGTTAAATTACCTTGAGCATCATAAACAGCTTGGTCTTGTGGTGAATTATACATTGTACCTTTTTGACCAGCTTTTTCGAATGTATCACCATCTTTATAAGCTATACTGTTATCACCTTGGAAATTTCTTCTTTGGAAAGTGTCTTCAGTTCCAACTCCTTCTTTTTGAACTTCACCAGGTAAAGCGCGTGGGCGTAGTTTTCCGTTTGGTAATGTATCGTATTCAATATTTGCACTTACAACCTGTACCGTTCCGTCTGGACCAATAACACTTTTGTTGTAAACGTTTCCACGGAAATAGTTCATATCGTTAACTTCAGAAGAAATTGCCGGACGGTAAACGTCTGCAACCCATTCAGCAACGTTTCCTGCCATATCATATAATCCCCAATCATTTGAAGGGAATGATTTTACAGCAGTTGTAATTTCACCAGCATCAGTAGACCATCCTGCGATACCGCCATAATCTCCACGACCTTGCTTAAAGTTAGCTAAATAATCTCCTTTTGATTTACGTGAGTTTGTACGAACATCGTCAGATCCCCAAGGATATTTGTTTCTACCTTGTTGGTTGTTGTAAACACGATCTGATTTTCTTACGCTAGCTGCATATTCCCATTCAGCTTCTGTTGGTAAACGGAATTCAGCAGAAATAATACCATATTCCATTTTTGCATAAACACCACTTTGTCCGTCTTTAGCACGGTTTTTAACACCTTTAAAAACAATACTGTCATTACCTGCATAAGCTTTGCTTGGTGCATTTAAGTATGTATTTGTAGAAAAAGATTGTTCTCCGTAAACTTTATCTGTTTTAGCGTTTTTGGCAATGTAGCCAGCACGCTCTAAATTTAATTCGTTCACACGGTCGGTTCTCCATTTAGAGAAGTCGTTAGCCTGAACCCATGAAACACCAACTACAGGATAGCTTTGGTACGCAGGGTGGCGTAAATACGTGTTTGTTAAAGTTTCTGTGAACCCTAACTGATTGCGCCATACTAAAGTGTCTGGTAACGCAGAAGAATATATCTGACGGTATCTTGCTTCAGTTGGTGGGTAAACCGCTTTGGTCCATGAAAGATATTCTGTGTACATAAGGTTTGTTACCTCTGTTTCGTCCATAAAAAACGATTGTACATATTGTTGTGTAGCGCCGTTGTTCCACTCGCCCATAACGTCATCTTGTACGCGTCCCATTGTAAATGTACCCCCTTCAATAGCAACCATTCCGTAAGGAACTTCGGTGCCATCGTATGACGTGTTATATTGGAAACCACCTTTTTTGTCGTTTATTTTCCAGCCGGTTGCCGAAGACGAAGTAGCGTTACTGTTTCCACAACTTGTAAGTCCAATTGACGCTGCCATTACAGCTATCAATTGTAGTGTCATAATTTTATTAATCTTCATTGTTAAAGTAGGTAATAAATTTCGTTGCAATATAATAATTAGCTTTTGATTAACAATATTAAAATCAAAAATATTTAAAAAAAACTTAAAAAATGAAAAATATTAAAGTCTTCCTATACGTTGTACTCATAAATGTAATTATTTTAATTATTTTTATCAAATTATTAATAGATGTTTATTTTCTATATAAATGAAAAGACTGTTACCTGTTTTTGCTTTCTTGGGTTTTTATACCGTAAATGCCCAAACTAAAGATGTTCAATTACAATGGACCGAGCAAACTATTACTATAAGTAGTGAAGAAAGCTTTTTTGTACCGAGTTTTCAATCGGAATATTTTACATATAATTCCAGCAATAAAGTTGTGAGTGCAAATGCCATTATTAAAAATGCACAAGGCAATAAAGTGCGTATTGTCTCACATAAATTACAAGCTATTGATATTTCTAAGTATAAAGATATCAATCCTAAAAATATTCCAAATGAAATTAACCCGAGTGTAAGGATCTTTATTACGAAAGGCGTACAGTCTGCAATTGTAGATTTTAATCCTATTGTTAAAACTGCAGGAGGGTATAGTAAGGTAACCAATATAGTTTTCGAAGTTTACGGAGGAAGAAATATTCAAGCAAAGGATACAGATTTTAGTGTTCAAAATTCCGTTTTAGCTCAAGGGAACTGGTATAAGTTTAAAGTTAACGAAACCGGTGTTTATAGGTTAGATCGTAACTTTTTTGCTAAATTAGGTATTCCGAACGATGTAGATCCACGTACAATTAAGGTTTATGGGTATGGCGGTGATATGTTACCGCTTGCTAATAGTGAGAACCTGCATTTTGATTTGCCTGAAGTTGCTATTCAGTTTCTAGGTGAGCAAGACGGTACTTTGAACGATAGCGATTATGCGCTTTTTTATGGAGTTGGAACAAAAGGTTGGAGCACAGAAAATGCTACCCATTTAAATTTGTATAGTAATGATGCGTACTATTATGTTACATATGGTGGAACAGTTGGTAAGCGTATGCAAACGTATATCGAACCTTCTGGGGGGGCAACGGTTAATTATACTGATTATATTGCACGATCTTATGATGAAAAAAACATTGAAAACATTGTACAGTTAAGTAGAAAAACTTTTGGCGAAAATTTCGGACAGAGTTTTAATAAACAGGTTGTTTTACAAACCCCAATGTTAAATTCTTCAAAACCGGCAACAATTGGTGTAAACGTAGCGGCAATTTCTCAAAATCAATCTTCTTTTAACATCGCTTTAAACAATCAGCAAATTGGTACACAAAATGTGAATGGTAAATCAAGCAGCGTTTTAGGTGGCGAAGGTTATTTTTCGCACGAAATGAATTTGAACAGCGAAACCAATAATTTTACTATTAGCTTTAATAATAACGGAGTTCCATCTGCGCGCGGATTTTTAGATTTTGTAGCGATTGATTACTACAAACATTTGGCAGGATACAACAAACAATTTAAGTTTAATTTTGCAGATGCTGTTTCGCAAGTCGGTGTAGGATCTTTTCAGATAAACAGTGCACAAAGCATTACACAAGTTTGGGATGTTACCGATCGTTACAATGCAACTTTTAAACCAAACGCTGCAAGTACTATAAACTTTAAAATGCCTTTGGGTGAATTAAGAGAGTATGTTGCGGTAGATCAGAACGATTTTTATACTCCTGCCGATGCCCCGAATCCTAAAGTTGTAAATCAAAATTTAAAAGGAACCATTTTATCAGGCGGAAATGTAGATTATATAATTATCACGACCAATGAATTGGTTTCGGCGGCAAATCGTTTGGCAAATCTTCACAAAGCACAAAGCAATTTAAATGTAAAAGTTGTTCCGTTAGATGCTATTTATAATGAGTTCTCATCGGGACAGCAAGATATAGTTGCTATTCGTAACTTTATACGTTATGTGTATTTTGCAGGAAATCAAACTTTAAAATATGTGAATTTGTTTGGTGATGCTTCTACAAATTATTTTGATACATCATCTAACCTTGTGCCGATTTATCATTATTTACAAAATAATTTAAATGGTGTTTCTGCAAGCAATTTTAGTGATTGGAATACATTTGCAACCGATGACTTTTATGCATTGTTAGACGAGCCTGAAAATATTTTAGCTGGTAGGTATGAAAATAATAACTTTATAAATGGTTGGAACTACGGGGGAATCGATATAGCTATTGGTAGAATGCCTGTTATAAACGCTCAAGAGGCTAATGCTATGATCAGTAAAATAGAACAATACTTAAGTAAAGATAATGCCGGTAGATGGAAAAATGTGTACACCTTACTTGCTGACGATGTTGATAACGTAGGTGATAAAGATTTACAGATTGCTATTAACGATATGGCTGATGAATTGGTTGAAAGCAAGCCTTATTTTAATGTAAAGAAAGTTATTGCCGATTCATATCAACAGCAAGTAGTAGCAGGTGGACCAAGATATCCTAAAGCTAAAGAAGATTTTTTAAACGGAATAAATAACGGAAGTTTAGTCACAAGTTATTTGGGGCATGGCTCTGCAACTGGCTTGGGTGGTGAACGCTATTTTGAAATTCCTGATGTTGAAAAATTAACCAATACAGATAAGTATCCGTTGTTTGTGATTATGACGTGTGATTTTACGCGTTTCGATGATCCTTCGCAGAAATCGGGTGGCGAGTTTCTGTATTTACGTGAGAAATCGGGTGCAATTGCTATTTTTGCAACTACTCGAAAGATTGGGGTTTTTAATGCGCAAGAAGTTACAAAAGTTGGTGCGAAATGGCTGTTCGATTACGATAATACGTTGCCTGATTTGTCTATGGCAGAAGCTTTAATGAATACGAAAAACGAGAATTTTTCAGAATCTGGCATGATTGCTTTTATTGGCGATCCTGCTTTAAAGCTGGCGATGCCAAAACCAAATATTGTTATTACACATGTTAACGAAGAACCAATTGAAAACTTTACAGGAAGTCTGCGGGCTTTGGATCGAGTTAAATTGAAAGGTCAGGTTACAACAGAAGGCGGTCAGTTAATTTCAAACTTTAACGGAAATCTGGCTGTTCAAATGTTCGATAAAAATCAGGAAAAAACTACTTTATTGAATGATAAAGCAAGTTATCCTCCAGGTACAGTAATTAATCCTATGACTTTCACTACCTTAGGAGAAACGGTGTTTCGTGGAAATGCGTCTGTGTCAAACGGTGTTTTCGAAATTGAATTCGTGGTTCCAAAAGATATTAAAATTGCAGTAGGCGAGGGTAAGGCAAGTTTCTATGCCGTAAAAGAGGCAAATGTTTTAGATGATTATACAGGTGCAAACACAACCATAAAAATTGGTGGAGTAAACGAAAATGCTGCCGAAGACAATAAACCACCGCAGATTAAACTGTTTATGAACGATGAAACCTTTATTTCGGGGGGAATTACTAATAATTCACCATTGTTTTTAGCACATTTAGAAGATGAAAACGGAATGAACACAGCCAGCGGAATTGGTCATGATATGGTGGCGATTTTAGATGGCGATGAAAACAATCCTATTGTAATGAACGAGTTTTACGAAACCGAACCCAACAATTTTATGAAAGGTTTTGTGAACTATCCGTTCAGCAATTTAAAAGAAGGTTTGCATACCATTACATTTAAAGGTTGGGATGTGTACAATAATTTGGCAACTGCTACGTTAGACTTTGTAGTGGCTGCCGATACAGGTTTGGTTTTAGACCGAGTTTTAAACTATCCTAACCCGTTTGTAGATTATACCGAGTTTTGGTTTCAACATAACCGCCCTAACGAAACATTACAAGCGCAAGTTCAAATATTAACTGTTTCGGGTAAAATTGTAAAAACGATCAATCAAACCATTGTTTCAGACGGAATTTTATCAAAAGATATTAAATGGGATGGGCGCGATGATTTTGGCGACAGAATTGGTAAAGGCGTGTATATCTATCGATTAAAGGTAAAATCAACAGTTTCGGGTCAACAGGCAGAGAAAATTGAAAAGTTAGTTATCTTGTAGTTTAATAAATCTATTTAAAAACTAATTTTTATATTTGTTCAATATAATAAAATATACATGAGAAAAATTTCAATAGCAGTTGTTGGTTTGTTTGCAGTAAATTCATCATTTGCACAACAACAATTACCTGTTCCGACAGGGCATCCGCTAGAATATAATCCCGCAATAACAACAGGTGTTTCTTTTTTAACGATAACTCCAGATGCGCGTTCAGGTGCATTAGGTGATATGGGAGTTGCAACTTCGGCTGATGCTTTTTCGCAATTTTACAATCCGGCAAAATATGCTTTTGCAGAAAAACAACAAGGTTTTGCGTTATCGTATACTCCATATATGTCAAAAATTGCCAGCGATATATCATTAATGGGTGTAAGTTATTATAATCGTGTAAATGAGCGTAGCTCGTTCGGTGCTAGTTTGCGTTATTTTAGTTTAGGTGAAATTAACATGAGAGATAATACAGGAAATGATTTAGGAAGTATTAAACCTAATGAGTTTTCGGTAGATTTTTCTTACACTATTAAATGGTCTGAAAACTTTGCAATGGCAGTTGCAGGACGATATATTAGTTCTAATTTAAAATTACCAGAAGATGGTGAAACAGCTGCAAGTACATTTGCTTTTGACGTAGCTGGTTTCTATGAAAGCGATCGTATTCAGATGAGTAATTCGGAAGGAAGATTACGTGCAGGTTTCAATTTTCAAAACATGGGTCCAAAAATAAGTTATACAGGTGATACTAATATGTCTAGTAATATTCCAACAACTTTACGTTTAGGTTTAGGGTACGATTTTATTTTGGATAATTACAACACGGTTACTGTTTATGGAGAAACAACCAAACTAATGGTTCCATCTAATATCCAACCAACTTTTATAGATTCTAACGGTAATGGTGAATTAGATTCAGAAGAACAATCATCAGTTAATAATGGATTTCAAGAATACCGCGATATAGGTTGGTTTTCTGGGATGTTTAAATCGTTTGGCGATGCACCAGGCGGTTTTGGCGAAGAAATGCGTGAGTTTACTTGGTCGTTAGGTGCAGAATATTGGTATCAAAACTCGTTTGCTTTCCGTTTAGGATATTTTAACGAAGCAGAAGATAAAGGTGCGCGTAAATTTGCAACTTTGGGTGCCGGTTTTAAATACAATATTGTAAATATCGATGTTTCTTATTTAGTAGCAACTGGTAAAACTCAAAATCCACTTGAAAACACATTACGTTTTTCTTTAACCTTTAACTTTGGTAGAGATTATTTTAAAAACTAATTTATAATCATTTTTTTTATAAGTCCAAGCGTTTACGTTTGGACTTTTTTGTCTGTTTATGAAAGCAATCAATATAAATACTACATTATATTCTTTTAATTCTATAGATGATTTACCTGCCAATGTTCATGATTTAATGGATCAGGCAATCAAAATCAGATCAAAAGCCTACGCGCCATACTCAAATTTTCAGGTTGGTGCAGCAATTTTGTTAAAAAGCGGAGTAGTTGTTTTAGGATCAAATCAAGAAAACGCTGCTTATCCATCGGGTCTTTGTGCCGAACGAACAGCGGTTTTTGCAGCTGGAGCTAATTATCCTAACGATGAAATTGTCTGTATTTGTATTTCGGCATCTTCAACCTTAAAAGATACATTAGAACCAATTCCACCATGTGGAGCTTGTAGACAATCGTTATTGGAATATGAAAACAGACAAAAAAACAATATTCCAATTTATTTTATGGGTAAATCGGGCGAGGTTGTTCAATCGCCGTCGGTTCAAAATTTATTGCCTATTATTTTTAAAGAAGATAGTTTGTAAACTTAAATTAAAAATCATTTCTTACTTTTGATTTTTAAAGCGGCATTTGTTGCGATAGTAAATATTTTTATGATAAAATCAAT
>Ga0256795_1000723_pt1 | contig 12158 bp, 10 predicted proteins | sample MC6MC0946MT_FD_186353 | JGI IMG/M metagenome (GOLD analysis project Ga0256795, IMG submission 186353) | Metatranscriptome of enriched soil aggregate microbial communities from Iowa State University, Ames, United States - MC6-MC0946-MT... | ecosystem: Environmental > Terrestrial > Soil >... | reverse complement strand
TCTGTTTTTGTCAATGACGAATTCAATACGTGTGCCACACCAATTTCGCTTGAAAGTGCACGAATGGCATCAACCTGATTTTTCATTAAAGCAATTAAAGGCGATACTACGATTGCGGTTCCTTCCAAAACTAATGCCGGCAACTGGTAACATAAAGATTTACCGCCGCCTGTAGGCATAATTACAAAAGTGTTGTTACCATAAATAATACTGTTTACAACCTGCTCTTGCAATCCTTTGAACTGACTGAATCCGAAATATTTTTTTAATTCTTTATGTAAGTCAATTTCGATTGATTTCATGTTTTTAATAATGCTATTTTATCTAAATTTGCAATTATAAAGATATACAAATCTTTTAGTTTTAGCAAAATTTACATAACACGTTTGTATTTTGGACATTAATTTTAACATATTAGCAGCCGCAAAAAGCACTTTAAAAGCTGAAAGCGATGCGATTACAAAGGCTATTGGTTTTTTAAACGATGGTTTTTTAAGATCAGTACAAGCCATATTTAACACAAAAGGAAGGCTGGTTATTACCGGAATTGGCAAGAGTGCACATATTGGTCAGAAAATAGTTGCTACTTTAAACTCTACCGGAACGCCGTCTTTGTTTATGCACGCTGCTGAAGCCGTTCATGGCGACTTGGGTATGATTACGAAAGACGACGTTATTTTGTGTATATCGAAAAGCGGAAACAGTCCGGAAATTAAAGTTTTGGCTCCGCTATTGAAACGCGACGGAAATATTTTAATTGGAATGACCGGTAACGAATCTTCTTTTCTAGGAAAAAGCTCCGATTTTGTTATTAATGCATACGTTGAAAAAGAAGCCGATCCTAATAATCTGGCCCCTACAACAAGCACAACCGTTCAATTGGCTTTAGGCGATGCGTTGGCTGTTGCGTTAATTGAAATGAGAAATTTTACCGCAAACGATTTTGCTAAATTTCATCCGGGTGGTGCTTTAGGCAAAAAACTGCTACTTAAAATTAAAGATATTTTAGACGATAAAAACAAACCCGTTGTTACTATAGAATCTACCATTCAGCAAGTTATTTTTGAAATATCGAACAAACGTTTAGGCGTTACTGCAGTTTTAGATGGATCTGAAATTAAAGGAATTATTACCGATGGTGATATAAGACGAATGTTAGAAAAAACAACCGATTTATCAGCAATCATGGCAAAAGACATTATGACGGTAAATCCGAAATCAATAGAAATAAATTCAAATGTAGAAGATGCTTTAAATATTATGGAATCGTTTGAAATTACGCAATTGGTAGTTACAGATAACAATCTATATGCCGGAATCATTCACCTACACGACATTTTAAAGGAAGGAATTGTATCGTGAAAAATAAAAACACCAACAAAGAAATGTCGTTCTTAAACCATTTAGAGGAATTAAGATGGCTTTTAGTACGCAGTTGTATTGCAATTTTAATAACATCGGTAGTAGCTGTTTTTTTTAATGAATTTATTTTCGATGTAATTATTTTTGGTCCAAAACAAGGCGATTTTGTTACCTATCAGTTTTTTTGTGATGTTGCTACAAAATTTGATTTAGACAAATCTTTCTGTGATAATGAACTGCCTTTTGTAATTCAGAACCGAACTATGGACGGACAATTATCTGTAATGATCTGGACATGTATTACAGCAGGTTTTATTATGGCATTTCCGTTTATTTTGTGGGAATTCTGGAAATTTATACGTCCGGCATTGTATCAAAACGAGCGTAAATACGCGAAATTGTTCATATTTATATCAAGCATTTTATTCTTTTTAGGAGTAGTTTTCGGATATTTTGTATTGGTTCCATTATCAATCAATTTTTTAGCTAATTTTACCATAAGTAGTGTAGTTGAAAATCAAATAGATATCAATTCATATATCAGTCTGGTTAAAACAACCTCATTGGCAACTGGTTTGGTTTTTGAACTACCAATTATTATTTTCTTTTTAACCTATTTAGGATTGATTACCGATAGTTTTTTAAGAGAATACAGAAGATACGCTTACGTTTTGATTTTGATTGTGGCAGCAGTGGTAACTCCGCCCGATGTAATCAGTCAGCTAATTGTATCATTTCCGTTGGTGATCCTGTACGAATGCAGTATTGTTGTTGCTAAAGTAATTACAAAACGTAACGTACAAAAAGAAAAAAATGCAGCTTTAACAAACAAATAAGCTATGAAGTTAAGAGCAGAAAATTTAATTAAAACATATAAAGGTCGAAAAGTTGTAAAAGGTATTTCGGTTGAAGTAAATCAAGGAGAAATTGTTGGTTTGTTAGGTCCGAATGGTGCCGGAAAAACGACCTCTTTTTATATGATTGTTGGTTTGGTAAAACCTAATTCGGGAACTATTTTTCTAGACAATCTAAATATTACAAATTACCCCATGTACAAACGTGCACAAAACGGTATTGGTTATTTGGCACAAGAGGCATCGGTTTTTAGAAAGTTAAGCATAGAAGATAATATTCTATCAGTTCTGCAGCTTACAACATTATCAAAAAAAGAACAAGAAGCCAAGATGGAATCTTTGATTGATGAATTCAGTTTACAGCACATACGTACAAACCGAGGCGATTTACTATCGGGAGGCGAACGAAGAAGAACAGAAATTGCACGCGCATTAGCAACCGATCCCAAATTTATTTTGTTAGATGAACCTTTCGCGGGTGTAGACCCCGTTGCTGTAGAAGACATTCAGCGTATTGTGGCACAGTTGAAAAACAAGAATATAGGTATTTTAATCACCGATCACAATGTACAAGAAACCCTTGCCATTACCGACAAAACCTATTTGATGTTTGAAGGAGGAATACTTAAAGCAGGTATTCCGGAAGATTTGGCTGAAGATGAAATGGTTAGAAAAGTATATCTTGGACAAAATTTTGAATTACGAAAAAAGAAATTAGAATTTTAGCATTAAATTTCGATTTAAAACTAAAAAACAATACTTTTGCGAAGCTAAAAGAAAATCTTATTTAAAAATTGTTATGACTCTGTCAAAAAAAATACAGAAGAATTTTTCTCACTTGAAAACAATTCAATATCTGCCTCGATGGATTATTCTTTCTATTGATATTGCTATTGTTATTTTTTCTGCCGTTATAACTCATTTAATTTTAAAGGGAATCGGTATTGATTATCAACCGATTATTCAGGCACCTTTTGTATTTGCCCTTTTCCTTGGTGCACATCTTTGTGCCTTTTGGTATTTTAAAACTTTTACCGGAATTGTAAGGCATACTACACTAAACGATGCCGCAAAACTATTCCTTGTTGAATTGTTATGTTTTTTAGGTTTGTATATTACCAATACAGTTGTAGATTTAATATATGATGGAAGATTATTCTTAAATACACAGTTATTAATCAGTATTGCAATAACTTACGGATTACTGCTTATTTTTAGATTACTTGTAAAAATATGTTTCGATTTCTTTTCAGAATATTCAAATGACAGTCAGCAATACACAAAAACAGTTATTTATGGAAGCGATGAACGTGCCATTACTATTGCAAATGCCATTACTGCAGAAGTTCCAAGAAAATACAAACTGCAAGGTTTTATAAATCCAACAGCTAAAAATTCATACAATCGAATTTTAAATATTCCTATTATTGGTAAAACACGTAAGGTTTCAGTTTTGGTAAGATCATTAGGTGCCAATAATTTAATTATTGCCGATGAAAATCTTACAAAAGACGAAAAGATAGAGATTATTGAAGACTGTTTAAATTACAACATAAAAGTTTACAATTTACCTCGTTTAACCGATATTAACGATCAGAAAAAGGTCGCTTCAAACATCCGAAAAATTAAGATCGAAGATCTTTTAGAGCGTAAACCAATTGTAATAAACAACAATCAAATATCAGATCAAGTTAAAGATAAAGTTGTTTTGGTTTCGGGTGCAGCCGGATCTATCGGAAGTGAAATTGTGTGGCAGGTTGCCGCTTTCAATCCAAAAAAACTGATATTGTTAGATCAGGCAGAAACACCTTTGCACCATATTTCGTTAGAAATATCAAAATGTAATACCACTGCCGAAATTATCTGTATTATTGCCGATGTTCGAAATTACGATTCATTAGATCGCGTTTTCAATGATTACAACCCAGATATAGTTTATCATACAGCTGCTTACAAACACGTTCCTTTAATGGAAATGAATCCTCAACAAGCAATTTTCACGAATGTTTTGGGTAGTAAGTACATGGCAGATTTATCGTTAAAATACAAGGCAGAACGTTTTGTAATGGTCTCAACAGATAAAGCCGTAAACCCAAGTAATGTCATGGGTGCCAGCAAACGTATTGCCGAAAAATACGTACAATCGCTAGCGCAGAAACTTAAAAAAGAAAACAACAATACAACAAAATACATTACTACACGTTTTGGAAATGTATTAGGATCTAACGGATCTGTTGTGCCATTGTTTACAAAACAGATTGAAAATGGCGGACCTATCACGATTACGCATCCTGATATTATTCGTTATTTCATGACGATCCCTGAAGCTTGTCAGTTAGTTTTAGAAGCTGGATCTATGGGTAACGGAGGCGAAATTTATATTTTTGACATGGGTAAACCTGTTAAAATTATTGACCTTGCCACAAAAATGATTAAATTAGCAGGTTTGGAACCGCAAAAAGATATTGAAATAGAAATTGTGGGCTTGCGTCCGGGTGAAAAATTGTATGAAGAGCTGTTAAATGACGGATCAACTACCTTACCAACTCATCATGAAAAAATTATGATTGCGCAGGATATAAATGAAGATTATGATTTTATATCAACTCAAATAGAAGATTTAAAACATTTATCAGCAGCTTATTTAGTTTTAGATACTGTTGCAACAATGAAAAAGATTGTGCCGGAATTTAAAAGTTTGAATTCCACTTTTGAAAAACTAGATTAAATATTTATGAAAAAAATAATTTTACCTATCGTAGTAGCTACCGTTCTGTTAACTTCGTGCGCATCAAGAGAAAAGATTGCTTATTATCAAAATATCGATAATACCGAAATTATCAACAAAAAGTTTGAAACCACAATAAAAACAGACGATTTGTTAATGATTATTGTTTCGGCTCAAGATCCTACAGCTGCACAACCTTTTAATTTAACAACTAACTTAAGTGTGGATCCACAAAATCAAGCAGGTACCGCACAAAGACAACAACAATTATACTTAGTTGATGATAACGGTTATATAGATTTCCCCTCGTTAGGAAAAATAAGAGTGGGTGATAAAAGTAAAGAAGAAGTAATTAAAGAATTACAAACTAAAATTTCAAAATACGTTAAAGATGCTATTATAAATTTACGTATAATGAATTTTAAAGTTACAGTTCAAGGAGAAGTTCAACGACCAGGTACCCACCATATTACATCGGAAAGAATAACTTTGTTAGAAGCAATATCTTTATCGGGTGATCTTACCAAGTATGGTAAACGAAATAATGTTTTAGTATTAAGAGAGGTAGATGGTGGAATAAAACATCATAGAGTTGATTTAACTAAAGCAAATTTTATTAATTCTGATTTTTATTATTTAAAACAAAATGATGTAGTTTATGTTGAACCAAATAAAGTAGCAACAAATTCATCTGCGGTTGGTCCAAACGTATCGGTTTATTTATCAGCTATATCTTTATTATTAACCACAGTTGCAATTATACTTACAAATTCTAGAAAATAATGGTAGAAGAAAAAGAAAATGTTATAAACATTAAACAAGAATTATATAAGTATTTAACACACTGGAGGTGGTTTGTTTTAAGTATATTTTTATCTCTAACATTAGCATTTATATATTTAAAGTTAACACCGAAGAGTTACAGTATTTCAACTAAAGTTTTAATTAAAGATGAAAAAAGTAATGATTTAGCTAATCAATTAAGTGCTTTTTCTGAAATGAGTTTACTTGGTAATTCAAAGAATAATATTGAAAATGAAATAGAAATTTTAAAATCCAGAACACTTATATTCAATACATTAGATTCTTTGGGTTTAAATATTCAATATATAGATGCTTCTGATGTTATAGAAAAAGATTTATATAAAAAATCTCCAATTCAAGTTATATGGAATAATAAACAAATAAAAAAAACAGTATCTATTGAACTAACAGATATTAATGATAATTCATTTAATGTCTTTGTAAATGATAATAAAGTAGGGAAAAGTAGTTTTAGTAAAAGTATTTCAACTGAATTTGGGGTTTTTATTGTTCATAAAAAAGAACCTTTAGCTAAATTAAGTAATATTAAAATTAATATTTTTCCAAAATTACAACAAGCCGAAAGCTACCGTAAAATTTTAAATGTCACACCTGCTAGCAAAACTTCTAGTGTGATAGATATTTCTATTATAGATGAAACACCCTCAAAAGCAGCAGACTTCTTAAATACTTTAGTTAATAACTATAATTTAGGGGGAATAAAGGATAAACGTTTTATATCGGAAAATACAGCTAATTTTATTTCAGATCGACTAACACTGATAGCTACAGAATTAGGTGATGTAGAATCACAGGTTGAAGGTTATAAAAACTCCAATAATTTATCAGATATTGAAACTGAAGTTAAACTTTATTTAGATAATCTATCAACATCTGAAAAATCTGTTTTACAAAACGAAACTAAAATTAATATTGTAAATAGTTTAATAAATCATATAAGTAAATCTAAGCCAGATGATTTAGTTCCAGGGGGATTATTATCTGAAGATGCGGGGTCAGAAAGTATCATTCAAGAAATTAACCAATTGATTTTAGAAAAGCAAAAAATATCAATTAGTGCTACAACAGAAAACTCAAAATATATAAGTTTAGAAGAGCAAATTCGTTCTTTAAAGTCTAATCTATTAGCAAGTTTAAGAAGAAATTTAAGCTCATTACAAATTATCAAAACTGATTTTAGACGACAAGAAAACGAAATGCAATCTAAGCTTTCGCGAGTTCCACGCCAAGAAAGAGAATTTAGGATTATTGATCGTCAACAAAAAGTTAAAGAAGCATTATATTTGTTTTTACTTCAAAAACGTGAAGAAACTAATATTACGTTAGCAGCGACAGATATGAATGCTAAGGTTATTGACAAAGCAATTCCTACAGATAAACCAGTTGCTCCAAAAACAATGATCATTCTGCTTGCTGCTTTATTATTTGGTGTTATTATTCCATTTATAATAATTTACATTAATAATCTTTTGGATACTAAAGTTAAGAATAGATTTGACATTACTGATAATACTGACATTCCATTTTTAGGAGATATTCCAACATCTGAATCAAGTGGTGAATTAATGGAATTAGGGAGTAGATCAAGTGCAGCTGAAGCTATTCGTATAGTGAGAACAAATTTAGATTTTATTTTATCTGATAAGTCTGATGAGGAATGTAAAGTAATATTCTTAACATCAACCATTTCAGGAGAAGGTAAAACATTTGTTTCAGCAAATTTAGCAGCTACCTTATCGCTTTCAGGAAAAAAAGTTTTACTATTTGGGTTAGATTTACGTAATCCAAAGTTATATGAATATATCAAGGTAAATCCATTAGGTATATCAAATTATGTCACTGCAAACAGCAAACCTTTAAATGAATATATCTTACCAGTAGAAGGGTATACTAATTTTGATGTCCTATCATCTGGTTCTATTCCTCCTAACCCTACAGAGATATTAATGAGTAAAAAAATTAAGGAAGTTTTTGATACATTGAAATCTCAATACGATTATATTATTGTTGATACGGCTCCTGTAAGTTTAGTTACGGATACTCTCTTAATTAGTAAATACGCTGATGCAACTATTTATGTTGTAAGATCAAATAAAATTGACAAGGAAATGTTAAGAATACCAAATGAGTTGTATAAAGAAAAAAAATTAAATAAGCTTTCTTTAGTATTAAATGATTCAGATGTCACAAAAGGATACGGATACGGATACGGATACGGATACGGTGTAAAAGTTGAAGAAAAACCTTTCTGGAAAAAGCTCTTTGGATTAAAATAGAATTAATTATTTTTAGAAATAAAATTACTAAAACAATTTTTTCTTAATTTATAAACCCTCAAAAAGTTATAAAACTAGTTGAGGGTTTTCTTATTAAAAAAACTTATAGTAGTGATTTATATATTTTTTTTAATCATTATATAATCTTATTTAGTATTTATTTTAATCTTTAACCCGTTGGGTGTAATTAAATAATTTGATTTTTGATGTTGTTAATCGGTCTGTCAAAGATAAATTGAACCAATGTAAACGCAGTAATTTTTGCTAAAGTTCTGGTTTTAATCGCTTGGAAAGACTTAGCATAATTTTTCTAATTTTAAACTGGTTGTATAATTGGGAAAATAATGTTTCGATTCTTTTTCTTGATTTTCTGAAAATATAAGGTTCTGATTTATAGTCTTTTTATTGGTTCTTTTGGGTGTTTCTAATCTGATATTTACTGTTTAAAAAAAATCTAATTGAATTGATTCTGACAAATACCCTTTGTCATCAAGTAACACGCAATCATCCATTTTCTGTTTAATATTTTTCAAAAAATGAATATCATGAACTTCCACCTTTGTGATTTCTACCGAATGAAAATACCATTTAGAACAAACTCCGTGTAATTTGTAGACGTATAACCAGTTTTTGAGAGGTACAAAAACCTTTTGAGGGAGGCGTTTCAAAATCATCTTTACAGATTTTAATTCTTCTATGGCGTACAAATTTGCATATCTCCAGCTGTCGATGATGTAATAATTTTCAAATTCCAAAAAGTACGATGAATTTTTGCTCTTAAGTTTTCTGAAAATAAAAACAGTTTACCTATTCACTTATTGAACTAGTTTCGCTCAATCAAATTAAGAATTTGCTCATTGTCAATATCGGTAAAAAGCGAACTTTCATTGTTTACCGACATAAATTCAGCATAAAGCTCAAAGCAACTACTTCTATATCAGATGTTTTTTTTCAACCGATCCTTCGTTTGAATTCTGATCCAACATTCAAAGAACGTAAAACTTCTAAAACGCGAAAGTGTTTTTTTACTATATTTGACATGGATATTGTTCTGTTTATCGACTTCAAGATACTGAATTTATGCGCCTTGAACATTATCCTTGTATTGTATATAGTTTTAATAATTACATCCAAAGGGTTTGTATTAAATAATTTATCAAATATACACATTTAATTAAATTAGAAGCTATTTTGGCAGACGCTATGGCTGGTGTAGCTGTTGATGTATTATTTGCACCTGAGAAAGGATCTAAATAACAGATAATCTTTTAAGGAAAACTTAAATTGAGTTCTGATATATTAAGTTAATAAAAAGAAGATTTTAAAAGTAAGCTAAAAGGATTTATTTCTTCTAAAGAGGAAAGTTTTGATTTGCGTTTAAGTTCTATTTTAGATAAAACGGAAGATTTGATTTTGATGTTAGAGAAAAAATTATCTGAATTAAAAATGATACTCCAAAACAACCTTCAAAAAATAAAGTTCAAAATAAATCTCCAACAGAATCACAAGAGAAAAAAACAAAAAAAAGATATTGTTCTTAAAGCAGCTTTAAAAGAATTCGATGGCGATTACGATATAGAAGAACTTCGTTTAATGCGTATAAAGTTTATAAGTGAAGTAGCAAACTAAAGAAAAACTCCTTAAATTATTTAAGGAGTTTTTTTATGCAATATCAGAATACAGTTCACCACGGTGCGGTTTTAAAACATCGCGCAGTTTTCGCATCATTTCGTCGTTTACCACAATAAAAGCAATCGAATGAAACTCATTTATCTGCTGAAAACCTGAAATTGAAATAGGCAATTGTTCTATAACAATAAATTCTTTCAAATGAATTTCCTGATGTTCGGCTGTTTTTAAAGCATCGGGACCTCTAAAATCCCAGATTAGTTTTATCTGTCGTTCCATTTTGTCAAATTTCAGTAAATTTAAAAACATCCTTTTAAACAAATCTATAATTAATGTATTTTTGTAGTTTCAAATTTGCTTTATAACAAAATGCCTCAAGAAATACAATTACAAGTCCTTCCGGAAATTGCAGCTACAAATAATTTGCTGGTAGATTATGTTGCTAAATTAACGCATACGCCTACGAATGAAATTCAGCATGTTACCATTTTAAAAAGATCGATCGATGCCCGACAAAAACAGGTGAAGATCAATCTTAAAGTTCAAGTTTTCTTTCAGGGAGAAGATGTGCAGTACAGAGCTGTTTCATTCCCCGATTATAAAAATGTGAAAGATGCACCGGTAACAATTGTAGTTGGGGCAGGACCTGCAGGATATTTCGCGGCATTGCAACTGATAGAATTAGGAGTGAAACCTATTGTTGTGGAGCGTGGAAAAGATGTTCGCGGTCGCCGTAGAGATTTAAAAGCAATTAATGTAGATCATATTGTAAATCACGATTCTAATTACTGTTTTGGCGAAGGTGGTGCAGGAACGTATTCTGATGGAAAGTTGTACACGCGATCAAAAAAACGGGGTGATGTAAATCGTATTTTAGAACTTTTAGTTGCTTTTGGTGCATCGCAAGATATTTTGGTTGAAGCGCATCCGCATATCGGTACCAACAAACTACCGAAAATCATGGAAGATATGCGTCATAAAATTACCGAATTTGGTGGCGAAGTTTTGTTTGATAAACGTGTGGTTGATTTTGATGTTAAAGGCAACGAGATTAAAGGCGCAGTGCTGCATACAGGCGAAACCATTGCAGCAAATCAGGTTATTTTAGCAACCGGACATTCGGCACGCGATATTTTTGAATTATTAGATAGAAAAAATATTCTGATTGAAGCAAAACCTTTTGCATTGGGCGTTCGTGCAGAACATCCGCAATCGTTAATAGATAGTATTCAGTATTCATGTGATTTCCGTGGCGATTTTCTTCCACCGGCACCGTATTCCATCGTAAAGCAGGTAAACGGTCGCGGTATGTATTCGTTTTGTATGTGTCCGGGTGGAGTCATTGCACCTTGTGCTACCGATGTTGAAGAAGTTGTTACCAACGGTTGGTCGCCTTCCAAGCGCGATCAAATCACAGCAAATTCTGGGATTGTAGTAGAGCTAAAGTTAGAAGATTTTAAACCGTACGAAAAGCATGGTGCGTTGGCAGGAATGTATTTTCAGAAGGAAATTGAAAACACCGCATGGAAAGTTGCAGGTAAAACGCAGGAAGTTCCGGCACAGCGAATGGTAGATTTTACAAATAAAAAAGTTTCTGAATCGTTACCTAAAACATCATATGTTCCCGGAGTTGTTTCGTCGGAATTGGGCGATGTTTTTCCAAAGTTTCTAACAGGAATTATGCGTCAGGGTTTTCAGGAATTCGGTAAAAGCATGAAAGGTTATTTTACCAATGATGCTATTTTACATGCACCTGAAAGTAGAACGTCATCGCCGGTTCGTATTCCAAGAAATGATGATACGTTGGAGCATTTGCAAATAAAAGGTTTGTATCCTTGTGGGGAAGGGGCAGGTTATGCGGGCGGAATTATTTCTGCAGCGATAGATGGAGAAAAATGTGCCATTAAATGCGCCGAACAAATTTTTGGTTATAGAAATTAAAAAAATAAGTAAGTGTTTTAAGATAATTGATTTTAACTTGAAACATTAAACCTTAAACAAAAAATATGGAATTAAAATTAAACCGTCCTATTTGTTTTTTCGATTTAGAAACAACGGGAATTGATGTAGCAAAAGACAGAATTGTAGAAATATCGATATTAAAAATTTTTCCAAACGGAAACAAAGAAAGTAAAACGTGGTTGGTAAACCCAACGGTTTCAATTCCTGCGCATGCAACGGCTGTTCACGGAATCACCAATGAAAAAGTAGCCAATGAGCCAACTTTTAAAGAACTGGCAGGTCAGGTTTACAACATGATTAAAGATGCCGATTTGGCTGGATACAATTCAGACCGATTTGATATTCCTTTATTGGCAGAAGAATTATTGCGCGCAGAAGTTGATTTTGATATGAAAAATCGAGTTTCAGTTGATGTGCAAACGATCTTTCATAAAAAGGAAGAACGTACATTAAGTGCAGCTTTAAAGTTTTATTGTAATCAGTCGCTTGAAAATGCACACTCTGCAGCAGCCGATACCGAAG
>Ga0256795_1000709_pt1 | contig 12340 bp, 7 predicted proteins | sample MC6MC0946MT_FD_186353 | JGI IMG/M metagenome (GOLD analysis project Ga0256795, IMG submission 186353) | Metatranscriptome of enriched soil aggregate microbial communities from Iowa State University, Ames, United States - MC6-MC0946-MT... | ecosystem: Environmental > Terrestrial > Soil >... | reverse complement strand
CCTTACCTCTGCCCAGGCGACCGGCTGTATGAAGTATGCGCTCCCCCGTGGTACTCCACGTTTCGCCAGTTACGCATACCGAACATCTAATTGCATTCTGACAGAAATATTTTACAGATTCAACACTAATGTCAGCCGGAAGGCGATATGGTCAAGCGTTCAATTGTTACCGGTTCGATAGAAGGACGGCGGAACCCCCTGCTTCTTCTTGAACGATCTGCTGAATGCGTGCACGTTGGGATACCCGAATTGTTCAGCGATTTGGGTCAGTGGCCGATTGGTCAACTGAATCGCTTGTTTGGCTTTCTCCAACCGAATCTGTTGATGATATTGCATGGGGCTGACCTGGAACGCGTCGCGAAACATACGGTTCAGGTAAAACTTACTGAAGCAGAATTCGCACGACAACTCGTCGAGCGTAACGTGACAGTCTGCACGAAGGTATAAATACTGCTGCACCTTCAGCAGCACTTCCCGGTTGATGTGAACATACGGCAACCTCTGCCAGTGGCGCTCCCGCATCAAGCAGGCGAGCAATTCGATAACCATGCCGACGGTCCTGATCTCATAGTAGAGCATCTGCTGATCGCGTTCATGGATGATATCGAGCAGCTTCTGCTCGAACATGGCCGGCTCCCGCAGCTGGATTCCAATCGGCAGCGAGTCCAGAGGCAGCGGCGAAGGGTCCTCGTGCGCCCCCGTTCCCCGTTCCAGACCGAACTGAAGGTACAGCCTGCGAATCGCCTGCTTCGAAACGGAGCGAATCGAATAGCTCTGTCCCGGGCGGAACAGGAATAAATCACCCGGCAATCCTCGATAGCTGCGGCTGTCTGCCACGACGGACAGCTCCCCTTCTTTCACATACAAAATTTCATATTCCTTCGCGATATGCTCTTTGATAATCCACGGAACAGGATGCACGCTGTCCGCGGCAACTCTGACGAAAGGCGTAAAGTGGCGGATATCCTTGCCCATGCCTATCCCTCCGCATCGCTTATGAGAAGTGCTGGCCGGATTCGCTCCCGCCGGCCGCAGCAGTTACTGCATTGTCCTGCGCGCCCCCCGCCGCCGCTTCCGACGTCTCCGGCAACACCAGCCGACCGGGAATGATAACCTTGCCGCTCAGTTCATTGCCCCTCATCGCCTCCAGCAGGAAGCGAGCGGCCATCTGACCTACCTCTGCTCGCGGAATGTGTACAGTCGGTATTCGCCGCTTAATCTCCTGGTCGCCGCTAATATTGTCGCACCCGATCAGTTCGATGTCGCGCCCGGGAGTCAAGCCTGCGTCCTGCAGCGCTTGCAGCGCTCCGAACGCCGATCGGTCGCTAACCGCGAAGACCGCGGTGGGCCTGCGGGGCAATTCGAGCAAATATTTCATTTCGTAATATCCTTTAATGTACTTACGGTCGAAGTTAGGCGTAATGTAGTCCGTCACAAGCGTTAATCCGTTCTCTCTCAGCGCGGCGCAGTAGCCCGCATAACGGTCGATCAGCGGCTTGTACTTCGCCGGTCCGCTGATGAAACCGATGTGGGTATGTCCATTGCGGATCAAATACTCCGTCGCCAAGTAACCTGCCCCGTAATGATCCGAGTGAACGGATAATCCGTCGCCTGTGTGCGTGTAGTTGTCGACGAGCACCATCGGTACGGCATATCCTCTCAATTCCTGAACGATCTCGTCGGTAATCAATCCGCCGCCGAGCAGGATAAGCCCCGAAATATTTTCCAACCATGACAGCGGCTCGTCTCCGGCCCTTACGAAATTCAGCATCACTTCAAATCCAAGCAGGCGGCACTCGTTTTCAATCGCGCGGAGAATCTCGCCATTATACGAATCGTTGTGCACCGCGATCGTTTCCTCGATCAATAGTCGGACGAACGGTTTGCCTTCGCTGACGGCCAGATCGTGACTGAGCTCCGTGTAGGCTTGCCGTATGGCGTGCTTGGTTTCTTCCGTGAACGTGCCTTTGTTATTTAGCACAAGGGACACGGTAGCGGGAGAGAAGCCAGTCTTATCCGCTATCTTCTTGACGCCGGGTTTTCTGCTTGGGCCGAACTTCGTATTCATGGTTATGCCCATTCCTTTCGCTACGCTCAAGGCACAAAACGGAATGAAATCCGTTCGCCTTTGGTGATTTTTTTGTATTCTGGAGTTGCAGAGATATTCAGCACACTACAAATCACGTGGAGGGGAGTGGGCCACCGTTTTTTGTCAGGTGACCGCATGGTTATATGTGTAGATTGCCCTTCCAAGCACAAATAAGTGTCGCTTCGAGCACGCAGACTTATCTTTGATAAACAACTCGTTTATAGCTGGGCAATCAGTCCCTGCTGGCTATTTCTGTACATCTCAGAAAGGAGCTTTCGTATGGCCTTAAAAATTGTTTATCCGATCTGTTGCGGGATCGATGTGCACAAAACCTTCGTGGTCGCCTGCATTGCTTCTACCAACAGCAAAGGCCTCACGACTTACAAAAGCCATCGCTTTTCAACCTTCACTCAAGGCTTGAATGAGCTGTCACAGTGGCTTTGTGAGCATGACTGCAAGGATGTCTGTATGGAATCGACCGGGAAATACTGGATTCCCGTGTTCAACTTGCTGGAGCATTCCTGCAACATCACACTGGCGCATCCGAAGTACGTCAAAGCCATTCGCGGCAAGAAGACAGACAAGAAGGATGCGAAGTGGATTGCCGACTTATTCAAGCACGATCTTGTCGCCGGAAGCTTTATGCCCCCTTTGCCGATCCGACAGTTGCGCGATTTGATGCGCTACCGCTTCAAGCTGACGAACTTTACGTCAAGCGAGAAGAATCGACTCCAGAACAGCCTGACCGTTTCTAATATCCAGCTTGGCAGCGTCGTTTCGGATACGTTCGGCAAAAGCGCCATGAATATCATCGACAAGCTACTGAACGATCCGAGGGATACGTCTTTTGACCTCGAACCGCTTATTCACGGCTCCCTGAAAGGAAAACTTGCCGAACTTGCACTTGCAGTTGACGGTTTCATTACGCCTGAGCAGGCCGGGAAGATCAAGGTCATTAAACAACATTACGAAGACCTTGAATCCCGCAAAGCTGAACTGGAATCTATTATCCTTTCCCTTGCCGACGCCTACACAGAAGAACTCAACTTGATCTTGACTGTTCCGTCCTTCAAAAACATCTTTTCCGCCATTGCCGTGGTTTCGGAAATTGGGGTCCACATGGACGTGTTCCTGACAGCCAAGCATTTGTGTTCCTGGGCAGGACTTACACCTTCTAATGACCAGAGCGCCGGCAAGAGAAAGTCAGTCAGGATTTCGAGAGCTGGCGTCTATATCAAGCCGCTTTTGGTTCAGTGTGCCACCGCTGTTGTCAAAAGCGAAAAGCATCCCGAAATCCGAAACCGCTACTTGCAACTGAAGAGGCGCAGAGGCCACAAACGTGCGATTATTGCCATTGCGCGAATGTTGTTAACGGCCATCTACCACATCTTGAGGAACAAACAACCCTATAACCCTGATTTATACAAGAAAGCCGACGTTCATCCAGCAGACCGTGAAATCACGGTAGAACAGGCGATTAAATTGGCTCAATCTCAGGGTTACCGAATTATGGCCGCTGCTACCTGACTTTGAAATAAACCACAAATTACCAATAGCCGTCTTGAGAATGGCTTATTTGTTATGCGCATTTCCGTTACTACGTGCGTTGGCTAAGGATTTCAGACTTATCCTCCTGCAGCTTTAACGATATTATCGATTGGAATGGATCCCGACTTCACTTCCACAGACACCTCGTTGCCGTCGAACGCTACCGTCCCGTATCCCCCTTCTACGCTCAGGAAACTGCGGAACGGCTTGCCGGGATGATCCTCCAGGTAGAGCACCCGATTGCTTGCATCGTAGCGGACCCCGCTCCAGCTCTGAATCAACCCGTAGGAAGCCATCGCTCTTGCGTACCAATGGCCGCATTCGTATTCGTCATAAGGGTTGCGGATACTTCCATCGTAACGATCCCGGCATACGCGCACGATGTCGAGGGCTTCTTCTACGCACCCCATCGTCAGCAGATGAGACGCCACTTGGTATTCGATTCCCGTCCACACTTCGTTGCTGTAGATGAACGGCAGCGACAGCTTGCCGCCCTTGGGCCAAGTGCACAACAGCAGGCCGCCTTCCCGGCCAAGCGCAAAGCCCGGACGCTGCGGATTGGCGTGCACGCTCAAGTCGCGGACGTGATTGTAACGGTAAACGCTGATCAGATGGCTGCGCACCTTGCCCGGGTCAAGAATGTGGCCGAGCCCGCACATGTGGGCCAACCAGGCCCCAATGACGCCATCGGACAGGCACCCTTTGCCGTACTGATACTTCGGCCCTTCCTTGCGCAGCAATTCGATCGCTTCCTCCGAGTAATCCCCGTTCCACGTCTCCTGCTCCGCGGTAGGCGCCGGTTCCCTCAGACCGATCCACTTGATCTGTTGTTCGAAATACTCTCCATTAAACAACTCGTTCTCCATATAATCTCGTCCTCGGCGGTACAGCTCCTCGAATTCTGCGATTCTCTCCGCACTCTCTCCCGCTTCCGCAGCCATAAGCGAAGCTGCCTTCAGCGCGCCTAGATAAATGGACGTACACATGCCGTCAGGGCCCCAAAATTCAATGTCGTAAGTGTTGTGATGCGGTTCAACCAATATCCCCTGGCGATCCGGATCCCATGTGTCCATCGCATATTGCAGACTGAGAGCCAGCTTGGGCCACTGCCGCTTCATCCAGGCCGTATCGCCGCTTATTTTCCATTCCCGGTACACTCGCATCAAGCCGCCCAGCTGCCCGTCGCTCGCTGCCCGATGCTCATGATCCGCCGGACGGATGGGGAGAGGAACCCGAATCGTCTGATGTCCGCGTTCATCCATCCCTTCGCCAAGCTCCGTCTCCCTGATCCCTCTCTCTAATGAAGGAAACAGATGGGGGATCGCCTGGGCATAATTCCACACATGCGTGCAAGTACCGTGGCAGCAGCCTCCTAAATCGAAGCACCCCTCCCAGCCCCACAACCGGCCATCTGTTTGTCGAAGCACGGTTGGCGACTTCAAAATACTGAGATTGGCCGCGACCGCCTCCGTCAATTCCGGCGGCATCGTCGTGTCGAAGAACGTATCGCTGAACAGGGCGCTTCTCTCCCGAAGGCGATCGTAATGGGTTTTCCAATACTGAGCGACTTCTTTGATACTTCCAAATCTGCCAGCGTACCAGGGTTTATGAAAATGCGGCCATTCCACGTATTTCTTGTTCGTCTTGTCAAACTCTTCAGTAGAAACATTGGATTCGGGCACATACCAGCACAATTGCAGCCTCACCTGTTGCTCGCCTTCCGGCTCCAGCGTCAACGGCACATACAAGCTCGCGCCCGGACTCGGCCGATCTCCCGCCGCCAACGGAGGCTTCTCCTGCGACACGCCCGTCTCCACGGCATTCCACAACATGGTGAGCGGATCGAACCATCCCCCTCTAAACCAGGAGCAGTCCGCTACGGCGTTCGGATGGTCGACGGCTGCGGAGAAGGCGCCTTGCTCCCAGGGTTTCCCTTCCGTCGGATCCTGCTCAAGTATGAATCCGCCGGGTACGATCCCCGCTGCAACCCGGTTGCCCTCAGAGTCTTCAATCTTCATAAAGTTCGTCGCGTGAAAAGAATAAATCAATTCGAGACGCCGCTTCGTCCGGTTGATTAAAGTAATTTCCAATGCCGCGACAGGCAGACTGGAATGATCGACATCCGCCGGATCGAAAGGACTCCAGCCCGTGACGACGGCTTCGATGGGCAGCGTGTCGTCTCTCAGATTCACACGTCCGAACGGGAATTGTCCGGTGAAGGCACATTCGGCGAATCGCGGCAGCCCATAATGCTTGCCCGTCTGCCCGTTGCCGGCTCCTCCGAAATCCGTCGACCGGCTGTTGAATATTTTCCAATCCTGAACCGGCCCTTCCAGCACTCGCGCGATCGACTCGTTCCCGTCGCGAATGTGAACAGCGGAGAAAATGATTGGCTCATTGAGCAGATCCGGCGTATTCCTTAGGGAGAAGTGCGTCATTGCGCCCGTGCCCTCCAGGCAGAACATGCCTGCCCCCAGCCCGCCTAGCGGAAAGGCTACTTTAGCGTTGTATTTCCCTTCATATTGGGAGTTATAAATACGATCATGCGTTTTCATATCTTTTTCTCTCCATTTCTCCTGTCTTTGTTTGCTAGACTGTTAGCTATTAATACAGCGCATCGATATAGAAAGCGACGGAACTCGGATCCTTGTCATATTGCTCCTGCAGATACGCTTCGAATTTCTCCACGCCCGCCTTCTTCAATTGCGCTCGATAGTCGTTCACGATATCGGTCGCCTTCTCCATCGAACCGGCGAAGTAAGCCCTCACGACAATATCCGGGTAGCTGTCCAGCACAGGCTTCAACCGTTCCTCGATATCCGGCACTTCCGACAGATAGGAGAGCGCGGAGTAACCGTCCCAGTACTTGAAGGTCGGATTGCCATACATCTGCAGCTCCTTGGACAAGCCGAACATTTCCGGATTTTCTTCCTCCTGCCATGACTCGCCGAAATCCCTGACATCATTGTTGTCCGTCGATCCGAGCAGCAAGCCCCATAACGTCGGCACGATATCTTTGACGCGATCGGGACTCTCCGAACGTTGTTTCTTCCACTCCTCGGTCAGCACCACTTTGTCGTCCTTGAGCGTATAGTGCTTGCCCTCAATACCGAATTTCCACAACAGCTTGCCTTCCTTGGACGCCAGAAAGTCGGCGAACTTGACGATGTCCTCGGGATTTTTGGTCGTCGACGGAATTTCCCAGCTCATGTACCCCGACTTATACTTCTCGTATACCGCATCCTCGCCCTTGTAATTGGACATTTGGTCCATCGGTACGTACCTTGTTTTGAGGAATCTGTCGGGCATCACGTTGGCATATGTCGTGATCGCGAACGATCCGTTGGCCATTGCCTCTTCCGCGCGCACATTGTCCATCGTGAAGGCTTCCTTGTCCAGCAGCCCTTCGGCAAGCAGTTTGCGCACGAACTCGATCTGTTTCGTAATGTACTCGGTTTCGGCCAGATGCTTCACCTTGCCGTCGGTATCTACGTCAAATCGGGTGCCGTTGCCGAAATCCCAATTACGATACAGTGTGCTCGTGATGGAACCGCCCCAGAATCGCGATCCGATGACGGTAACGGGTTTGCCGTTGTTATCTTTGAAATCGCCCTCTTTAATTCGCTTGGCCAGATCATACAGCTCATCCATTGTCTTGATCTTGCTCGGATCGACGCCAAGCGCTTGAACGATGTCCTGACGGACCCACATGCCGGATCGACCGTGCACGCGCTCTTCATCGGTCAGATCTGAGCCTGGAATGTTCAAATGCACCGCATACACTTTGCCGTCGAATTCGGGACGAAACATGATGTTCTCCTTGGAATCGCGCGGCAGGAATTCGTCTTCGAAGTACTTGCTGTACACTTTCGTATTTTTCAAATAGGGGGCCAAGTCGGTAAAGACGCCTTCGCGGGACGCTTTCAGAATGACGGAGTTCTCCGGGCGGCCGCCGTGGTCCAGATAATTAACGATCACGTCCGGCAGATCGCCGGAGGCCAGCGCCGTCGTCAATTCCTCCAATCCGTCCGGATGATTGGTCGACTGAAACTCCAGCGTAATCCCTGTCATTTCCTTGATTTTCTGGGCTACTTCATTGTTGATCTGATCGACCGGCAGACCGGCGCCGTCGTTCTCCAGAAATATTCGTCCCGTAATTTTGCGATCGGCGATGAAGTACGGCCCGCGATCCCCGGTTGCCGCAGGCGAGTTGCCGTTCGTTCCCGACGCCTCATTATTGCCGCTCTTTGTACATGCAGACAGAACCAATGCCGTAATCAACAGCAACGCAAGCATGCTGGCGATCCCTTTTTTCCATCTCGTCATTGTCATGCATCCTCCTTGGATTGGGGTTATCGACTTCAACCCTTCACTGAACCGATCATGAGGCCTTTTACAAAATAGCGTTGCACAAACGGATACACACAGACGATTGGCAAGGTGGCGACGACCAATGTTGCCATCTTGAGCGATTCGCCTGTCACATTCTGGCGCGGATCTCCGGGCAAGTAGACGACCATCATTTTTTTGCGCATAGCTTCCGCCGAATCCAGCATCTGCTTAAGCAGCGTTTGCAGCGGATACAGATCTTTGTCTTTGACGAAAAAGGTGCCTGCATACCAGTCGTTCCAATGCCCAACGGCATTAAACAGTCCAATAACCGCCAGGACGGGCAGGCTGAGCGGCAGAATAATGCGAAAGAACACTTTGTAGTCTCCCGCTCCGTCAATCTTGGCGGACTCCTCCAGACTATCGTCTATCGATTGGAAGAACGTTCTCATTAAGATGATGTTCCAGGCGCTGTAGAGCGCCGGAATAATGTACACCCAGAACGTATTCGTCAGATAGAGGGATTTCAGCACCATGTAGTACGGTACGATTCCCCCGCCGAACAGCATGGTGAAGACGATGAAAAACATGTAAACGTTACGCCCGGGCAGCGTCTTCTTCTTGAGCGCGAACGCCGCCATCGCCGTCAGCAGCAAGCTGAGCGCGGTGCCGATTCCGGTGCGCAGCACGCTGATCTTCAAGCTCTGAAGAATGTCATCGTTATGGAACACTTCCTGATAATTCGCCCAAGTGAATTCCCTTGGCCAGATACTAATGCCGCCAAGCGCGGAATCCGTGCCGTCATTAAAGGACAACGCCAAAATATTCGCGAACGGTAACAATATCGACAGGCACAGAAGCAGCAGAAGCGTTATGTTCACCGCCCCGGCAATCTTCTCCGCCGTGTTGCTCTTTGCCCTCATGTTTCACCGCTCCTTCTTTTCTTGTTGCGCGCAGGAAAGCCCATTGAGATATCTTTGGTTCAACCTATATAGCTACCACAGGCTCGCTTCCCGATCCGTCAGCTTGGCGACAGCTTTATTGATCAGCAGAACCATCACCAGCCCGATGACGCCCTGCATCATGCCGACCGCTGTGGCATAGCCGTATTGTCCTTGCATCATACCGGTGCGCAGAACGTATACGTCGAGAATATCCGCGGCGTTCGAGTTGCCTGCCGTTCGAAGCAGGAAATTCTGCTCGTAGCCCGTGGAGAGCAGACCCGACAGATCCAGAATGAGCAAAATGCCGATCGTGGTGCGAATGCCGGAAAGCGTCACGTGAACCGTCTGCTGCCACTTATTCGCCCCGTCAATCTGGGCCGCTTCGTAGAGCGTCGGATCCACGTTCGTGATCGCGGCCAGGTAAATGATGGAGCCCCATCCGATGCCTTTCCATACGAAGGTCAGAAACATAACCAGGTAGAAATACTTCTCTTCCATCATGAAGAACGTTTCCCCGCTTCCTCCCAGCCAGGCAAGAAGCTGATTTGCGATGCCGTCGTTCGGGCTCAGAATGCGGAACGTGAACGCGGCGACGACGACCCAGGACAGAAAATGAGGCAGATACGAAATCGTCTGAACGACGGATTTGAGCCCCCGGCGCCTAACGGCATTCAACATTAAGGCCAGTATAATCGGGAACGGAAAATAGAGTACGATCTTGATCAGACCGACAATAATCGTATTCAGCACCAACTGCCAGGCTCCCGGATAAGCGAAGAAGTTTTCGAAATAACGGAGCCCGACCCAGGGACTGTGCAGGATGCCGGCATTGAATTTGAACTCCTTGAAGGCGAGCAATAACCCGCCCATCGGCACGTAGGCGAATACGACAAACCAGATCAGGCAAGGCAGCAGCATGACGAATAACTGCCTGTGACTCTTGATTCGACTCCACAGACTCTCGATTGCAATCCCCCCCCTTAACGATCAACCGGACGCTTCCCCGTTACAGCCTCTTGCTTGTTAACCCGCCTTCTATGGCGGCTCCACCTCCCCCAACGATTAACTTTCCGTCCTTGATGACGGTAGAGCGGTGGTTGCCGGACTGAATCCGGCCCATTAACGTATAAGGCTTCGTCCGGCTGCCTGTATGGAATATTGCGGAGATGACCGTCTTCTCGCCCGGTTGTAAAGTGCAGCTTTGTTCGATACTGTCCGCGGATATCGTCACGCCATCGGCCGACAGCCGCACCTTGACATCGGCTATCTCGCCTCCCCGATTCTGAAGATGAACCAAGAGCTTGCCCTCCGTCCCCGGCTCCGCTTCGATCCTGTCGGGTGCCTCGATGCCGGCTTCAATACAGCTATCGAAATGGATATCCCAGTTCCATGTCGCTCCCGCCAACGTCTCCAGCGTTCTTGCCACGGACAGCCCTCGGTAGGAAGCTGTCACCGTCGCTTCCCGCTGCAGCGGGAGCTCGTCGAGCGCAAGCCGACCTTCCTCTCCCGTGCGGCAGATCAGTTCCTCGGCGGACTGGAGCGCGATGACGATCTGAGCGTCGACCGGCCGACCCAAGTAACGGGTTTCGATATTCATTCTGAAGGGCCGTTCCGCGCGTGCCGCTCCGCTGACGTAGCCGTGGCTGTGCGGCAAATAATCTTCATTGAACTGGCGCTCGCCGTCAGCGAACAGAATGCCCCGCGGAGCGTCGCTCGTAACCGAGATTCGCTGCGGCTGGAATTGCACATCCGCGCTGAAACCGTTCATGCCGCTCCCGTCGGGAGGCGCAATCTGGCTGCCGGCGCCGGCGAAGGAGCGAACGCCGTATCCCTTGATCAGGGAGATCGCCTGCCATGACTTCTCTTCGTAGGCATCGGGAAAACCCGGATTCAAGCCCGCCACGAATTGCAGGTTGCGGGAAGCGAGTCGCGCGAACGTCCGGTCGTTTAAGTATTCGCCGATGTCGAGCAGATTCTTGGCAATCTGGCCATACAACGCCGTCGCACCGTGGTTTGTCGACTGGAAGAATTTCGCTCCGCCATATTCGGGGGCGGCATATAGCGTCAACGGATAGATGCCCAGCGGAGACAGCTCTTCGGATGCCGCTGCATACCCGTAAGCGTAAGTTCGCACGACGTTATGCCAACTCGCCGCCTCCTCATGATCCGGCTGCAGCTTGAGCAGTTCGATGAATCCTTGCACGTTGGTTGGCTCAATATTCCCCATGTGGAACCGGTGATTCTGATTCCACTCCAGGCAGAAGGTCTCGTCGTCTTGCTCGAAGGCGTAAAAGTTGCCGTATAGACCGTCGATCGGACGCGTATGATCGACGAACTGCCGTTCGGACGCCGCTCTGGCATATTCAATGGCTGTCTCCAAATATTCGGATTCGCCCGACAGACGATACAATAGGGCGACCCCCCACAAGAACGTCAGCTTATCCTTGGTCTGAAGCGAATAGGGGATCGTCCAGTCATCCGGCTTGTTGTAGACCGTTCTCGCCAATTCATGCACGTACTCGGTCTCATCCGGCCCATCGGTTTGCCCATCGGCATCGGATCTGCCGTAGAAATCGGAATCGAGGTTGTACGGCCGTGCCATTGCGTTCTTATAAGCACGTTTGGCGCATTGCAAGTATCGCTCCGACCGTTCCGTCAAGATCGATTCATCCGTTCCGTCAATCAAATTGCCGGGATCGCACTCCCTCATCGTCCGGCAGGCTCTGGCCAATGCGGTAATCGCGTACGCGGTGCCGTGCCAGTTATGATAATCGGACGTCCCGTAGCCCGTCTGGCGACCGGCATCGTGGTTAAATCGCCCGTCCGTAAGCGGATTGGCGGAGCTCTCCTGGGACAGAACGATATAATCCGCACCTTCCGCAATGTAATTCAGCAGCAGTTGTCTGTCTTGCGGCCCCAATCTGTCGCGCAATTCGCGATTGTCCCAGTAGTCGATCAGTCCGTGCACGGTGACGATATGCGAGGACAGCTCGCGAATTTCGGTGCCGCAATCCCGCCAGCCCGGCACGCCGGGAAGTTGTCGTTGTTCCAGTTGGCGCAGAGCCACCATCGTCAAATCCGCATGCTCGGAGTGCGTCAGCGCCGTCCGGGAGATCTCGAACTCGGACGAGTCCAACCCCAGCTCCGGCACGGACAACCGATAGCGTCCTTCCTGCTCGAATTCGGTAAAATCCAGCCTCCACCAATACGAGCCCCACTTCTCGCCCCAGCGTTCAACCGTGCCGACAAATACCTCTCGCCCCGTGGACGCTTCCAGCAACGCAAAGCGCTTCCCCTCCGGGCAGCAAGGAGGATGGCTCTCTGCGCTTCTTAGCAATGCCTGCTTCGGATCCGCGGGATAAAATCCCGCCTGAGTTTCCAGCAAACTGACCCTGTTCATATGCTCGATCCCCCTCATGATTTTCCCAAT
>Ga0256795_1000704_pt1 | contig 12483 bp, 10 predicted proteins | sample MC6MC0946MT_FD_186353 | JGI IMG/M metagenome (GOLD analysis project Ga0256795, IMG submission 186353) | Metatranscriptome of enriched soil aggregate microbial communities from Iowa State University, Ames, United States - MC6-MC0946-MT... | ecosystem: Environmental > Terrestrial > Soil >... | reverse complement strand
TACATCTTGGATCGCATTTGGATCATTACCCGTAGTTGGGTCGGTATAACCCACTTCAACCGCTTGACCTGCTGTGACTGCTGTACCTAAGGTCAACACCACACTAGAACCATTCACTGTAACAGCTGTTACAAGTACCACCTGACCATCTGCGGTCACTGCAAAGTCGCCAGCAACAGGTGGATGTAATGGATCAAGTGCTTCACTGTAGGTAAGGGTTAATTGTGTTCCTGTACTATCTACATGTGAAGATTGGAATTGCGGGTTTGTAACGTCACCTGCAGTAATTTCAAGCGCTTTTGGATTACCAGCACCATCTGTCACAGTGACCGTAATTTTTTCACCATCTGTAAGTGGTCGGGTTAACTGGACATTATTAACAATACCATTTCCCGTTGCTGTCCCTGTTCCAATTACATTGCCATTAGTATCCGTAATTTTAACTTGACCTGCTTCATTTGAAGTAACTTCAACATGTGTCGCGTCTTGAATGCTTGTAGTAATCACTGGTGCAGTTACATCACCTGCTGTAATTTCAACTGTTTTTGAATTACCCGCGCCATCTGTCACAGTAACCGTAACTTTTTCACCATCTGTAAGTGGGCGAGTTAACTGAATATTATCAACCGTGTTATTACCAGTGACGGTACCCGTACCAATTACATTACCATTTCCATCTGTGATTTTAACTTGACCAACTTCATTTGAAGTAACTTCAATATGAGTTGCATTTTGAATAGTTGTCGTAATAATAGGCGGTGTCACATCACCTACTGTAATTACTTTTTCTGTTTGATTACCTGCTGCATCAATAACATCAACAATAACCTTACTACCGTCATTTAAAGGTGTGTTTAAATCAACTGTTAATTTTCCATCAGCACCAATTACACCCTCAGCAATTGTTTGTCCAGCTTCATTTTTAATTATAACTTTACTACCAGGTTCATTTGAAGTGACTTGAATGGTGTCATTATCAACAATATTTACTTCAACATCAGGTTTTGTAACATCCCCAACATCTATTGTTTCAGTTGTTTTATTTCCCGCATTATCTGTTGCTGTAATTGTAATTTTTTCATTATCAACTAAAGGTCTTGTTAAACTAACTTCAAGCCCACCTGCTTGATTTAGTTGTCCTGATCCAATTATTTTACCACTCGCATCCACTATTGTAATTTTACTTGCTTCATCTGCAGTGATTTTGATTTTCTGATTATCTAAAATATCATAGCTTAGTTTTGGTCCTGTTTTATCACCACTTCCCGAATGACTTGAACTACCACTGCTCCCTGATGCGGCTGCAATACCGATTACTCCAGCTGCAGCTGCGACCCAAGCCCATGCTGGCACAGCAGAGTGTTCACCAACAAGGTATTCATGAAAATCAGCAATCCCCAAATAATCAATTTTAGTTACTGTACCACTTGTATCAAACTCAAGAAAGTTAAGTAAATAATGCTTTCCATCTGAAGTTTCTATTGTAAATTCTTTTGGTTTTTCACCAATAAAGAAATCCTCAATAACGACTTTTTCTCCATTTTGTAAATAAACCTCCAAATTATTATTAACTTTTACAATTTTGGCTATTTCTGCGCTATCAAGATTTACTTTATACACTGAGTAGTGTTTATTAACTAAATCCTGAGTAAGAACCTTAGCCGTTCCTTTTTCATAAATAGTGATATTTTTCATAATATTTTTTCCGTCTTATAATTTACTGTTATGCAAAAAAGATAAATAAGTGAGATAAATTTCACAAGTGTATATTTTTGATATTAAAATCAGATAAGCATATAAAAAACAGCACTTGTCTATAATGGCTAAATGATTGGTCTTTTTAAAACCATTAATTTGTGATGTAATTATCATTTAATTAAAATCATACTTGTTTATTTTACTAAATTATTTCGATTCAATTTAATTATCACTTTATATTCATTATTAATATTCATAATGATCAATTTTATAAATTTATTTAAATTTGTTTAATAATCTTGCCTATTTTAAAAACAATAAACTATTATTTTCATACCACTCATAGTATTTAAAAGTATGTAATTCCCATTTAAATTTTATGGGTATTATAGAAACTTAAGAATTTAGCTTAGATTAATTTTTAAACAAAACATGTAACACATTTCTTAATTAGTGATAGATGTCACATTAAAACTATGTTGTTAAATTTTAATGAAATAATAATTAATAAAATATTCAATCAAAACTGATCTTTTTTCAAATATACCGCACAAAAAGCAAAAAAAAATGAAGGAGTTCCTTCATCTTTTTAAAAAGGCTGAGTAGTTAGACGGTAAAATCATCACCTAAATATACTTGGCGCACGGTTTCATCTGCCAAAACATCTTCTGGTGTACCTTCCGCAATCACAGCGCCTTCGCTCACAATATAAGCATGCTCACAAATCGCTAAAGTTTCTCGAACATTATGGTCAGTAATCAAAACACCGATCCCACGATCTTTTAACTGGCGAATTATATCTTTAATATCACCTACAGAGATTGGATCGACACCTGCAAAAGGTTCATCCAAAAGCATGAATTTTGGATCTGCTGCAAGCGCACGTGCGATCTCAGCACGGCGACGCTCACCACCCGATACGCTCATTCCAAGTGAATCTTTAATATGGGTGATTTTAAAATCTTCCAATAATTCTTTAAGACGTTGCTGGCGCTGCTGTTTATCTAAGTCTTTTCGTGTTTCAAGAATCGCCATGATATTTTCAGCAATCGTTAACTTTCTGAAAATTGAAGCTTCCTGAGGAAGATAACCAATTCCTTTACGTGCTCGCTGATGCATAGCTAAATCAGAAATATCTTCATTATCTAGATGAATTTCTCCCTTATCCATTCGCACCAAACCAACGACCATATAAAAGCTGGTAGTTTTCCCTGCACCATTCGGCCCAAGCAAACCCACAATCTGTCCACTTTGCATACTAAATGAAACGTCTTTAACCACCCAGCGTTTACTATAAACTTTAGCTAAATGTTTAATACAAAGTACTTGAGGCTGATTTGATGCTGTCATTAATCACGCGCTCCAGGAAAAGACTTGGTACTATTTGGCGGGATAATAATTTGTACACGTCCTTTCGGTGAACCTGTGCTATTTGAACTACCGGAAGCTTCAATATCGCCTTTGTTCATACTATATTTTAATGAACTACTGCGAATACTTGCTCCATCTTGATATAAATAAGCATTACCAATTAAATTAATAATACCTGTTTCAGCATTATAAATAATTTTTTGTGCTTCCCCACGAGCAACACCCTTTGCCGTATCAACTTGTTGTTGAAACTTTGCTGGGCCCCCAGTGGCAGTAATGGTGCTAATTTGCTTATTTTTATTTAATTGAGCCACAATTGAAGCAGCTTGAAGCTTCATTGTACCTTGCTCAATGATGACATTACCAGTATATGTCGTTACACCCGCAGCTTCATTATAGGTTGCTTTATCTGCAACCAATGAGATTGGTTGATTACGATCTGATGGTAATGCAAATGCTGCTGCAGACAAGCCCATTAAACCGGCAGTGCAGATCGCTTTTATTAGGAAAGATTGTTTCATTAAAAAAGGCTTAGTTAGGTACATACTTTCCTCGAATATGTGCAAATTCATATTGACCTTGGTTTAAATCAGCTTTTAAACCCTGACTAATAAATTCTGCATCAGGTGCATTAACAGTCACTTGGTGAGTCGTTTCAAACTGACGTATTTTAGGATACCCCGTTAACTCGTCTGTCTGAAATTCCATGGTCCCTCGTTCACCAATCTTGGTCGCTTTAACTTGTCCAGATAAAACGACTTTTTCATTGTCATTAAATCCTCGTGCTTGTTTTGCAAAAAAAGTTGAATCAACTTTATTTTGATGAAACATCGAAGCATTGAGGTTACTCAGTGTTGAAGTTTTTCTTTGTAAATCTTGTTCTAAACGATCCACTTGAGCACGAACATAAAGATTGCCCTTTTCATCTGTTTGGACCAACTGGATACCCTCAGCAGTATACGTCATGCTTTTTGCTGAATTCGCATCCAACTTTTTGCTTTTCCCACTGTAATAGTAATAGCCACCACTGATTGCCGCGATGACAACTGCAGTCACATATAAAACCTTAGTATCCATAAATTACATTCAACATTTGATCAATCTGAATTTACGCTATTAATGCGGTATAGCTGTATATTTTTCAAGTAATTCTTGGTAAGTGCCTTTTGCCATCAGCAACATATCACAGACTTCACGCACAGCTCCACGCCCACCCATCGCCTGAGTGACTAAATCTGCTCGACGACGCACTTCAACATGCCCATTGGGTACAGTGACTTTCATCCCTGCAATTGCAAAGGCTGAAAGATCTGGCCAATCATCACCCATATATAAACAGTCTTCAGGATCTAAATTGAATTGAGCACAAGCTTCTTTAAGTGCAGCACCTTTGTCTTCACGACCTTGAAAGACCAAATCCACGCCAAGATCAGCCATACGCTTTTCAACAATATTGCTTTTACGTCCGGTGATAATGATGACTTTAATTCCAGATTTTTGCACCAGTTTCATACCTAATCCGTCGCGAATATCAAAGGATTTAATTTCATCCCCTGTATTGGTCAATGTCACAAAACCATCACTCAAAATACCATCTACATCTAAAACCAATGCTTCAATATGACGCGCTTGTTCCAGTAAAACATAAGAAGCCATTGATTAATTTACTCCAGCTTGAATCAGGTCATGCATACTAATTACACCAATCACTTTATTGGCATCATCAACGACGATAAATTGACTAATTTTCTTTTCATTCATTTTTTCTAAAGCTTCAACTGCACGTGCTTCTTTTGAAATGGTTGAAGGGTTTTGAACCATGACCGCGGAAACAGGCAAGTTCACATCAAAACCTTGCTGTCTATCAATTAAACGGCGTAAATCACCATCAGTAAATATGCCCAATAAGCTGTCATTTTCATCGACAACCGTGGTTAAACCTAAACGCTTATTGGAAATTTCGTACAAAACTTTATTCATTGGCGTATCAGGAAATACTTTTGGTAAATCAGTGCCTGTACGCATCAAATGTTTTACATGTAACAACAGACGTTTGCCTAATGCACCTGCAGGATGTGACATTGCAAAATCATCTGCAGTAAAACCACGTGCATCTAATAGCGCCACAGCCAGTGCATCGCCCAATACCAATGTTGCAGTAGTACTTGAGGTTGGCGCCAAACCTAATGGACATGCTTCTTTAATATTTCCAAGTGTCAACGCAACATCTGCATTTTGTGGCATAGGTCCTTTGTCATCACCACTGATGGTGATCAAAGGTACTTCCAAATACTTAATCAGTGGCATCAACATCATAATCTCATCACTCTTTCCAGAGTTTGAAATTGCAATCAACACGTCACCTTTGACCAACATACCTAAATCGCCATGCCCTGCTTCACCAGGATGCATAAAGAATGATGGTGTGCCTGTTGATGCGAAAGTTGCTGCCATTTTTCGCCCAATATGCCCAGATTTCCCCATACCCGTAATCACTAAACGACCTTGGCACTGTAAAATAATTTCACATGCGCGCGTAAAACGCTCATCAATTTGAGTCGCTAAAATCTCTATGGCATGTTCTTCAATGCGTAAAGTTTCAAGTGCAACTTTTTGAAAATCAACTTGATTTGATTTATTTTCAGGATTCAAAATGGGCTAACCTTAACTCTATAAAGAGTTTTGAATATCGAATGGAATATTTTTGCTATTTTAGCATAGCAATACAATAGGCTGCTTTCCTAAATGTATAAATTTCATTTTCTTAGAAAAAATAACGTATAAAACTTTATGAAATATGGAGCTTAGGTTAAGATTAATCATCATTTTGTTGAAGCCTTTAGAAAACCTATGCAACCATTTGTTCTTTACAACTCTGAGCAACGAAAAAAAGTTGAATTTGTTCCCCGTAAAGAAGGACATATCGACATGTATGTGTGCGGTATGACAGTTTATGATTACTGTCATATAGGCCATGCTCGGGTGATGGTTGCTTTTGACTACATTATTCGTTTTTTACGTAGTCAAGGTTGGAATGTTAAATACGTTCGTAACATCACAGATATCGATGACAAAATTATTGCGCGTGCCAATGAAAATAGTGAAAGCATTACAGCTTTGACCGATCGTTTTATCAAGGCGATGAATGATGATGCCGAAAATTTAGGATGCTTAGCACCCGATGAGGCACCCCGCGCAACAGATTATATCGATCAAATGCAGAATATGATTGGCAACCTTGTCAATAAAGGCACGGCTTACCCTTCTGCAAATGGCGATGTCTATTTTGAAGTTGAAAAATTTAAGAACTATGGCCGACTTTCAGGACGTAAACTTGCCGATATGCAAGCTGGCGCTTCTGAACGTGTTGATGTTGAAGTTGAGAAGAAACATCCATTTGACTTTGTGCTATGGAAACATGCTAAAGAAAATGAGCCTTCATGGGCTTCACCTTGGGGCAATGGCCGTCCAGGTTGGCATATTGAATGCTCAGCAATGTCAACTTGCTGCTTAGGCAATCATTTCGATATTCATGGGGGCGGTTCAGATCTTTTATTCCCACATCATGAAAATGAAATCGCGCAATCAGAAGCTGCAACAGATGAACAATATGTAAACTACTGGATGCATGTTGGCTTTATCAATGTCGATGGCGAAAAAATGTCTAAATCTTTAGGCAACTTTTTTACCATTCGTGATGTGATGGAGAAATTTCATCCTGAAGTGATTCGTTATTTTATTGTGTCATCACACTATCGTAGCCCTGTAAACTTTTCGGATTTTGCACTAAAAGAAGCAAAAACTACGCTTTCTCGTTTTTATCATGCATTTAAAGCGTATCAACAAGTCTATGGCGATAAAACCACAGACCTGTTAGATGAAACGCTAGTCGAGCGCTTTAATTCAGCAATGCGTGATGACTTCAATACATCTGAAGCAATTGCAGTTTTATTCGAAATTATTAAAGAATTGAATCGTGCGGTTAAAGAAGAGAATGCAGCGCAATCTACGCTTTATTATTCTACGTTACGCCACTTGACCAATATCCTTGGCTTGGTTCAATACAATGTAGATGACTTTTTAAAATCAGATATTGGTCAAGAAGCACTTGGCTTATCTCAAACGGATATTGAGGATTTCATTCAACAACGTGTTGATGCCAAGAAAAATAAAGACTTTGCCCGTGCAGATGAAATCCGTCAGTCTTTGCTTGCTCAAGGTGTAGTACTGGAAGATACACGTCAAGGTACCATTTGGCGCCGCGCGGATTAATCTCTAAGAGCTTTATTAAAAAGAAAAACCTGATCAAACGATCAGGTTTTTCTTTTTAAAGTCGTTGCTAACTAAATATGTTTTAAACGGTATATCTCTTGCCATTTTTTAGTCGTAGTGTGACCTTACTTAAGTTTAGTTTTATAAATGGTTCATTAAGATTTTTAACATCGCTAATTTGCTTATATAAAATCTAAATTATTAAATATATTGAAAAAATAAATATTTTATTGAATATGATGGACTATAGTTTTATTGAATCAGCGAAATAGCTGATATACTCTGAGTCCAGTTCTTCATCAGCAGTTTTGGATCAATAGAATGAGTTCAGTGCGCCAACAGAATTTTCTTCTTCGCAAAGAGAAAATTTTAGCAATGGCAGAAACCTTATTGCTTGATAATAATCAGGATATTACGTTAAGTGAGCTTGCTGCTGAACTTGATATCGCAAAAGGAACGATCTATAAACATTTTAAAAGTAAAAACCAACTGTATCTTGAACTGATTATTTTGAATGAAAAACGACTTTTAGATATTTCTAAAGCCTACCATCACGATATTAAAATCTATGTATCTGAATACATGTTATATAACATGTTAAATTCGAATCGAACAATTTTACTGCATGTGATTGAAGAGCGTCTAACCAATAATGAACGTAAACTCAAAGACTTATTCGAAGAACTTTATAGCATACGTGAACAACGTATTTTAGAAATTAAAGATCTTTTCGGAGCACATCTCAAAGCCTTAAACAGTAGTATGTCTATCCGTGATTACTTGTCCTATATCTGGACAGTGACTTATGGCGCATCATTATTGTTAAATTCTACGCACTATCAAAAATCCATTGGTTCACGTGAACGCTTAATCAAACTCTATGTCAATCAAGCATTGATGACACCTGATAAGCTAACCGATTCAGAGCATCAAGCAAATTAATGTTAAAAGGATAACTGTTCTTAAGCTATTTAGTTTTAAAAAGTCCTTTTAAGATTTATTTTGATTTTTTTCTAAAAGCTACAGTTCTAAATTATTATCTAAAGACCGTTAAACAACAATTAATTACACTTTTAAGTTGATACTGTTGAACTGGTGATAGCTCTTCTAAGTCACAATATAGCTGTTTAAAAAATGATATACGTCATACACTTTCGTCATATAACTCGAGTTCAATACATCAAGATAAGCTTGAACAACTTGATAGGAAAAATGACCTCATTGCAAAAGATATTCCGCTTTCCTGTGCATATTGTTTATTCACACATCCATTCAACTGCTGACCTGCGTATAAATCTCGTTTAAACTTTCTGAATCAAAAATATTAAGCTTTTTCATCAATAATATTTTATCAAGTTGTTGATACCAATCATTCTGGATGTATCAATTCGAGAAACCCTTAAACTTCTGGCTGATCAGCATAGTTCAATAACTGACTGGGTAAAGGCATTGAATTCACCTGACTAAAAATCTCATAACACATATGTCTTAACCACTGATGGCTAGTTTTATGATGACATGACATATGCCAATACTGCTTAATCGAATAAGTCGGAAACGAAATGGGTGCTGGGAAAATTTGTAAGTTTCCTCGTGACAACAAGACTTCACTCAAATAATAAGGAACGGTTGCAATCGAGTCAGTATCTTGCACCACCAATCCAACGCCTAGATAACTCGGGATACGCATCAACACATTACGTTTTAAATCTAAATTTAACAGCTCATTGGCGATGTGGTAATGCCCAACACCTGCATCAATATCGATGTGTGATTCACTCAAATACTGTTCAACGGTCATGCTTTGTTGAGTTAATCGTGGATGATCTTTTGATGCAATCACCACATAAAATTGTTCGAATAATTTTTGTTGATAGAAACCATTTTCTAATTGCGGTAAAAACCCAATCGCCAAATCAATTTCACCATTTGCCATCTGATAACTGGTTTCAGAGGTGATGGCGCGAACATTTAATTTAACATGTGGTGCATGTGCTTTGAGATATTGAGAAATTTTAGGCAATAAAACTAAGTGAGAAACATCTGTCATCGCGACAGTAAACTGTTGCTGAGATGCTGTTTCATCAAAATCCACACTAAAATTATTAATAATTTCAACTTTGCTCAGCGCTTCACTGATCAAGGGATAAAGTTGTTTAGATAATTCTGTAGGCACCATTTCATTACCAATCCGTAAAAATAACGGATCGTTATAATGAACACGAATTTTATTTAGAATATTGCTTACTGTAGGTTGGCTCATCGCTAAATGATCTGCGGCAACAGAAACACTTTTAAACTTGTAGATATAGTAAAAAATACTGAGCAACTTACAATCTAACTCATACACGAAATTACATCTCACTCATTTTCTAGATTCAATATTATATCTTCTGCTTTTTTATAAAAATTTCCAATGTTTTAATGTACCGATTTTAAACAATCAACTCAGGATTTTAAAATCGGCACGGATTATTGGCGTGATCAGCTCAGCAATTATTCTTTAACAAACAAATCAACCATTAACTCATCCTCTGAATCAGCATAGCGATATTCATTAAAATCTGTAATACCATACTCTCGGAGGATTTCTTCATCAATCAATAAGCGTCCTGTTAAGGCGCGTTTTTCACTGTTTAAAATACGATAAGCGGCATCTGCCATAATGTTCGGTTTACGAGCTCTGCTAAATAATTGCTTACCGCCTAAAGAAAACTCAATTGCAGCTGTGGCAATAATCGTTCTCGGCCATAGTGAATTTACACTCACCCCATAACCGGAAAACTCTTGATTCATCCCTAAAGTCAACATACTCATGCCATATTTAGTAATGGTATACGGTGCATAGCTAGCAAACCATTTTTCATCCAAGTTTAACGGCGGTGAAAGATTTAAAATATGCGGATTGTCACTGTTTTTTAAATAAGGTAGTACAGCTTGACTACATACCATCACAGCACGTGTATTGATCTGATACATTAAATCGAAACGGTTTGGGTCAAGCGTCTCTACGCCAGACAGTTTAATCGCACCAGCATTGTTAATTAAAATATCAATTCCACCGAAATGCTTTGCTGCTTGTTTCATGGCAAGCGCAACCGCATCTTGATCACGTACATCCAGTTGAAGTGCTAAAGCTTGACCACCTACCGCCTCAACTTCTTGAGCAACAGTAAAAATCGAGCCCCCTAATTTAGGATGCTCTTGTGTAGATTTTGCAGCAATCACAATGTTCGCACCATCTTGTGCAGCTTTTAGTGCAATCTCTCGCCCTATTCCTCGGCTTGCACCGGTAATAAAAAGTGTTTTTCCTTTAAGCGACATGATTTCCTCGTTGTATTTGTTTTTTGCTGTACTAATCTACTTAACTTTGTTTTCACCTCATATTACCAAATCTACCATTTTGTATACTCATGAGTACAATAATTATTATTCTTTATAGTCTTTATAAAAATCAAAAGCTTGCATAAGCAAGCCTTGGACTAAAGGTGGTGAAAATTTAAATTCTAGGCAGCACCAACTTTTGGACTTGTTCCAATTTGCCAAACAAAAGGCAATGGTTCACGATTAATTTCCCAATCACCAATCACTTTTTCCTTATATACGACTGGATTATGTGAAGATACGACCCGTGCATTGCGCCAGAAGCGATCAAGTTGTTTTGTGGTGGTACTTGCAGATGCACCAAGCGCATTAAATAACTTACTGGTTAACTCCAAGACTAAATCAGAAATAACCACCTGCCCTTGTGCTGCCTCTAATTCAGCATCATTATTTGCTTGAATATTTTTTACTTCGGATTCACTAAAGTGACTAATATATGCACGCTGCAAAGCTTCTGCTGTTTGCGTGGTGATACTTTGACTTGCATAGGCTTGTGCGGAAGCTTTACCAATCACCTGTAAAATCTGTGGATCATTACGTACTAAGTCAGCATTGCCATGACTAAAAATACGATCACGCTTTTGTACTTCATGAATAAATGTTGCAACTGCTGACTGTGCAATACCCGATAAGGTTGCCAAATGAATGACTTGGTAGAACGCAGTCTGATATTTAAAACGTTGCTCAAAAGGCAAAATATGGTCTGCTTCGATTGCAACATTGCTTAACGTTAGAGTGCCACTTCCCGTGGTTTTTTGACCAAAACCATCCCAATCATCCAGTACTTCAACACCAGAAGCATGTCGAGAAATCGCAGCAATAACATGCTGATCCGTACGTTCATCATAGGCAAATAAATCAACCCAATCCGCAAAGATTGTGCCTGTTGAATAGTACTTCTTCCCATTGACCAGCAATTGATTATTATTTTGAGTTACACGGGTAATCACATCACCAATTTTTACATGACCGATTTCAGTCCATGCATTCCCCACCAAATCACCTTGAACAAAGCGTTTAAACCATAATTCTTGATTCTTAAACTTATGTGCATTTAATCGATCTTCAACAAAAGCGAAATGCCCCCGCAATGCTTGCACAATATTTGAATCGGCCTTTGCAAGTTCAGTGAGCAATTGAAATAACTGAGGTAAAGACACCCCATCTCCACCAAACTTGACTGGCACACGTAATGCACCAAAACCTGCATTTTTTAGCCAATCTATTTGCTCATACGGCAATATACGCTGTTGCTCGCGTTCAACGACACCCTGTGAAATTTTTTCAAAAATTGCACGATATTTTGACGCAACCGTCTCATAGTCTGCTGAGATTGATAAATCTTCAATAAAACGGTTTTGAATATCTAAGTTACCCATTTTTTCTCTCCATCATTTGCTTATTTTTATTCTTAGCTCCACGCATGGCGTGGTAAGTGAATGTTATTGAGATAATAATTACCGACTAAATTAAATTTCCAACGTACAGGATCATGCAAAGTATGGGTACGTGCATTACGCCAATGGCGATCTAAATTTAATTCAGACAATGTTGAACGAGTACCTGATAATTCAAATAATTTGTTAGAAGCCAGAATGGCAATTTCAGTTGTTAATACCTTGGCTTCTGCAACCAGTAATGCCGCCTGATTAGCATTCTCTTCAGATGGATCGGCAATTGCTTGATCAATTGCATCACCAGCCAAGTCTAAAACGGCTTCGGCTGCACGTAATTTAATTTTTAACTCCCCTATACTTG
>Ga0256795_1000703_pt1 | contig 12508 bp, 10 predicted proteins | sample MC6MC0946MT_FD_186353 | JGI IMG/M metagenome (GOLD analysis project Ga0256795, IMG submission 186353) | Metatranscriptome of enriched soil aggregate microbial communities from Iowa State University, Ames, United States - MC6-MC0946-MT... | ecosystem: Environmental > Terrestrial > Soil >... | reverse complement strand
TCCGTTTAACAGGGCTCTTGCGCTGCAAACAAAGCAGTGCTTTATTTTTGCTCATATACCCCCGCCCAACGGCGACATCCATGTCGCCGCACGGTAGGATCACCATCTAGGGTTCAAAAATACAAAAAATAAATTGATAATCAATAGTTTCTAAAAGTTCATAAAAAAACATAAGCTTCATTTATAATCAAAGATTTGAGGGGAGTCACTTGTATGAATAATTAGGTGGTTTGACTATAATTCAAAAATAAGCAACAAGGTTCAGTCTGAAATTGTTGCTTGGGATGCTTTGAAATGTTGATTCAATTTTGGAGCGGGAAGGTCAATGATCCTGTTTCCCTTGGCTAAACTTTTGAAGACTAAATTCTCCAGATGAGAATTCTGGAGAATCAATGAAGATCACTTTTGTAAAATCCGATTAAGGCAAATCTAATTCTTTACGCATCTTTAAAGATCGCAGTAATGCCTGATCACGAAGTAATTGAAGATTCTTATCGCCTAGTTTTTTAACAAACTGTTGAGTTTCTTCATTCAGCATCTCAATTTTTTCTTCAGACAAGGTATAAGGGTGCATATCAGCCCACCATTCAGACATCGGTTCACCTAAATGATGCATAGCGGCTTTAAATCCATGTTGATTGGCCAACTGCATATTTAAATAAGGACCAAATATTGCCCAACGTAATCCGGGGCCATTGGTGATGGCGATATCAATATCTTCTGCGCTACATACACCTTCAGAAACCAGATAAAATGCTTCTCTCCAAATTGCAGACTGTAAACGATTGGCGACATGCCCTTTAACTTCTTTCTGAATTAAAATCGGTTTTTTTCCCAATAATCTATAAAACTCAAAAGCATCATGAATATAGTTCGCTTGGGTTTTTTCTCCACCAATAATCTCAACCAAAGGTAATAAGTGTGGCGGGTTAAAAGGATGACCCAGTACGATTCTTTCAGGATAAAGGCAATCATGTTGAATATCTGAGATTTTTAATCCAGATGAACTTGAGGCAATAATGCTATCTTTGGGGCAGTTTTGAGTCAGCTGTGCATATAAGTCTTTTTTTAGATCAATCCGCTCTGGACCATTTTCTTGAATAAAATCGGCATCTTTTACCGCATCTGTTAGATTTTGATAAAAAGTGAGATTTTTTAAAGTGTCTGAAACATAACAGTCAGAAGAGGTGGTTTGCTCTTCAGCCAACTCGAACAGATCCAGTAAATAGGTCTGAACTCTATTTTTTAAATTTAATTCTGCATCAACTGCAGGATCAAAAGCATTCACCTGAAATCCTTTACTTAAATAGAATGCTGCCCAACTTGCACCAATAACACCAGTACCGATAATGGCAACTTTATTTATGGGTTTCATATATTCATTTTCCTTGAATAACTTGAGAACGTTGGATTGTCTAGCTATGACACATGACAAAGTGAGCCTTTCACTTTGATAAAAACTAAAGATAGAAAAACTAAAAAACAGTAGGGGAGGATTTCCCCCTACAAATGAATATGTATTACATCTGGTTAGATGATTTACATAGAGACAAATTCATGCTCATTGCAATCATCAACTGTATTACTGAGCGGTATAACCACCATCCATAACCACTGCTTGACCTGTCACCCCCGCCGCTTTTTCACTCGCCAAGAAAACGGCATAATCTGCAATTTCTTCAACATTGAGTAAGCGTTTTTGTGGCACCATGGCTAAAATGACATCTTCAAGTGCACTTGTTTCGCTGACATTACGGGTTTTGGCTAAATCTTTAATTTGACCACGTACCAAAGGTGTGTCGACATAACCTGGGCATAATGCATTGACCGTGATTCCATCACGAGCAGATTCTAACGCTGCAACTTTAGTTAAACCAATCACCCCATGTTTGGCACTGTTATAACCCGCTTTTCCAGCAAAACCGATTAAACCATTGATCGAAGCCATATTGATAATACGGCCATAGTTTTGTGCCTTCATGATTGGAAATGCATGCTTAATTCCAATAAAAGAACCCACCAGCATGACATTCAGTAGTTTTTGATAAATGGCAGTTGGAAACTCTTCTATGGCAGCAACATGTTGAAAACCAGCATTATTGATCAAAATATCCAAACGACCAAAGGTGGTATGTGCTAGACCAATAGCAGCAGCATAAGCATCTTCATCTGAAACATCACAAGGTGCAGATAAAGCTTCAAATCCATCAGTTGTTAAGGCTAAAACTGCTTCATTACATTTGTCCGCATTCATATCCGAAATCACCACTTTTGCACCTTCAAGGGCAAATTTTTTGGCAATTTCAAGTCCAATACCACTTGCTGAACCTGTGATAAATGCAACTTTATCTTTGAGAAGTTGACTCATTATTGACTCCCTGTGTTCATTTTGAAGATAAACTTAGACGATACCAAACCATGTAAATGCAGCAATTGCGACAAATACTGCAACTGTTTTAATGATGGTAATGGCAAAAATGTCTTTATAAGATTGTTTATGTGTAAGTCCAGTGACTGCAAGTAGGGTAATCACGGCACCGTTATGCGGTAAGGTGTCCATACCGCCAGATGCCATTGCAACAATACGATGCATCACTTCAGCAGGAATGCCCATTGCTGCAATAGCTGTATTATATTGGTCAGCCATGGCACTGAGGGCAATACTCATACCGCCAGATGCTGAACCTGTAATCCCAGCCAAAACGGTTGTGGTGACTGCACCATTGACCAATGGATTGGTAAATGTATGCCCCAAAGCATGACTGATTACAGCAAAACCCGGTAAAGCGGCAATGATTGCACCAAAACCATACTCAGATGCAGTGTTCATCACAGCGAGTAGAGAACCACCTATACTTGCGTTTACACCTTCTTTAAAGCTGGTTGAAACACGACGATAATCGAACATAATCGCAGTGATAATCCCAACGATTAAAGCCAAACCAACTGCCCAAATCGCTGACGTTTTTGCGACATCGACAGTGTAGTTTGCCAGTCCGAGTGCATTAAAATCAAAGCCATTTGGATACCATGTTTTAATTGCTGTAGATAAATATTTATTCATCACTGCAACTAAAATTAAGGGAACAAATGCCATAAATTGACGTAGACCAGAACCATTATCTTGTTGCTGAGATTGATTTTCGAATTGTTGAAGTTCGGCTTCTGTTAAAGTAATACCAGATGCAAACCCATCTCCATTGCGAGCAGCAACACGACGACGCCATTCCAGATAAGTTAATCCGACACCTAGAACAAAGATTGCACCGATAATCCCTAAAAATGGCGCTGCATAAATATTGGTTCCAAAAAATGTGGTTGGAATAACGTTTTGAATCTGAGGCGTACCCGGTAAGGCATCCATGGTAAAGGAGAAAGCACCCAGTGCAATCGTGCCAGGAATCAAACGTTTAGGGATATTTGCTTGTCTAAATAATTGGTTTGCAAAGGGATAGACTGCAAAAACTACGACAAATAAACTGACGCCGCTATAGGTTAAAATTGCCCCTAGCAGAACAACGGTAAGCATTGCATTTTTAGAGCCAATTAATTGAACAATCGTTTTGGCAATGGATTCAGCAATACCTGACATTTCAACAACTTTACCAAAAATCGCACCCAGCAAAAACACCAAGAAATAATCTTTAATAAAGCCCACCATTTTTGGCATAAACACACCAGAATAAAATGGTAAAACGTTGGCAGGGTTAATCAGCAAGACGGCCAATAAGGCACAAATAGGTGCCATGAGAATTACAGAAAATCCTCTGTAGGCTGTGTACATCAACAAGCCAAGAGAAAGTAAAATTATACCCAGTTCCCACATATTTTTACTCCGTCCTTAAAGAATATATGTCAAAACCCACCTTGTTTTTATTTCAAATCACGACAAGGCTATCTCAATCATAAAAATGCATTAGTGAGTGAAACCAATAAAAATGGATATCTAGAGAAATTAATCTTGATTAATAAATTTAGCTTTTATAAATCGTCCAGACTTATAAATTGGAATATCCATTTCCAAATGATGGATAAAACTATAATCCAAATTATTCGAGGCATTGTTTGAAAATATTTATGAGTCAATATGGAAAACTAATGAATAGAAACAAGTTTCATGAGGTTTTTGCGCAATAGGTCATAGATAAGCAAAAGAAAAAAGCCAAATTGGAGATGCAGATGAATGAGTATATGTTCAACGTTTTAATTTTTATTTACAGCAGTAGTTTTATTGACAAGTGTGTTGCTTGAAATACGTAATATATCGATTTTGTCCTGATTTAAATGCATAGACATATTTTTTACAGATCACACAAATTAAAAACTTTCATTAAGACCTCAATCTGAGCAAAACGAGATCAGCTAGCATGGATTGATATCTTATTCTATAAGCAAATCGATAGCTCAAATGACTCATTTTAGGATCAAAACTCGCTTGGTTTAGCGTATTATAGAGCTATAAATCAGTTAGGTTGCCGTATGACACTCAAACAGTTAAAAGCTTTTTTAGTTCTTGCTCGGACATTGAATTATGCCAATGCTGCCAATGAACTTTGCCTAAGTCAATCTGCTTTAAGCTTAAGTATCAAAAGTTTAGAGGATGAGTTGGGTGGCAAGCTGTTTAAGCGCAATACCCGCCGTGTGGATCTTACTGCTGAGGGAAATTCGTTGATTCCATTTGCTAAAAAACTTTTGGCAAATTGGGAAGACATGGAAAGAGATGTCAAACAGCGTTTTAAATTACATCGTGGCACATTGAATATCGCCTCAATGCCTTTCGCTACACATGCCGTTTTACCTGCTGTACTGCATGAATTTAATAAAAATCATCCCAATATCAATTTTTCAATCCATGATATTCCCAATGAGAAAATTATTGAAAAAGTCCAAGAGGGTATTTTTGAAATTGGGATTTGTTTTGAACCGCAACACAATGATCAATTAATTTTTAAGCCATTTTTCAATGAAGATTTTTTAGCACTACTTCCTAAAGACCATCAGTTGGCGCAGCGTAAAAGTGTGACATGGCGTGAGCTGTATACCTATCCTTTTATCACTTTACAGAAACCTTCGATCATTCGACACGTGGTGGAAGAGAAATGTTCACAAAATAATATGATCTTAGATTTAAAACTTGAGTGTCATCAAATTAGTTCATTGTCGCATTTTGTGGCTTTTGGTATGGGGGTCAGTGCGATCCCACGTCATTTTCAAAATTATATCGATAAAGAAAATAATGTCTTGGTTGAAATTGAAGAGGGCAATGTCAATCTTTCTGTTGGAATCATTTATAAAAAAGATTTTGAACTTTCTAATATTTCTTCGCAATTTATTGAAACGATATTGGCACATCAGTTTTAAGAGACTGTCACCTCATCATAACCTCCACTATTTCAAGGTAAAATCAGATTAATGAGTTTTACTCATTAGACATTTGAAAGAATCAATTTCTAAAATAATTTGCTCGATGTTAATAATAATAATTCTAAAGGACATAGAGTTAAAACGATGAACAAAGTTGTCGCGAATGCACATGAAGCTTTGGCTGATGTGGTTGCAAACAACCAGACTTTTGCAGTGGGTGGTTTTGGATTATGTGGTATTCCAGAAGCATTGATTGATGCCTTAAAAGAAATTGGCGTTACGGGTCTAACCTGTATTTCTAACAATGCCGGTGTGGATGATTTTGGTCTAGGCAAGCTTTTACAAACCAAACAAATTAAAAAAATGATTTCATCCTATGTCGGTGAAAACAAAGAATTTGAACGTCAATATTTAAATGGTGAGCTTGAAGTAGAGTTGACACCGCAAGGCACCTTGGCTGAAAAGTTACGTGCAGGTGGTGCAGGTATTCCAGCGTTCTTTACCCAAACAGGTGTTGGGACATTGATTGCCGAAGGCAAAGAAGTTCGCGAATTTGATGGTAAAGATTACATACTCGAACAAGCATTGGTTGCAGATATTGCTTTGGTAAAAGCCTATAAAGCAGATAAAGCTGGTAACTTAATTTTTCGTAAGACTGCACGAAACTTTAACCCTGAGTGTGCAATGGCTGGCAAATTGACCATTGTCGAAGTTGAAGAAATTGTTGAAATTGGTGAGTTAGATCCAGATTCAATTCATTTACCGGGCATTTATGTAAGTCGTATTGTTTTAAATGCGCAGCCTGAAAAACGAATTGAACAATTGACATTGAAGACGGAGATTTAATCATGGCTTGGACGCGTAATGAAATGGCTGAACGTGCAGCGCAAGAGCTTGAAGATGGCTTTTATGTCAATCTAGGTATTGGCTTACCCACCTTGGTTGCAAACTATATTCCTGACAATATCAATGTCTGGCTTCAATCTGAAAATGGCTTATTGGGAATTGATGAATTTCCAACACAAGATACTGTCGATGCAGATTTAATTAATGCGGGTAAACAAACCGTAACTGCACGTAAGGGTGCTGCGTTTTTCTCTAGTGCTGAATCTTTTGCCATGATTCGTGGGGGTAAGGTGAATATTGCCATTTTAGGATCAATGGAGGTTTCCGAAAAGGGAGATTTAGCCAACTGGATGATCCCTGGGAAAAAAGTAAAAGGCATGGGCGGTGCAATGGATTTGGTTGCTGGGGTACAAAAAGTCGTGGTGTTAATGGAACACTGTGCTAAAGATGGTAGTCCTAAAATCGTCGCTGAATGTTCATTACCGCTTACGGGTAGACTGGTCGTAAACCGTATAATTACGGATCTAGGGGTGATGGATATCACTCCTCAAGGTGTAGAGTTGATTGAATTGGCCAAAGATGTAAGCCTAGAACAGATTCAGGCGGCAACTGGGGTAGAACTGATCACCTCAAATCTCGCTGTGGCTTGATTGTGACAAAGCAAGGCTAAAATTCTAATGTAAGCAGCCAAGTTTAAATGCTAAGTCGCTTTGGCGGCTTAGACATGTTATCAATGGATATGCTATTTTCAAAAATACCCGCTTCAAAAGTATACGCATTTAAAATACAAGGTGAACTCGAATGGAAAAGATTGTCATCGTCGCAGCTAGTCGTACTGCAATGGGAAGTTTTCAAGGCAGTTTTGCAAGTTTATCTGCACCGGATTTGGGTGCAGTCGTCATTGAAAAAGTTGTTGAACAAGCCAATGTGCCTGTTGCTGATATTGATGAAGTAATTATGGGCTGTGTATTACCTGCGGGTTTAAAACAAGGTCCAGCACGTCAAGCGATGCGAAAAGCGGGTTTACCAGATCATGTTGGCGCAACCACAATCAATAAAGTCTGCGGTTCTGGGATGAAAGCTGCGATGCAAGCCAGCGATGCCATTAAAGCAGGAAGTGCCAAAATTATTGTGGTCGGTGGGATGGAGTCTATGACCAATGCACCGTATTTATTACCTAAAGCACGTTCAGGTTATCGGATGGGGCATGGTCAAGTGATTGATCATATGTTCCTTGATGGTTTAGAAGACGCGGGTACAGGGCGTGCAATGGGAAGTTTTGCACAGGAAATGGCGGATAAAAAGTGCTATAGCCGTGAGCAAATGGATGAGTTTGCAATTCGCTCACTGACACGTGCAAAAAAAGCGATTGCAGAAGGTTATTTTAAAGACGAAATCACACCTGTTAAAGTGGCGCTACGTCAGGGGGAGATCACTGTAGATGTGGACGAAAATCCTGAAAATGCCAAGATTGATAAAATCCCAAGCTTAAAACCTGCATTTGCTAAAGACGGTACGATCACTGCTGCAAACTCTAGTTCAATCAGTGATGGTGCATCTGCACTACTGATCACGTCGGCGTCAGAAGCGAAAAAGCGTGGTTTGACTGTGTTGGCTGAAATCAAAGGCTATACAACCAATTCCCAGCATCCTGAAGAGTTTACCATTGCACCTGTGGGAGCAATTGAAAAATTACTGAAAAATGTAGGTTGGTCCGTAGATGATGTTGACCTGTGGGAAATTAACGAAGCTTTTGCCATGGTCACTATGGCTGCAATTGATGCATTTAAACTTGATCCTGAAAAAGTCAATATTAATGGCGGTGCTTGTGCACTCGGGCATCCACTGGGTTCATCAGGTTCACGAATCATTGTGACCTTGATCCATGCTTTAAAACGCTTAGGTAAAACCAAAGGGATCGCAACACTTTGTATTGGTGGTGGTGAAGCAACAGCACTTGCAGTTGAATTAAGCGCGTAATTTATTGTTTATCGTGATAAATAGTTAAATAGTTTGTGATTCAAAATTAAAAAAGCCGGTCGTTTCAATACTGCCGGCTTTTTGCTGTTCTTTGTCATGTGAGTTTATGTATAGTCAACTTGTCAAAAAATCAAACCCAAGAAATGAATATTTTTAATTAAATCAATTATATGACGAGATAAATTGTTTGATTATAAAAAGTTTGCAATGCTCCACCTTACATTCAAAGTTTCAATACCTTTGTGTAGGCGATGCCTCACTTTTCGTAGTGGATGCCAAACCTTGCGCTGCAAACAAAGCAGTGCTTTGTTTTTGCTTATGTTGGGCGGGGGGACGTCCTGTACCCCCGTATTCCCACACACAAGGGGCGACATCCATGTCACCCCACGGTAGGACAACCATTTATGATTCAAAAGCACAAGGCTTTATCATTAAATCTTACCATTTATGACTATAAGTCACTTTCAATGTTGCACCTGACGCCAGCAGATGGCTGGTGTTATTACTGGTACGTAGAAGTTGGCTATATAATGGATAATATTTACGGTTAAACATATTTTCTAAACCAATCGTAACGGTATCTTTTTTGTTTAGGGCAAAACTACTGATTAAATCTGCAGTGGTATATGACTTCACATCATAACGACCAAAACCGTTGACACCGTTTAAACGATAATCTTCTGAAGCAAAATATGTCGCTTGTAAACGATTTGTCCATGTGTCTGTTGGGCTATAAGAAATGTATCCTGTTACTTTTAAAGGTGGGATACGATAACCCGTCATATCTTGTTCTTTATTGCTGTTCTGTGGGGTTTCACGGCCTTTCATCCATGTAACACTTCCTCCAGTTCCCCATACTTTTGCATCATCAAGATAATCAAGAGTTGCTTCTACACCAGTCACTTTTTCTTTGGTACGCGTCAGTATCAAGCCATTGTTAAAGGATTGAACACCACCCAGATCGGAAGTTGACTGGAACACTGCTAAGCTTGAGCTAAAATTATTAAAATGACCATTCCAACCGAGCTCGTAATTATCTACTTTAACGGGTTCAAGGAATGATGATGCTAAGTTAAATCCTGCTGTTGCATTACGGATCACAACACCTACATCGGGCAATTGAAAACCTTGATTAAAAGATGCGTAAATCGAGTGCTGATCTGTTGGCTTAAAGGTGATATTGGCATTATATAACCATGCATCCGCCGTCACTTTACCCCCCTTAACGGTATAAGGATTTGGTTTGCCTAATTGTGATAATGGAACAAAGCTATCAATTTTTGCATAACTGTCTTCATAACGTGTACCCACTTCAGCAGACCATTGCTCATTGAAATTATGTTTTAATTGCGCAAAACCACCGATGCTTTGGGTGGTTAATTCAGGTAGATAGATTAGTTTTCCATTTTTAACAAATTCTAAGCCACCAGATTGGTCATAAATTGTAGGATCAAACGTATCTAGAGGCATTTCGCTTTTTTCACGGCTAAAATCGCCACCCCAAACAATCGACGTATCACCTAAAAATTCTAGTGGGGTGTTTACGGTTAGGCGACTGCCAAGAACATTATTGTTTTGATAAACCTGATCGACTTTTCCACCACGGGTACTGACTTTACGGGCATCAAATGGCGAGAAGCGAGTAAAAAAGTCTCGGTAATAGATTTGCGCGTCAACTTTGCTGCCAAATAAATCTTTATTGTTATAGGTTAAATTGTAGATTTGATTTTCATTTTTATTCTGGTCTTTTAATTTAAGCCCTTTGATTGCTTTCGCAGGTACGCTACCTGCAGGAAGTTTTGCTACACTTGGGTCAGAGGCATAGTCAGAATCTTGTTCAGCGTTATAGTAATTTGCTGCAAATTGTAGATATTGGTTGTCGTCAATGTGATAGCCAAGTTTACCGCCTACGCTATATGCATCCGCATCAAATAAATCACCTTGACTTGGTTCTGGTGCAACACGATCGCCTCGGGCATCGTATGGACTACCAATACGTTGATAGCCAAAATCAAATGCATAGTCAAAGTTATTTAAGCTTCCAGAAAAATATTGATGAATATCTCCACTTAAAGCATCTGTACGAAAGTTGGTCAAAGCGCTTTGTAGCCCAATCACAGTTTTTGCAGTCGGTTCACCGCCCGCTGCTTTGGTGGTGATTGAAATCGTTCCGCCAGCAGCACCACTTCCATAAATCGCATTACTGCCACGAATGACTTCTATCCCCGTAATACTTTGCGGGTCGATTGATGAAAGACCTCTTGATGTATCACGTGTCAAATTCATAGGTACGCCGTCAACCAAGATCAAGGCATTACGTCCGCGTAAAGTTTGCCCATAATCAGTAATTGTACGACTTGAATCAGATAAGCCAGGCACAACTTTGGCTAAAACAGTGGCAATATTTCCAGAAGACGCATTTTTTAGAAATTCAATTTGTTTTTCATCTAATTTGGTCACTTGTTTTGCAGAAGAGGAGAATTCATCTGAGCGTGATGCGCTGACAGTAATGGTTGGAAGCACTGCAGCTTTGTTTTCTGTATCTGTAGCTTCTGTGGGTGAAATAGCAAAAGAGGATTGTGATAAAAAGATGAACCCACCAATTGATATAAGTGGAATGATTTTTTTTACATCAGACTTCTTATTAAAAATTTTGTTGCTTTTCATCTTGTTTCCTTTTATCTCACCCTGAGATTGCTTTAAATTGACGAAAGTATAATTGAGAATGATTGTAATTCACAGTAACAAATAAACAATAAAACATTTATATTCAGCTTAAATTTTTATTGAGTGGAATAGCTGATACACCACTCAAGGTTTAGAGACCTATACAATTTCTTTATATGAATCAATATGAAGCTGATGTGCTCGACGGGTAATACTGCGATCATCACCGAGCACAAAAAGTTTTACAGACTGGTGTTTCCACAACGCAATATCTTCAGGCTGGCGCGGAATTGCGCAGAAATATTTACCCTGTTGTTGAGTTTTGCTATATATCTCTTGGATCTTTGCTTGAACTTGCGGATGGCGCGTTTCCCAAGGAACGCCCATAGACTGAGAAAGATCTGCCGAACCTTCAAGAATAATATCGATCCCATCAATAGCTAAAATTTCATCGATATTTGCTACACCAGCTAAACTTTCAATCATTGCGACGACAACTGTTTCTTGGTGTGCGTGTTGCACAAAATCCGTTAAGCTCTGCATGCCATAGCGATTTAACCGAGTTGAATTTAAGCCCCTTTGTCCTAGGGGCATGTAGTGGCAATAATTCACAGCTTCTTGGGCTTGTTGTGCATTTTCTATACGTGGTAATACAATTCCAGTCACGCCAGCATCGAGTAAAGGTAAGATCAAGTGATTGGCGGTTAAGGGGACTCGAACCAATACATCAAGCTGTATGGCTCTAGCGGCTAAAATCATGCTTTCAACTTGGGACGTACTAAATAAAGTATGTTCCAAGTCAATAATAATAAAGTCATAACCAGCCAGTCCCAATTGCTCCACATGAATTGGTGAGGCAATAGAACAGAATATGCCATAAAGCGACTCACCATTTTTCATGCGTTTTTTAAAGGAAATTGAAGTTTTATTCATATTCAATTTCCTTAATTAAACTCAACGGGTTTGGGGTGGTTTGTACTCTTAATCGGATTTCTGGTAGGAAGCGACGACTTGCAAGTTGTTCAATATCGATGGTGTCATCTGTAAAGTTAAACAATTCATATCTTTGTGCAAATTCTGGATGCTTTTCTTTATGTTGATTGATGATTGATCTTAACATTGTCCAAAATTTGATTTCATCAAACTCATAATGTGTGTTTAGAAATATGGCCAATTCCGCTAGATTGACAAACCAAAGTGCGTCTTGGGTGAAATCTCTTAACTCATTTGCTGCGTGCGTTTCTAAAAAAGAATTTGGGTTAATTTTGGCATGTTCTTTAGGCGCGTCTTGTAAATCGGGTAATAGCTCTGGATTTCTTAGCAAATGACGACTAAAGCGAATACCATCATGGAAATCTTTTAAAGCCGCTTTAACAGGTAGACCATCTTTGTGAATTAACACCATGTTTTGTGCATGTGATTCCAATGCTAAGCCGTGACACCATAAAATATGCATAATTGGCAGATAGGCATTTTTTAATAACTTCTCTAACCAAAACTCGATCCCGTATTGTTTGATCCAGTGGTCTATCAGCGGTTTTTGGTCAGTATCAAGTTGCATTAGACCTGTAACTGGTGTTGCTGATTCGCCTTCATTGAGATAATGATAAATACTTTCACGCCAAATACAGGCCAGTGCGCCATATTGAAC
>Ga0256795_1000695_pt1 | contig 12592 bp, 10 predicted proteins | sample MC6MC0946MT_FD_186353 | JGI IMG/M metagenome (GOLD analysis project Ga0256795, IMG submission 186353) | Metatranscriptome of enriched soil aggregate microbial communities from Iowa State University, Ames, United States - MC6-MC0946-MT... | ecosystem: Environmental > Terrestrial > Soil >... | reverse complement strand
GACCAGACTGCCGTGGCCACCTATGACATCGAGCAGATGGTGCGCGAGATTCAGTCGTCGGTGTCCGCAGGCGTGATGGGCATGGACAAGTTCTCGGAAGAAGTGCGGCGCGGCATGGCCGACATGCAACAGGTGGGCGACCAGCTGTCGCAGATCATTCAGCAGGTGCAGACGCTGGCGCCGCGCGTGCAGATGGTCAACGAAGGTATGCAGGCGCAGGCGACCGGCGCCGAGCAGATCAATCAGGCCTTGCAGCAACTGAGCGATGCCGCCCAGCAAACCGTGGAATCGCTGCGTCAATCCAGCCTGGCCATTGAAGAGCTGACGCTGGTGGCCAACGACCTGCGCAGCGGCGTGTCGCGCTTCAAGGTGTGAGCCCGGCCATGGCGCAATGGGCTCCGGCATCTGACGCAAGCGCGGCCAGGGCGGCCGCGCGGCGGCTGTACCTGCTGTTTCGCATCGGCGGCGACCGCTATGCGCTGGACGCGGGCGATGTGGTCGAAGTGCTGGGGATGCGGGTGTTGAAGCAGGTGCCTGGCGCGCCGGCTTGGGTGGCGGGCATGCTGGACCGGCGCGGCGTGCCGGTGCCGGTGATCGACATGAGCCAATTGGCCGGCAAGGGCGCCGCCGCCGCCGTGACCAGCACGCGTCTGGCGCTGGTGCGCTATGGCGTGGACGCCGCGGATGGCGGCGATAGCGGCCGTTTGCTGGGATTGATTCTGGAGCAGGCGACCGAAACCGTGCACTACGACCCGGCTGCGTTCACGCCTTACGGGCTGGATAACCCCGGCGCGCGTTACCTGGGGCCGGTGCTAAGCGACGCGCAGGGCATGGTGCAGGCGGTCAAGGTGGCAGACCTGTTGCCGGCGTCTGTGCGGGCCTTGTTGTATCCGCCGCAGGAGCGCGGGGGGGAGAACGACGAGCCGAACGCCGTCGCACACCACGGAGGCCAGCCGTGAATCTGGTCGACGATTTCAGCGCCTTGCTCAAACGCAAGATGGGGCTGGACAGCGGCTCCATCGGCAAGGCCGCCGTCGAACGCGCGGTGCGCCACCGCATGGGCGCGGCAGACGCGGCGGACGAACGCGATTATCTGCTGCGGGTGCAGACCGACCCCGCCGAAATGCAGCAGCTGATCGAAGCGGTCATCGTGCCGGAGACGTGGTTTTTCCGGTATCCGGAATCGCAGGCCGCCATGGCCGGGCTGGCGCGCGAGCGTTTGTTTGCCGTCGGCGTGCCCGACACCCGCGTGTTGCGCGTGCTGAGCTTGCCGTGCTCCAGCGGTGAAGAACCGTATTCCATCGCCATGGCCTTGTTGGACGCGGGCGTGCCGGCCTCGCGTTTTGAGGTGGACGCGGTGGATATCAGCGAGCGCATGGTTGAATTCGCCCGGCGCGCGGTCTACGGCCGCAATTCTTTCCGGGGCGACGATCTGGCCTACCGCGGCCGCCATTTCACCGAAACGGCCGACGGCCACCAGCTCGCCGACATCGTTCGCGCGCGGGTGCGCTTCCACCAGGGCAATCTGTTCGATACCCATCTGTTGGCGGGCGCTGCGCCGTACGACTTTGTGTTCTGCCGCAACCTGTTGATCTACTTCGACGGCCCCACGCAGGAACGCGCCGTGCAGGTGCTGCGCCAGTTCACGCGCGGCGACGGCGTGATGTTCGTCGGCCCGGCTGAAACCAGCCTGATGACCGCGCGCCGTTTGCCCGCCGTGCCTGTCGCGCGCTCGTTCGCATTTCTGGCGCAGACCCTGCCGCCGCCCGCCGAGACGTTCGCGCCGCCCAAGCCCATGGTGCACGCGTGGACGCCGCCGCGCCGGCCCGTCGCCCAACTGCCGGCCGCGCGTTTGCCGTTAGCGCACGCGGCGATCGCGCCCGCCGCTCGTCCTGACACGCCCAGCGCCGACGCCTCGCTGCGCCAGATTGCGGCCCTGGCCGACCAGGGCAGGGTGCAGGACGCCATGGCGAAGTGCCAGGCGCACCTTGATAGCCACGGCGCCAGCGCCGATGCGCTGCACCTGCTGGGCTTGCTGCAAGATGCGGCAGGCGACGCGCGCCAGGCGCAAACGTCGTATCGCAAGGCCCTGTATCTGGACCCGACGCACCGCGAAGCGTTGCTGCATCTGGCCGCGCTGATTGCGTCGGCGGGCGACATCGAAGGCGCGCGCCGTCTGCAAGCCCGCGCGGCGCGACAGGAGGCCCGACGTGACTGAATCTCTTGCGTTCATGTCCGACGTGGACGACTGCTGGAACCGCATCGGCATTCGCGGCGACAAAAGTTGCGAGCAGTTGCCGGGGCATGTGCACTGCCGCAATTGCCCGGTTTACGCGACGGCCGCCAAGCGCATCCTGGACCGCCTGCCGCCGCAGATGGAATCGTTGGAAGACGCGTCCGACGGGCAAGACAGCACCCGGCTGTCGTCGCTGCTGGTGTTTCGCCTGAACCGCGAATGGCTGGGCCTGCCCACGCGCTCGCTGGACGAGGTGGCCGCCACGCGGGCCATTTTGACCTTGCCGCATCGGCGCGACCCCGCCGTGCTGGGCGTGACGAACGTGCGCGGCACACTGACTGTCTGTGTGTCGCTGGCGCGTCTGCTCAGCCTGGAAGCGGGCGCCGCAGAATTCCGTGACCGGCCGGCCGCGGCCCGCATGCTGATCTTCGGCGGCGCCGGGCGCGCGGTGGTGTTGCCGGTGGACGAAGTTGAAGGTATCCACGCCGTTGACCTGGACCAGTTGGAGCCGCTGCCTGCCACGGTGGAAGGCGCCAGCTTGAAATACTCGCGCGGCGTGGCCCGCTGCGGCACGCGCAGCGTGGGCGTGCTGGACGAGACATTGTTGATGCAAGCTTTGGAACGGAGCCTGGCGTGAATCCGGACGAAATGCGCGACGCATCGTTGCTGGAGCTGTTCCAGCTGGAAACCCGCACGCAAGTGCAGGTGCTGAACAACGGCTTGCTGGCGCTGGAACATAACCCGACCTCGGCGCCGCAGCTCGAGGCCTGCATGCGCGCGGCCCATTCGTTGAAAGGCGCGGCGCGCATCGTGGACTTGCATCCGGCGGTGCGCATCGCGCATGCCATGGAAGACTGCCTGGTCGCCGCGCAGGAAGGGCGCTTGCGCTTGCAGGCCACCGACATTGATGCCTTGTTGTTGGGCGCGGACTTGTTGCAGCGCGTGGCCACACCTGGTGTGGAGCTGGGCGCCGAGATCGATGACCTGGTCCTGCGCCTGAGCAACGCGCCCAATGCGCCGCCCGCCGCGCCGCCCACGCCGCCGCGCGAACCCCGGCCGTCGGATTTTCTGCCGCCTATCCAGCGGGCGGATGATCCGCCGCCCACGCTGTCGGCATCCCCGTCATCGGCGCCGCAGGCGCCCGCCGCGCAGGCGTTGACGCGCCGCACCTCGGACCAAGGGCTGACGGACGGCGAACGCGTGCTGCGCGTAACGGCGGATACCTTGAACAAATTGCTGGGGCTGTCCAGCGAAACGCTGGTGGAATCGCACTGGATCGGGCCATTCGGCGCGTCCATGCTGCGCTTGCGCCGTTTGCAATCGGGCGCGGGGCAGGCGCTGGACGGCGTGCGCGCCGCGCTGGCGGGCCAGCAGGTGGATGCGCGCGTGCAGGCGGCGTTGGACGACGCACAGCGCATCGTTGAACAATGCCAGCAAGAACTCACGCAGCGCACCAGCGAAGTGGACGAATTCGGCTGGCGCATGAGCCATCTGGCGCAACGCCTGTACGACACCGCGCTGGCGTGCCGCATGCGGCCGTTTGGCGACGGGCTGGGCGGCATGGCGCGCATGGTGCGGGACCTGGGCCGATCGCTGGGCAAGCAGGTGCGGCTGGAGATCGAAGGCGACGCCACGCAGGTGGACCGCGACATCCTGGAAAAGCTGGACGCGCCGTTGATGCATTTGCTGCGCAATGCGGTGGATCACGGCATTGAAATGCCGATGGACCGCATGGACGCCGGCAAGTCGCCCGAAGGGCTGATCAAGCTGTCGGCGCGCCACGCAGCGGGCATGCTGCTGATTGAATTGAGCGACGACGGCGCAGGCATTTCGCTGGACCGGCTGCGCGTGGAAGTGGTGCAGCGCAAACTGACCAACACCGAAACCGCCGCCCGATTGAGCGAGGCCGAGCTGCTGGAATTCCTGTTCCTGTCGGGTTTCAGCACGCGTGGCGAAGTCACCGAGATCTCGGGGCGCGGCGTAGGGCTGGACGTGGTGCAGACCATGGTGCGGCAACTGCGCGGCGCCGTGCGCATCCATCAGACAACGGGCCAAGGCACGCGCTTCGTGCTGGAAATGCCCTTGTCGCTGTCGGTCGTGCGCAGCTTGCTGGTCGAGGTGCAGGGCGAGATCTATGCCTTCCCGCTGGCCTACGTCAACCACGCCTTGCAGGTGCGCGCGCAAGACATCGAACAGTTGGAAGGCCATCAGCATTTCCGCTTCATGGACCGGCAGATTGGCCTGGTCTCGGCGCGCCAGATTCTGCACGCGGGCGAACCTGCGCCGGGGGCGGAATCGGTGGCGGTGGTGGTCGTGGGCGATCACGACAAGCAGTACGGCATTGCCGTGGATCGTTATGTGGGTGAACGCACGCTGGTGGTGCAGCCGCTGGACCCGCGGCTGGGCAAGGTGCAGGACGTGATGGCGGGCTCGTTGATGGATGACGGCACGCCGCTATTGATCCTGGATGTGGAAGACATGCTGCTGTCGGTGCAAAAGCTGATCGAAGGCGGCCGCCTGACGCGCGTGGATGGCGGCGGCGTCATCGCCCAGACGCGCCGGCGCAAACGCGTGCTGGTGGTTGACGATTCGTTGACCGTGCGCGAACTGGAACGCAAGCTGCTTGTGAATCGCGGCTTTGATGTGGCGGTGGCGGTAGACGGCATGGACGGCTGGAACATGCTGCGCGGCGAAGATTTCGACCTGGTGGTCACCGATGTGGACATGCCGCGCATGGACGGCATCGAACTGGTGTCGCGCATCAAGGCCGATCCCAAGTTGCAAAGCCTGCCGGTAATGGTAGTGTCCTACAAAGATCGTGAAGAGGATCGGCGGCGCGGGCTGGATGCCGGCGCTGATTACTATCTGGCCAAGGGCAGCTTCCACGATGATGCGCTGCTTGACGCCGTCGAAGATTTGATCGGAAAGGCACTCACGTGAGAATCGGGATCGTCAACGATCTGCAAATAGCGGTTGAGACGCTGCGGCGCGCCATCGCGCTTGAACCGGGCCTGCAAGTGGCCTGGGTGGCGTCCAACGGCGAAGAGGCCGTTGCGCAATGCGCGCGCGATCGGCCCGATGTGGTGCTGATGGACTTGATCATGCCCGTCATGGACGGGGTCGAGGCCACGCGCCGCATCATGGCGGAATCGCCCTGCGCCATCGTCGTGGTGACGGCCGACGTGGCCCGCCACACTTCGCGCGTGTTCGACGCCATGGGCCACGGCGCGCTGGACGCGGTGGATACCCCTGTCGTCGGCGGCGCGGATATGCGCACCGCCGCCGCGCCCTTGTTGCGCAAGATCCGCAACATAGGCTGGCTGATCGGCCGTTACGGCAACCGCCCGGCGCTGACACCCGTCGAGAAACCCGCGCCTAAGCTGGATGCCCAGCGCTTGCTGGTGATTGGCGCTTCCGCAGGCGGACCCGCCACGCTGGCGCAGCTGCTGCGCGATTTTCCGCTGGATTTTCCGGCGGGCATCGTGCTGGTGCAGCACGTGGACGCCTCATTTGCCGCCGGCATGGCCGATTGGCTGAACGATCAGGTGCTGCTGCCGGTGCGGCTGGTGCGCGAAGGCGAACGGCCGCTGCCGGGTCAGGTGCTGCTGGCCGGCACGGACGACCACCTGCATCTGCTGGCCGATGGCACCTTGCGCTACACCGAGAATCCCAAGGAAAGTCTGTACCGGCCTTCCATCGATGTGTTCTTCCATAGCGTGGCGCAGCATTGGCGCGGGCTGGCGGTGGGCGTGCTGCTGACCGGCATGGGGCAGGACGGCGCACGTGGCTTGAAGGCGCTGCGTGAACGCGGTTGCCTGACCATTGCGCAAGACCAGGCCACCAGCGCCGTGTACGGCATGCCCAAGGCGGCGGCCGCGATACAGGCCGCTGTGGAAATCAGACCATTGGATCAAATTGCTCCCCGCTTGATTCAGGCGTTTGCCTGAGCGGTTGGCTATTGCCAGACATCAAGGAATGACTATGCACCCTCCCATAGACAGCTCGGCCTCCGCGGACCTGAACTCGCACGCGGCCATGGTGCTGCTTGTCGACGACCAGGTCATGGTGGGCGAGGCGATCCGGCGGGCGCTGGCAACCGAAGGGAACATTGATTTTCACTATTGCTCGGACCCCTACAAGGCGCTGACGGTGGCCATTCAGACGCGGCCCACCGTCATTTTGCAAGACCTGGTGCTGCCGGGCGTGGATGGCTTGAGCCTGGTGCAGGAATACCGTAACCATCCGGTCACGCGCGATATCCCCATCATCGTGCTGTCCACCAAGGAAGACCCCGCCATCAAGAGCGCGGCCTTTGCGGCCGGCGCCAACGACTATCTGGTGAAGCTGCCCGATTCCATCGAGCTTGTGGCGCGCATTCGCTACCACTCGCGTTCGTATCTGGCGCTGGTGCAACGCGACGAGGCCTATCAGGCGTTGCGTCAAAGCCAGCAGCAACTGTTGGAAAGCAATATGGAATTGCGCCGGCTGACCAATTCCGACGGGCTTACGGGCTTGGGCAACCGCCGTTATTTCGACGAATACCTGAACGCGGAATGGATGCGCGCGCGCCGCGATGGCCGCGAGATCAGCATGCTGATGATCGATGTGGACCACTTCAAGGCCTACAACGACACCTATGGCCACATTGCGGGCGATGAAGCGTTGAAACGCGTCGCCAACACCATCTTCGCCAGCTGCGACCGTTCAACGGACCTGGCGGCGCGCTTTGGCGGCGAGGAATTTGCACTGGTGTTGCCCGGCACGCCGGCCGGCAGCGCGCGTTTGGCGGCCGAGAAGCTGCGCCGCGCGGTGGAAGCCATGCAGATTCCGCAGAAGGACACGGGCTCTGGCCCGTGGCTGACGGTCAGCATCGGCACGGCGACGGCCATTCCGGTTGAGGCGCAGCCTTGCACCGATCTGATCCAAGTGGCTGACCGCGGCCTCTATCAAGCCAAGCGCCTGGGCCGCAACCGTGTCGTGCCGGGGCAGATGCCCGCGGCGGCGGAATAAGCCGGCACTACAGATGCAGCTTGGTCGATGACTTCACTTCGTGCATCGACAGCGTGCTGAGCAGTTCCTTCACCCCCGGCAAAGTGCGCAAGCGGTTGCGCACGAATTCCGAATACGCATCGAAGTCGCGCGCCACGATGTGCAGCAGGTAATCGTGCTGCCCGGTCGTGTTGTGGCAGGCCAGCACTTCGGGCATGGCGGCTATCGCCGCTTCGAAGGCGTGGCACAACTTTTCGGTGTGGTTTTCCAGCGAGATGCTGACGAACGCCACCACCCCCATGCCTAGCGCGCGGCGGTCCAGAATGGCCTGATAGCCGCGGATGACGCCCGACGTCTCCAGCCGTTTCAACCTTTTCCAGCAAGGCGAAGCCGACAGCGACACGCGTTCGGCCAGTTCCGCATTGCTCAACCGCCCATCTTCTTGAAGGATTTTCATGATTTTCCAATCGATCGCGTCAAGTTGATGTAACAAGGCAGTGTCTTTCATGGATTCGTTCTAATGGGAAATAACGTTTCACATTATCGCGGTCTTGTAGACGAATTGGAAAGATAATTGGCGTGGCCTGCGCCCATACTGCAATACATTCCGAGGCGGCCGGCGCTATTGTCAAACCCTGTGAGACGCGCCTGCCCGATCGGCTGGACCCCCAGAGAAAGAGGCACACCATGACGTATTCGACTTATCACAAGAAAGATATTTTCGGCCGGCCCCTGCATGCGGAAACGCAGATGATGTCTTACGGCTACGACCCGTTCCTGTCGGAAGGCGCGGTCAAGCCGCCGGTCTTCCTGACGTCGACGTTTGCGTTTAAGTCGGCCGAAGATGGCGCGGAATTCTTTGATCTGGTGTCGGGCCGCAAGCCCTTGCCGCAGGGCGAAACGGCCGGTCTGGTGTATAGCCGTTTCAACCATCCCAACCTGGAAATCGTTGAAGACCGGCTGGCGTTGCTGGATGGTTCGGAAGCGGCCGCCGTGACGGCAAGCGGCATGGCGGCGATCAGCGCGGTACTGATGGCGTTCCTGCGCCCCGGCGATCAACTGGTGCAGTCGTTGCCCTTGTATGGCGGCACCGAAACGCTGATTGCCAAGATCTTTCCGGAATGGGGCATCGGCTCGCATCCCATCCAGAATGGCTTGTCGCCCAAACACATGCGCGCCGCGCTGGAAGCGGCCGCCGCCAAAGGCCCGGTGCGCGTGTTCTATGTGGAAACGCCCGCCAACCCCACCAACGCGCTGATCGATTTCGAAGCCATGAAGAACGAGCTGGACGCCTTCGAAACGCGTCACGGCTATCGCCCGGTGTCGGTGTGCGACAACACGCTGCTGGGTCCGATCTTCCAGAAGCCCGCCGAGCATGGCGTGGACTTGTCGGTTTATTCGCTGACGAAATACGTGGGCGGCCACAGCGATCTGGTGGCGGGCGCCGTCACCGGTTCGAAGGAACTGATCAAGAAGGTACGCGGTATCCGCAGCGCGTTCGGCTCGCAGCTGGACCCGCATTCTTGCTGGATGATCACGCGGTCAATGGAAACCGTGGTGCTGCGCATGAAGCAGGCGGCGCGCACGGCGACCAAAGTGGCGCAGTGGCTGGCCGGCAATCCGTATGAAAAAGTGCAGATCTTTCACCCCGAGATGATCACCGACCGCACGTATCAAGAGGTCTACAAGCGGCAATGCACGGGGCCGGGTTCCACCTTCGCCTTCGTGGTGGAAGGCGGCCGCGAGCGCGCGTTCCGCCTGATCAATGCGCTGCATCTGTTCAAGTCGGCGGTCAGCCTGGGCGGCACGGAATCGCTCGTGTGCCATCCGGCGTCGACCACGCACTCGGGCGTGCCAGCGGCCGAGCGCGATGCGGCCGGCGTGTCAGAAGGGCTGATCCGCATCTCGATCGGGCTGGAGCACGAGGAAGACCTGATCGCCGACATGGACCACGCCTTCCAAAGGCGCTGACGGGCGCGGCGCTTAAATGGCGGAAGTGGAAGCCGAAGCCGACGCCGACCCTGACGCCGACGGCGGCCGCCGCGAGCGGTTCAGCAGCACGAACGCCGCGGTGGCCAGCAGCATCACCGTCGCCGTGGCGATGACGGCGGCGTAGCCGGTGTCGAATGCCGTCTTGGCCACGTGCGTCAGCGCGGCGGCCAGATCGGCCGGCAGGCTTTCCGCCACGATCAGCGCATCGTCCAGGCTGTCGCGCACGATGCCGGCGCCTTCCACCCCCTTCGGCACGGCGAGGGTTTGCGCATACACGCCGGTCAGGATCGAGCCCATCAGCGTGACGCCCAACGCGCCGCCCAGCTCGTAAGACACCTCTTCAATGGACGCCGCCATGCCGGCGCGTTCCGGCGTGGCGCTTTGCATGATGGAGCTGGAGGCCGCCGTCATGGTGGCGCCAATGCCCACGCCCAGCACGCTCAGGCTGATCATCTGCGGCAAGACGCTGCCGTCATAGCTCAGCAGATAGCCGCCCATGCCGGCGCCCGCCACGGCCAGCGCCACGAACATCAGGCGCGGGCCACGTATGTATCCCAGCAGCCAGCCCGCCAAGGGACCCGCCACGAAGGCGGCCAGCGGCAAGGGCAGGATGAACAGCGCGGCTTCAATCGGCGACATGCCCATCACCAGTTGCAGGCGCTGGCTGAACACGAGCTCCATGCCGAACAAGGCGGCGCCCGCGAACAGCGCGGCGGCCACGCCCGAACTGAAGGTGGCGTTGCGGAAGATGGAAAAGTCGATCAGCGGATACGGGCGATTGCGCTGGCGGCGCACGAACCAGGTCAGCATCGCCACGCCCGCCACGCAGGCCACACCAGCATGCAGCCACGACGTCGTCGCCTTGCCCAGCTCTTTCAGCGCGTAGGCGCACAAGATCAGCCCAACCATGACTTGCAGCGATCCGGCCAGGTCCCAGGGGCGTTCGGCGTTTGGACAGCTGGCGGGAATGAATCGCCACGCCAGCGGCAGCGCCAGCAGCACGATGGGCACGTTGATAAGGAAAACCGAGCCCCACCAGAAATGCTCCAGCAGCACGCCGCCAATGACCGGCCCCAGCGCCGCGCCGCCCGAGGCGACCGAGGCCCAGATGCCGATGGCCACCGAGCGTTCGCGCTCGTTGGCAAAGGTAAGGCGGATGATGGACAGCGTGGCCGGCATCATCATGGCCGCGCCCAACGCCAGCAGCACGCGCGCCGCGATCAAGGCGGCGGCGCCCGGCGAATAGGCGGCGGCCAGCGAGGCCACGCCGAACACGGCCAGTCCCATCATGAACAGGCGCTTGTGGCCCAGCCGGTCACCCAGCGTACCCATGCCCAGCAACAGGCCGGACGCCACCAACGCATACACGTTCACGATCCATAGCTTGGCCGACGCCGATACGCCCAGATCATGCGTGAGGCGGGGCAGGGCGGTGTACAGCACCGTCATGTCGACCACGATCAACAACAAGGCGATGGACACAATGCCCAGCACCAGCCAACGGCGCGGATCGGCCGTGGCGACAGCGTTCGAATGAGTCCGCTGCATAGTTCTACTCCTTGAATTCCACAACCGGCGGGCGCTGGAAGATGCGCTCTCCAGCAGGCCCACCGGTTGCAAGGCCGCATTATCTATCTGGTTTGTTGCCGTAAAAAGTTTGATTCCATCTATAAAATAGATGGATAAACGGAGGCTTTATGCAATGGACCCTGGATCAGATCCGGCACTTTGTCGCGGCGGCGGACGCCGGTTCGTTCTCTGCCGCCGCCCGCAACCTTGGCCGCGCGCAGTCGGCCGTCAGCACCTCGGTGGGCTTATTGGAAGCGGATTTGGGCGTGGAATTGTTCGACCGCTCCCGCCGAAACGCCACGTTGACGCCCGCAGGCGAAGTGCTGCTGCAAGAGGCGCGCGAGCTGCTGCGCCAGGCAGGCGGCCTGGACCAGCGGGCCTTGTCGTTTGCGGCGGGGCAAGATGCGCGGCTGTCGATCGCGCTGGACGAAGCCTTGCCGTATCAGGTGCTGGGGGCGCTGGTGCTGGAATTGGCCGAGCGCTTTCCCGCCCTGGAATTGACGCAGCTGAACGGCACCGCGACCGAAGTGGCCGACTACGTGCAGCAAGGCCGCGCCAGCATCGCTTTTCATTTTGACCGGGGCGACCCAGGCAGCGCGTTCGCGCACCGGTACTTGGGCAATGTGGCGCAAGCGGTGTTCGTGGCGGCGCGGCACCCGTTGGCGGCGCTGGCCGAGGTCACGCGTACCGACCTTGCGCACTACCGGCAACTGGTGATGCAGATGGATGAGGTAGACGACGTGGTGCTCAGCCCCACGGTATGGCGCACCGACAGTTTCTACAGCATCGCCGGGATGGTGGCCGACGGTCTGGGCTGGGCGATTCTGCCATTGAACATTGCCGAGTACGAAAGCTTTCGCACAACGCTTGCGCGGGTACCGTGCGCGGGCCTGGCGCTGCCGATGCTGTCGGTCCGGACGCTATGGCTGCAAGGCGCAACGCCCAGCGCCACGGAGCTTTGGTTGCAGCAACGCATGGGGCAACTGCTGCGGGCGTGAGGGAAATGGAAAACGGAAGCTGGAATCAGCTCAGCAACGCGGTGACCAAATCGCCGCCCGCCTGATTGTCGTCGGTGAAGTTCAGCGCCGTCTGGACGTGTTCCAGGTGTTCGTCCATCAGCGCGCAGGCGCGCTCGGTGTCGCCCGCGCGGGCGGCTTCGATGAAGGCGTGGTGCTCTTGCGACGAGCAACTGGCGTCGTGCGAACTTTGGTACAGCACGGTGATGACGGCGCTGCGCGCGGACAGCTCGCGCAGCATGCCCGTCAGCACCGAATTGCCCACGGCTTCGGCCAGCAGAATGTGGAAATGGCCCAGCAGATGGTTGCGCTTCTGAACGTCGCCGCTTTCCAGCGCCGCGCGTTCTTCGGCCAGATGGGCGTCAATGCGGCGGTAGTCGGCCGCGGTGGCGCGGGCCACGAATTCCTTGGCCAAAGCCGCTTCCAGGATGCGGCGCACGGCGTAGACTTCGCGCGCTTCGTTCGCGTCCGGCTTGCTGACGAAGGCGCCCTTGTCAGGCACGATGTTGATCAGCTTGTCTTTGGACAGCATCAGCAAGGCCGCGCGAATCTTCGTGCGGCTGACCTTATAGACGCGCGCCAGCGCTTCTTCGCGCAGCCGGGTGCCCGGGGGCAGCTTGTGGGCCACGATGGCGGCGGCCACTTCGCGGGCGATATCGTCGGCGCTGGGGTCTAGCTGAACTTCCTGGGTCATGGGGCGCGGCAGCGGCTGCCGGGAGGGAAAAACCAATCGGGCAGCCAGTCTATCAAAAAGCCGAACAGGGAAGACAAACATTTTTTGAATACAAAG
>Ga0256795_1000693_pt1 | contig 12619 bp, 9 predicted proteins | sample MC6MC0946MT_FD_186353 | JGI IMG/M metagenome (GOLD analysis project Ga0256795, IMG submission 186353) | Metatranscriptome of enriched soil aggregate microbial communities from Iowa State University, Ames, United States - MC6-MC0946-MT... | ecosystem: Environmental > Terrestrial > Soil >... | reverse complement strand
TCATTTCTTAGCATCGAATATTTTGAAGCCGTTCGCTTCCTCAAGAACAGTCACGTTCTTAAACAAGCTTTTAAGTGTCGCCTCATAAGGCAATTGCCTGTTCGCTACCATCAGCAGTCGTCCGCCGGTTTTCAGCCGTGAAGCGGCGGCTGCGATAAAGGTTTGACCGAGCGACACTTCGGTTGCCCGTCCCTCGTGAAACGGCGGGTTCATAATCACCGTGTCGTAAATGCCGGTCAGTTTTTCACTCGTCACATCAAACCAATTAAACGAAATCGGCACGGATGCACCAAGACGCTCCAGATTGCCGCGCGCCGCCTCCAGTGCTTCGTAATCAGCTTCAAAAAGATCGATACCCTTAAGACGATCAGCATATTTGAGGCTTTGCGCCGCCAAATAACCCCAGCCAGCACCAAGATCGGCGACCTGACCAAAGACGATCTTTTCCATATGCGGCACCAGCAGAGCTGAGCCTTTATCGATCACGCCATGCGAGAACATACCCGGCTCTGTGCGGAACACATCATCAATATCTGTCGCCAGCGGCTTCAGAGCATCGATAAAATCATTTGTCAGGTCAGCAGGGCGTTGCAACCAAAAGGCCACCGCATGGTTCTTTGACAGGCGATCGCTGATTTCAGCGATATTGCCGACCCATTTGCGAAAACTATCGACACCAAGCTTCTTGTCGCCACACACGACGATCCACCCACCCGGTTCAACACGCGCCAGAAGCTCCGCAAACCATGCCTCATTGCGTCCGCGATGTTTTCCGAGCAGAAGTAGCCCCCCAGAATAACGGCTCTCCTCATCTAATTCTGGTGCCAATCTGGGAATTGCGTTGAAGCCTTCCTTGTTGAGTGCCAGCCAGTCGGGACGCCAAGGCTGCAGGAAAGTCAGTGCCTGTTTCCATTCGGCCTCAAGATTCCGATCCGCAGACAAGCCGCAGGCAAGGTACGATTGACCCCCAGCAGGCATATCCAGAATGTCCTGATAGACGGGGAGAAAGAGTGTCTGTTGTGCCGGTGTCATCATGCTTCACCCATGCCGATCAATCATTCAACGCGCAACAAAAAAGCGCGCCACACGGACGCGCTTTCTCGATTAAAAGAAGATGCGACGCTTACTCAGCGTCAGCTTCTGCCTTCTTTTCTGCAACGACTTCCTTGCCAGTTTCCTGATCGACGACCTTCATCGACAGGCGAACCTTGCCACGCTCGTCAAAGCCCATGAGCTTGACCCAGACCTTCTGGCCTTCCTTGACCACATCAGTGGTCTTGGCAACGCGGTCGGCAGCGAGCTGCGAGATGTGAACCAGGCCATCGCGTGGACCAAAGAAGTTTACGAATGCGCCGAAGTCAGCGGTCTTAACAACTGTACCTTCGTAGATTTCGCCAACTTCCGGTTCAGCAACAATCGAGTGAATCCACTTCTTCGCGGCTTCGATTTCCTTGCCGTTCGACGAAGCGATCTTGACCGTACCATCGTCTTCGATGTTGATCTTGGCGCCAGTCTTTTCAACGATTTCGCGGATAACCTTACCGCCCGAACCGATAACATCACGGATCTTGTCGGTCGGAATGTTCATCACTTCGATGCGTGGAGCAAATTCACCGAGTTCTTCACGCGAGGTCGAAAGAGCCTTAGCCATTTCGCCAAGAATGTGAACGCGACCGCCCTTAGCCTGTTCCAGAGCAACCTTCATGATCTCTTCGGTGATACCGTCGATCTTAATGTCCATCTGAAGCGCGGTGATGCCGTTTTCAGTACCGGCTACCTTGAAATCCATGTCGCCGAGGTGATCTTCATCACCGAGAATGTCGGAAAGAACAGCGTAACGCTCATCTTCCTTGATCAGGCCCATGGCGATACCGGCAACTGGACGTGCCAGCGGAACGCCTGCATCCATCAGCGCCAGCGAGGTGCCGCAAACAGTAGCCATCGAGGACGAACCATTCGATTCGGTGATCTCGGAAACCGAACGGATCGTGTAAGGGAACTGTTCAGCAGCTGGCAGCATTGGGTGGATTGCGCGCCATGCGAGCTTACCGTGACCGATTTCACGACGGCCTGGCGAACCCATACGGCCAGTTTCACCAACCGAATATGGTGGGAAGTTGTAGTGCAGCATGAAGGATTCCTTGTAGGTACCCGTCAATGCATCAATCATCTGTTCGTCTTCGCCGGTGCCGAGCGTGGCAACAACGATTGCCTGCGTTTCACCGCGGGTGAAGAGCGCCGAACCGTGCGTACGTGGCAGAAGGCCAACTTCCGAAACGATCGAACGAACGGTCGAAAGGTCACGGCCGTCAATACGGCTACCTGTGTCGAGAATGTTCCAGCGAACAATCTTAGCCTGCAGGTGCTTGAACACGGTTGCAAATTTTTCAGCCGATAATTCTGGCTCTTCAACGCCCTCAGGGAAGAAGTGAGCCTTCGCCTTGGCCTTGGCAGCGTCAACAGCTGTGTAACGAGCCTGCTTTTCGGTGATCTTGTAGGCATCACGCAGATCGTTTTCAACGACTGCAAGCATCTTGGCTTCAAGGTCCGACAGATCTTCCGGCTGGAAGTCGCGTGGTTCTTTGGCAGCAACTTCAGCGAGCTTGATGATCGCATCGATAACTGGCTGGAAGCCCTTCTGGCCGAAAATAACGGCGCCGAGCATGACTTCTTCGGAGAGTTCCTGTGCTTCCGATTCAACCATCAGAACGGCGTCAGAAGTACCGGCAACAACCAGATCAAGCTTCGATTCTGGCATTTCGTCGATGTTCGGGTTCAGAACATATTCGCCGTTGATGTAGCCAACGCGTGCACCACCGATCGGGCCCATGAAAGGAACGCCGGAAATGGTGAGTGCTGCCGAAGCTGCAACCATCGACAGGACATCTGGGTTGTTTTCGAGGTCGTGCTGAACGACAGTCAGAACAACCTGTGTGTCGTTCTTGTAGCCATCAACGAAAAGCGGACGGATCGGACGGTCGATCAGGCGCGAAACCAGAGTTTCGTTTTCGCTTGGACGTCCTTCACGCTTGAAGTAACCACCAGGGATCTTGCCAGCGGCATAGGTCTTTTCCTGATAGTTGACGGTGAGCGGGAAGAAATCCTGGCCTGGCTTTGGTTCCTTGGCAGAAACCACAGTCGCGAGAACGACGGTTTCGCCATAGGTTGCCAGAACTGCACCGTCAGCCTGACGTGCGATCTTGCCGGTTTCGAGTGTAAGCGGACGACCGCCCCATTCGATTTCTACTTTGTGGGTATTGAACATATCTTGTCCTCTTGTGGCGATGCCGCGCAAAAGCGCCTGAAGACATCACCTCGGTTGGCGGACAGGCCACGGGCAAGACAACGGGAAGTTCGTTACGTGTCGGAACATTCATTTGCGAATATTCTCTGGCACGAACTACCTGCAATCCTGCCCCATGACTGGTCCAGGTCATGAGCCTTATGGCTCGTCATCGGCATGACGGAATGCACCCGGTGCGCCGTCTCATGCCAGTGGGCATACGCCCAATATAATCGCATTCGCTATTGGAAAGCGGCTATCCGCTCATCCTTGGAATACACTTTGCGCATCTTGTGCGAAAACCGCTTCGCACTTTTCGGGAGGCGCCTTAAATCAAAAGGGCGACGTTTTGAGACGTCGCCCGATTTTACCGTTAACGGCGCAGACCCAGACGGGAAACCAGCGCCTGGTAACGTGCCTGGTCGATGCCCTTGACATAGTCAAGAAGACGACGACGCTGCGAAACCAGCTTCAGAAGGCCGCGACGCGAATGATTGTCATTCTTGTGGCCCTTGAAGTGTTCGGTGAGGTTGGCAATACGCTCGGAAAGAACGGCAACCTGTACTTCAGGAGAACCGGTATCGCCTTCCTTGGTGGCGTATTCCTTGATAAGTGCTTGCTTGCGCTCAGCAGTAATCGACATCGTACACCCTTTCTTGATGAGAGGAAAAACAGACGCCCAGGCCGGGATGTCGTCCAGCGCGGGCCATTTACACGATCTGACGTACATTATGTACGATCGCTGAAGGGGCATATAGTTCAAATTTGGCAGAAATACCAGTCCGAAATATGCCCCAACTTTTAAGAGACCAGTTTAGCCCGCTGTAAACACACGCTTTGGCTTGAACTGTCCATGCTCAATGTAGCCGATGGCAAGCAGTTTGCCATGCGACGTCACGCAAGCCTCATCCGCTTCAAGTGGCGCATCGCGACCACGAATGATCACGGGATTGCCCAAACGAACGCGCTGTGCCTGGTCATCAGACAGAGCAACCTGCGGCAGGCAATCAAGTGCCGCACCGGTATCAATGATCAGGGCATCCATTGCCGAAAAGTCGCGTCGTGGCGCTGGTTGCTCAACAACCTCGACATCAGCCTCGCCTTCTTCCTTTTTCGGCGGTAGCGGAGGCCAGGCTTCTTCGAGCTCTGCCAGAGTTACCAGATCTTCATCGGTGAAAGGGGCAACTTCGATGCGGCGCAAATCCGAAATATGGCCATAGCAGCCGAGATCGCGGCCCATATCGCGCGCAAGCGATCGAACATAGGTGCCCTTGGAGCATTCGACTTCGAATTCGGTGCGATTTTCGTCCGGGAATTCAACAATTTCGAGACGATCAATTTCGACTTCACGCGCCGGAATTTCTACCGTTTCACCTTCACGCGCCAGATCATAGGCGCGTTCGCCTGCAATCTTGATAGCCGAAAACTGCGGCGGAATCTGCGAGATAACGCCTGTATAATTCGGCAACAGAGCTTCGACATCCGCACGCGATGGGCGGTTATCTGAGTTTTTGGTGGCAACACCTTCAAGATCGTCGGTCGAGCGTTCCTCGCCCCATGTCACTGTGAAACGATAAACCTTGGTCCCATCCATGACGTAAGGCACGGTTTTGGTGGCTTCGCCCAGAGCAATAGGCAACATGCCCGAGGCAAGAGGATCAAGCGTACCGGCATGGCCGGCCTTTTCGGCATTGAACAACCACTTGATCTTCGAGACCGCTTCGGTCGATCCCATGCCCTTCGGCTTGTCAAAAATGACCCAGCCGGAAACCGGACGACCTTTTTTCTTGCCTCGTCTTGCCATGCTTTATTCGTCTCCATTGCGGGAGGTTGCGTCCTCGCCGTCATCTTCATCATGCCCAAGGTCACGCGCCACTTCCGGCGAACGGAGAAGCGCATCAATCTTGGAAAAATTATCAAAGCTGGTATCTGCGCGGAAACGGAATTCCGGCATATATTTCATCTGGCTGAGGCTTGGAGCCATGCGACCGCGAATGAATTTCGCGTTTGCAGCCAATGCTTTGATCACAGCCTGTACATCAGTGCTGCCCAGCGGTGTGATGAAGCAGGTCGCGATCTTAAGATCAGGCGACATGCGAACTTCTGACACCGAAATAACCGTACGCTCGATTACGTCATCGCGAATTTCTCCGCGCTGAAGAACCTGAGCCAATGCGTGACGCACCTGTTCGCCCACACGGAGCTGGCGCTGGGAAAGGCCACCTGAGCCTTTTGGATCTGGAGAACGTGCCATAGCTGTATCCTCGATAAACAGCCATCAATCGGCGCTCAGTCCCGAAAGGCTGGCCGACAAAATGGCTACAAACTGGTAAGCGCAATAAAGCGCAATCTACCACAATTCAGATGGGAGTCAGACCCTCGGAACCGGGCAACTGAAATGTAAGAAGGCCGTGCCGCCCATGATAGGGCGACACGGCATAATGCTATTAAAGCGTACGGGTAATGTGTTCGACGCGGAACGCTTCGATCGTATCGCCAGCGCGGATATCGTCGTAGTTTTCGAACGCCATACCGCATTCCTGGCCCATAGGCACTTCTGACACTTCGTCCTTGAAGCGCTTGAGCGTCTTGAGCTTGCCTTCGTGGATAACCACGTTGTCACGGATGAGGCGGACGCCTGCACCACGTTCAACCTTACCGTCAACCACACGGCAACCAGCAACCTTACCGACCTTGGTGATGTTGAAGACTTCGAGAATCTCAGCATTACCGATGAAGGTTTCACGGCGTTCTGGCGACAGAAGACCGGACATTGCTGCTTTAACATCTTCGATCAGATCGTAGATGATGTTGTAGTAGCGGATTTCAGTACCCTGCTGGTCAGCTGCATCACGCGCCTGCTTGTTGGCACGAACGTTGAAGCCGATGATCGCAGCATTGGAGGCTTCGGCCAGCGACACGTCGCTTTCCGTGATACCACCTGCGCCCGAATGAACGATGCGTGCACGCACTTCGTCTGTGCCGAGCTTGTCGAGAGCGGTAATAATCGCTTCGACCGAACCCTGGACGTCACCCTTGATGACGAGCGGGAATTCCTTGGTACCCGAAGACTGAAGCTGGCTCATCATATGCTCGAGCGAGCCACGCTGGCCTGTCTGACGCGCAACAGCCTTATCGCGGGCAAGACGCTGGCGATAATCGGCAATTTCACGAGCCTTGGCTTCATTGGCAACAACTGCGAAGCGATCGCCAGCCTGCGGTGTACCCTGGAGGCCGAGGATTTCGACCGGCATAGCAGGTCCGGCTTCCTTCACATGATCGCCATGGTCGTTGACCAGAGCGCGCACACGGCCCCATTCGTTACCAGCAGCGATGATGTCACCCGGATGCAGCGTACCCTTCTGAACCAGAACGGTTGCAACCGAACCACGACCGCGATCGAGCTGGGCTTCGATAACCACACCTTCAGCCGTACGTGTCGGATCAGCCTTGAGATCAAGGATTTCAGCCTGCAACAGAACTGCTTCAAGCAGCTTGTCGAGGTTGATCTTGTTCTTGGCCGAAACTTCGACGTCGAGCACTTCACCGCCCATGGTTTCCACGAAAACATCGTGCTGGAGCAGCTGTGTACGAACCTTCTGCGCATCGGCTTCAGGCTTGTCGATCTTGTTGATTGCAACAATGATCGGAACGCCAGCTGCCTTGGCATGATTGATCGATTCAATGGTCTGCGGCATGACGCTGTCGTCCGCTGCAACCACGAGAATCGCAATATCTGTCGCCTGAGCACCACGGGCACGCATTGCCGTAAAGGCGGCGTGGCCTGGCGTATCGATGAAGGTGATCTTCTGGCCGTTCTGTTCGACCTGATAAGCACCGATATGCTGCGTGATGCCACCAGCTTCGCCCGAAACGACGTTTGCGTGACGGATAGCATCGAGGAGCGAGGTCTTGCCGTGATCGACGTGACCCATAATGGTTACGACCGGAGGACGTGAAACCAATGCGCCTTCGTTATCAGCAACATCGAAGATGCCTTCTTCAACGTCCGATTCAGCAACGCGCTTGACAGTGTGGCCAAATTCTTCAGCGATCAGCTGCGCCATATCCGCATCGATGACGTCGCCTGGCTTCATCATCTGGCCCTGCTTCATCAGGTACTTGATGATATCAACCGAACGCTCGGTCATACGCTGTGCAAGTTCCTGCAGCGTAATGGTTTCAGGAATGGTCACTTCACGCGAAATCTTTTCGCGTGTTTCCTGCATCTGCGAACGCTTGAACTTTTCCTGACGACGACGCATCGCCGACAGCGAACGCGAACGGCCTTCATCTTCCAGATTGCTGGAGATCGTCAGCTTGCCACGACGGCGGTCATCTTCACCCTTAACAACCTTCGGTGCGCGCACTTCAGGCTTTGCTGGAGTGCTGCGACGTGCGCCGGCTGGACCACGACGATCATCGTCATCGACGGAACCGCCCGGCTTGCGCTGCTGGCTCTGAGGCAAAGGTTTATTGGCTGTTGGAATAACGTCGGCAATCGCTGGCGATGCCGGACGCTGTCCCTGGCCTTGACCCTGACCGGGACGAACGCCCTGTTGTGGACGACCGGAATGTTGCGGACGTCCGCCCTGCGGCGCAGGACGCGCATCGTCACGACGCTCGGTGCGTGCTTCGGTCTGTGGAGCGCGCTTGGCAGCTTCAGCCTCGGCACGAGCCTTGGCTTCTGCTTCTGCCTTGATACGGGCTTCTTCCTCCGCCTGACGGCGAGCGGATTCTTCACGTTCCTTGGCGCGGCGTGCATCTTCTTCAGCGCGGCGCTTGGCTTCTTCAGCTGCGCGAACGCGATCTTCTGCATCACGAACCAACGCGCCTTCGAGCGCACGACGGCGTGCGTCCATTTCGGAGCGAGACAGCGTGTTCAGCACCATGCCCGAGCGATCAGACTGGCGAGGACGCTGTTGCTGCTGGCCAGGGCGCTGCTGATGACGTGGCTGCTGCTGTGTTGATTGTGGGCGCGGAGCCGCCGGTGCGGCAGCAGCAGGCTTTGGCTGCGGTGCTGCAGGAGCAGCCGGGGCCGGTGCCTTGGCTACTGGCTGAGCAGGTGCAGCTTGTACCGGCGCAGCAACGGGAGCCGTTGTTGCAGCTGGTGCTGGCGCGGCCGCAGGTGCTGGAGCTGCCGGAGCAGGCGCTGCTGGCTTCGGTGCCAGTGCTTCCGCTTCAGGCTTCTCATCAGGCCGTGAGAACTTGCGCTTCTTGGTTTCAACGACGACAGCCTTTGTGCGGCCGTGGCTGAAATTCTGGCGCACGGTGCTCTGCTCAACGCCTGGCCGCTTAATGGTCAGCGTCTTCTTGGAGTTGACGCTCAGCGTCTTGTCGTCGTTTGTTTTATCGCTCATTACGTTTCCGTTTCCTTCGCGGCTTCAGCCGCTTTACCCGAGCATTATCCAACGCGATCAGATCATTTTGAATAATGCTCCGGTCATCCACTTTAGCGCACAATCCGGTTAGGCCAACCAGGCCGATTATCCGGTTCATGCTCCAGAGCGGATCCCGTCTCGTCGGGATTAAGAGAACCGCTCTACCAATTTATAACTCAGCAGTGTCGGACTGCCGTTTCAACTCAATGGGCTTTCGCCACGATATCGATGCAATAAAAGCAACCGTTGCACGACCCCGGCTGCTGCCTTTCCGTCGAGCACGGCTGCATGTATCACATTTCCACCCCCAAATGCCAAATCCATTTCTTCTCCCTTAAAAAGAGTGAAGGCCGGGATTTCGGGGCCATCCATACGAACCACCACACGGCGGGCTTGATCCAGTTTACGCACGCCATCAGAAGCGGCTTCCTGTGCATGCAAAACCAATGCCGCAGCACCGGAACGAATTGCCTGATCCACCTTAGTGGAACCAGATACAACTGCACCGGATTTACGAGCCAGCGCGAGACTACCGAGTGCAGACTTCGTCAACAGCTGGTCAACCAGCGCGCCAAGATCTGCTTGCGGCTTCACATCGTCTTTCAGCGCCCGCGCAAAAAGCTTGCGCTTGACGGCTTCGTCTACAAGACGACGTTCCGCCTTGACCCAGCAACCTCTGCCCGGCAAATTCCGCTTCAGGTCAGGTACAACCGAACCATCAGGCCCAGCAACGAACCGGATCAGATCATCTGCCGATCCGCTTTCCCGCGTGACGATACAGGTTCTATCATTCATATCCTGCTCCGCACGCAAACTCGGTTTTACCATCGATGCCTGTTACTTATTACCAAACTGGCAGCGACCTAGCAGAGCTGACGCCACTTCTCAATACGAAACTCTAAAACGCCATAAATTGCGCCCGAATTGCTCCGGGCGCAACCGCAATGCCGTCTCTTGTCTTTTTACGAAGCGACTTCTTCTTCGCCAGCTTCGCTCTCGTCGTTGGTTTCAACCGCAACGAGCTCTTCTTCAGTGATCCAGCCAGCCTTCAAGCGAGCAGTCAGGATCATCTGTTCAGCATCAACGCGTGAAACATCGAACGAAGAGAGGATACCGCTGTGATTAACGGTTTCTCCGTCCTTGCGTTCACGCCAGCCGACGAGATCGTCAACAGCATAACCCGCAAAGTCTTCGATATTCTTCACTCCGTCCTCGCCGACGGCAACCAACATGGCTGTGGTAAGACCCGGAAGCTCGCGAAGTTCGTCTTCAACACCCAGTTCCTTGCGGCGGGCATCCTGTTCGCCTTCAATGCGCTCCAGGAATTCGCGTGCGCGTTCCTGAATTTCACCAGCGGTATCTTCATCAAAGCCGTCGATCGAGGCAATTTCGCCTGGCTCGACATATGCCAGTTCTTCAACAGAGGCAAAGCCTTCAGAAGCCAGAACCTGACCAACCATCTCATCAACGTTGAGGGCTTCCATGAACAGGTTCGAACGCTCGGCAAATTCCTTCTGACGACGTTCGGATTCTTCGTCTTCCGTCAGGATGTCGATATCCCAGCCTGTCAACTGCGAAGCAAGGCGCACGTTCTGACCGCGACGACCGATTGCTAGTGATAGTTGGTCATTCGGAACGACAACTTCAATACGTTCTGCGTCTTCATCAAGAACAACCTTGGCAACTTCAGCAGGCTGAAGCGCGTTGACGATGAAGGAAGCAGCATCTGGCGACCAAGGAATAATGTCGATCTTTTCGCCCTGCAGTTCGGCAACAACAGCCTGAACACGAGAGCCGCGCATACCGACACAGGCACCAACCGGATCAATCGATGCGTCGCGTGAAACCACGGCGATCTTGGCGCGCGAACCTGGGTCACGAGCAACCGACTTGATCTCAATGATGCCGTCGTAGATTTCCGGCACTTCCATGGTGAAAAGCTTCGCCATGAAAGAAGGATGGGTACGCGACAGGAAAATCTGCGGACCGCGCTGTTCGCGACGAACGTCGTAAACATAAGCGCGGATACGATCGCCATAACGGAAAGCTTCACGCGGGATCAGTTCGTCACGACGAACGATTGCTTCACCTCGGCCAAGATCAACGATCACATTGCCATATTCAACACGCTTGACGGTGCCGTTAGCGATTTCGCCGACGCGATCCTTGAATTCGTCATACTGGCGGTCGCGCTCGGCTTCGCGCACCTTCTGCACGATAACCTGCTTGGCAGACTGAGCGGCAATACGGCCGAAATCCATTGGCGGCAGCTGGTCGGCGATGAAATCACCAACCTGCGCATCTGGATTGCGATCGCGCGCAGTGAACAGCGAAATCTGCGTGGAATAGTCTTCAACAGTCTCGACCACTTCGAGCAGACGCTGAAGCTTGATCTCACCGGACTTTGCATTGATGTCGGCGCGGATGTTGCTTTCCTGACCGTAACGCGAACGCGCAGCCTTCTGGATCGCATCGGCCATGGCCGCAAGAACGATCTCACGGTCAATCGACTTCTCGCGTGCAACCGCATCAGCGATCTGCAGAAGTTCCAGCCTGTTTGCACTGACTGCCATAGGTCTCTCCTTGGTGACGCATCCGTTCGCCTTTAGGAACCGGACGCCTGAAACTCACTTTGAAACTTACTTCTCTTCGGATTCCGTCGAAGCGGCTTCCTGATTGTCTTCGGTCGACTCGTCTCCGCGCCCATCACCCAGATCATCTCCAGGAATGCGGCCTTCCCGCAGGGCCTTGTCCTTGCGCAGCGCATCGCGAATGAGTTCATCGGTCAGAACCAAACGCGCATCGGAGATCAGATCGAACGGAATGCGAACAACCGGTTCATTACCGTATGAAATCTGATCACTTTCGATCACGATAGAATCGGCATCACCGACCACGATGCGACCGCGAAACTTCTTTCGTCCTTCATGAACGATCGAGGTCTCGACCTTTGCGATATGTCCCGCCCAATCGCTGAAATCGGACTTACGAACCATCGGACGATCAATACCCGGCGACGAGATTTCAAGATGGTACTTGCCGCTGATCGGATCTTCGACATCGAGAACCGGAGCCACGGTGCGGCTCAACAATTCGCAATCCTCAACTGTCATCGTGCCATCTGGACGCTCGGCCATGATCTGCAGCGTCTGACCATTGAGGCCGGAAAGGCGCACGCGCACAAGGCGGAAACCCAGCGTATTGATCACCGGCTCCACAATGCCTGCTACTTTTGCATCGACGCCCGTTTCGCGAATGATACGCTCATCTGCGTTTACGGCCTCAATTGCCTGTTCCTGTTCCGTCACTCGATAAACCTTTTTCACAGAGCCGTAGTTAACAAAAAAGAGCGGGTCCGGGAGGGCCCACTCTTGTTCAAACGACCAAGAATTTGAAACTTATATACCAGCTGATGCGGATTTTTTCAAGGCCGCAATTGAGGCCGCAATTCAACCAACCATCAAAGCCTGATGAATGTCAGATAGGCAGCAACGCGTCCTTCACGGAAAGCCTTTGCTTCATAGCGCGTGCCTGGCCAGCCGTCATAGGCGTTATTCCAGTCATCCGGGCCTGTCGCCTGCCATTCGAACGCCGGGTGCCTGCGGCAGTGCTGCAGCGTCCAGTTGACGTAATGTTCGATATCAGAAGCGAAACGGAACTTCGTGCCTGGCTTCAGCAGACGCGCGAAACGATCAAGATTTGCATCACTGACAAAGCGCCGTTTCCAGTGGCGACGCTTATGCCAAGGATCAGGATAGAAAAGATCGATGCCAGAAAGCGATGCATCAGGCAGCCAATCCAGCACATCGGTCGCATCTTCATCATAGAGACGAAGATTGGCGCGCGGCGCTTCATGAAGGGCCGCCAGCATCTTGGCCATACCATTAACGAAAGGCTCGACACCAATGAAGCCCGACTGCGGATAGCGCCCACTCTCATGATAGAGATGTTCGCC
>Ga0256795_1000685_pt1 | contig 12685 bp, 7 predicted proteins | sample MC6MC0946MT_FD_186353 | JGI IMG/M metagenome (GOLD analysis project Ga0256795, IMG submission 186353) | Metatranscriptome of enriched soil aggregate microbial communities from Iowa State University, Ames, United States - MC6-MC0946-MT... | ecosystem: Environmental > Terrestrial > Soil >... | reverse complement strand
TCTTGATATTGCTAGCGGCTAAGCCGCCTTCAATTATTTTTGGATGGATGCTACTGCGCCAGCGCCTACTGTACGGCCGCCTTCACGAATAGAGAAACGAGTTCCATCTTCTACAGCGATTGGAGCGATAAGCTCAACCGTTACAGTGATGTTGTCGCCAGGCATAACCATTTCAGTACCTTCTGGAAGAGTGATGATTCCAGTTACGTCAGTTGTACGGAAGTAGAACTGTGGACGGTAGCCTGTGAAGAAAGGCTTATGACGGCCACCCTCTTCTTTAGTAAGAACGTAGATTTGAGCTGTGAAGTTAGTGTGTGGTTTAACCGAACCCGGTTTAGCCAATACTTGACCACGCTCAATGTTGCTGCGGTCTACACCACGAAGCAATGCGCCTACGTTGTCACCAGCTTGAGCGGAGTCAAGCAATTTACGGAACATCTCAACGCCCGTAACAACGGATTTGCGGGATTCTTCTTGAAGACCGATAATTTCGATCTCGTCGCCGACTTTGATAACTCCACGCTCTACGCGACCTGTAGCAACTGTACCACGGCCAGTGATTGTGAATACATCCTCGACAGGCATAAGGAAAGGCTTAGCTGTGTCGCGCTCAGGAGTTGGGATGTAAGTATCAACTTGCTCGAAAAGCTCGATGATTTTGTCAGCCCATTCTCCATCTGGATTAGCAAGAGCTTCACGAGCTGCACCACGAATGATCGGAGTGTCGTCGCCTGGGAACTCATACTCGGAAAGAAGATCACGAACTTCCATTTCTACCAACTCAAGAAGCTCTTCATCTTCAACCATGTCGCATTTGTTCAAGAATACAACGATGTAAGGAACGCCAACTTGTTTCGAAAGCAAGATGTGCTCACGAGTTTGTGGCATAGGACCGTCAGTAGCGGAAACTACAAGAATAGCTCCGTCCATTTGAGCAGCACCAGTGATCATGTTTTTTACATAGTCGGCGTGACCTGGGCAGTCAACGTGTGCATAGTGACGAGTAGGTGTTTCATACTCAACGTGTGATGTTGAGATTGTGATACCGCGCTCGCGCTCTTCTGGAGCTTTATCGATTTGGTCGAAAGCAATTGCTGCTCCACCGTATCTTTTGGAAAGTACTGTTGTGATAGCTGCTGTTAATGTCGTTTTACCATGATCGACGTGACCGATTGTACCGATATTAACGTGCGGTTTGTTACGTTCAAATTTTGCCTTAGCCATTGAACTTGAGCCTCCTCAATTTAACATCAAATTTTTATGTGTGGGCCGTCATCTAAGTCTGCAAGCAAACTTAGATGACGGCCAAAAGCATGAATTGATTCTACGCTAAAAACGATTACTCGCCTTTATGCTTAGAGATGATCTCTTCAGAGATCGATTTTGGAACTTCTTCATAGTGAGAAAGCTCCATTGAGAATACGCCACGTCCTTGTGTACCGGAACGAAGTGTAGTGGAATAACCAAACATCTCGGAGAGAGGTACCTTGGAACGGATAATTTGTGCACCTGCACGGGAATCCATACCTTCGATACGACCACGACGGGAGTTCAACATACCCATAACATCGCCCATGTACTCTTCAGGAACAGTAACTTCTACTTTCATGATTGGCTCAAGCAGGACAGGCTTACACTTGTCTTTAGCTGCTTTAAGGGCCATCGATCCAGCAATTTTAAACGCCATCTCCGAGGAGTCGACATCATGATATGATCCGTCAACAACAACAGCTTTGACATCAACGAGCGGGAAGCCGGCTACAACACCGTTCTTCATTGACTCTTCAATACCAGCCTGGATAGGAGCGATAAATTCACGAGGAATTGATCCACCAACTGTTTTGTTTTCGAATATGAAGCCTGAGCCTGGCTCAAGTGGTGAGAACTCAACCCAACAATGTCCGAATTGACCTTTACCACCGGACTGACGAACGAACTTACCTTCGACTTTCGCAGCTTCACGGAACGTTTCACGGTAAGCAACTTGCGGTTTACCAACATTCGTTTCAACTTTGAATTCACGGAACATACGGTCAACGAGGATCTCAAGGTGAAGCTCACCCATACCAGAAATAATTGTCTGGTTTGTTTCTTCGTCAGTATGTGCGCGGAAGGTAGGATCTTCTTCAGCTAGCTTGGAGATCGCGATACCTAGTTTGTCTTGGTCAGCTTTCGTTTTTGGTTCGATAGCAACCGAGATAACTGGCTCTGGGAAGTTCATTGATTCAAGAATAATCGTGTGTTTCTCTTCGCAAAGAGTATCACCAGTAGTTGTATCTTTAAGACCAACTGCAGCAGCGATATCGCCAGAGTAAACTTCCGAAATTTCTTGACGGCTGTTTGCATGCATTTGAAGAATACGTCCAATACGCTCACGTTTGCCCTTAGTTGAGTTAAGAACATACGAACCGGATTTTAGTACGCCGGAATACACACGGAAGAACGTCAATCTACCAACATAAGGGTCAGTCATGATTTTGAATGCTAGTGCTGCAAACGGCGCTTCATCTGAAGATGGACGCTCGCCTTCTTCACCATCTTCAAGAGTACCTTTAATAGCTGGTACATCAAGAGGTGATGGAAGATAGTCAACAACAGCATCCAACATCGGTTGAACACCTTTGTTACGGTATGAGGAGCCAGCAACAACTGGGAAGATTTTAACTTCGCAAACACCTTTACGGAGTGCTGCTTTAATTTCTGGAATAGTGATTTCTTCACCTTCCAAATATTTCATCGTTAAATCTTCATCCAATTCTGCTACTTTCTCAATCAATTCTGTACGAAGCGCTTCAACTTGTTCAGCATACTCCGCAGGAATTTCTGATTTCGCTGCTTCTTTACCGAGATCATCACTGTAAACATATGCTACACGTTCAACGATATCGATAACGCCTGCGAAGTCGCTTTCAGCGCCGATCGGTATTTGAATCGCAACAGCATTGGCACCAAGACGCTCACGCATGTCTTTGATAACATTCAGGTAGTCTGCGCCAATGATATCCATTTTGTTTACATAGGCAATCCGAGGTACGTTGTAGCGATCAGCCTGACGCCATACGGTTTCTGACTGTGGTTCTACGCCTTCTTTTGCACTAAAAACGCCAACGGCCCCGTCCAATACGCGTAGGGAACGTTCAACTTCTACTGTGAAGTCAACGTGTCCCGGGGTGTCGATAATATTAATGCGGTGTCCATGCCATTGAGCGGTAGTAGCGGCAGACGTAATCGTAATGCCGCGCTCTTGTTCTTGCTCCATCCAGTCCATCGTAGCGCCACCTTCGTGCACTTCTCCGATTTTGTGGGTACGACCAGTAAAGAACAAGATCCGTTCAGTAGTAGTGGTTTTACCGGCATCAATATGCGCCATAATCCCGATGTTACGCGTATTTTTCAAGGAGAACTCTCTTGACATGATAATTTCTCCTCTCGATTGAAAAGCTTCTACCAGCGGTAGTGAGCAAACGCTTTGTTTGCTTCAGCCATTTTGTGAGTATCTTCGCGCTTCTTAACAGCTGCACCAGTGTTATTGGAAGCATCTGTGATTTCAGCAGCTAAACGCTCTTCCATCGTTTTTTCACCGCGGTTACGTGAATAGTTCACGAGCCAACGGAGACCAAGTGCCGTACGACGCTCTGGTTTAACTTCGATAGGCACTTGATAGTTAGCTCCACCTACACGGCGTGCTTTAACCTCAAGAACCGGCATAATATTTTTCAAAGCTGCTTCAAAAACTTCCATTGGATCTTTACCCGTGCGTTCTTGAATTAGTTTGAATGCATCATATAATAGTGTTGCTGCAACACCTCTTTTACCGTCAAGCATAATACGGTTAATTAGGCGTGTTACCAGCTTGCTGTTATACAACGGATCTGGCAATACATCGCGTTTCGTTACAGGACCTTTGCGTGGCATGAGAAAGTCCCCCTTTCTTCTAATAGTCAAACATTATAAAACTAGCAATACGATAACCCTAGAAGGCTAATCTTATGCTTTTTTAACTTTTTTACGTTTTGTACCGTATTTTGAACGGGATTGATTCCGGTTGTTAACGCCTGCAGTATCGAGCGCTCCGCGAACGATATGATAACGTACCCCTGGAAGGTCTTTAACTTTACCTCCACGAATCAAAACAACACTGTGCTCTTGAAGGTTATGTCCGATACCTGGAATATACGCTGTAACCTCTACACGGTTAGTAAGACGTACACGCGCATACTTACGAAGCGCGGAGTTCGGCTTCTTCGGAGTCATAGTTCCTACACGAGTGCACACACCGCGTTTTTGAGGAGCGCTGATGTTAGTTGCTTCACGTTTTAGGGCGTTAAATCCTTTTTGCAAGGCTGGCGATTTCGATTTAACTACTTTCGCTTGACGTCCTTTACGGACCAATTGATTAATTGTTGGCATGATGCCACCCCCTTCCCCTATTTTCATGTCCTTTGAAAACTTAAGACACTTACTGATCGTCCTAAGTCTATATATCACTGCGAAACAGTAACTCTGTCAATCGAGAAAGACTTGAGCCGTTTGCGCTAGGTAGACATTTTACCTTGAATTTAAGCCCACAGATCCAGGCGGTTCATAAAAGAGCAAAGAAAAATTCTCGCCAGATGACTATCACTGAATAATCAACTAACAAAAATGGGTAAAGCTTCATTCCTCTTCGCTTATGAGTGCTGCCATCGCAGCTCCGATATCGATACCGCAGGTTTCCCCAAGGCTTATCATCGAATCGAACCATTTAACTGGGACACCTGATCGTTCACATTGATGAATGATTCTCTCAATCATTTGTGAATCTGCATCTCGTGCAACATAGACTTTGATTGCTCGTTGCTGCTCAAGCATCTTCATCGTCTGTTTTGCTCCGACCTTAAACTGCATAAAATCACCTTCATTTCTTCCAATCAGTGATTACACAATTAGGCACACTTCGATATATTAACATCTAAGTTGTACATATGTCAAGGCCCTAAACTAACAACCATTTTATAAATTATAATCATACACTTCATACTATAAACATGGGAAAGAGCGGTCATCTTCCACTTCAAGACGAAGCGGTTAATGGGACGCTCTCTCCACGTATGATTATATTTTCAATTAGAATTGTTCATCTGTATCGATTATTAATCGATCGTCACAGCCTCAGATTCTAATTCGCCTTCTACTACAGCATTAACTTCATCTTCCAAGCCTGCAAAACGAATGTTACGGTAACGTCCCATTCCAGTACCTGCTGGAATCAACTTACCTATAATAACATTTTCCTTAAGTCCAAGCAACTGGTCAACTTTGCCTTTGATAGCGGCATCAGTCAAGACGCGAGTTGTTTCTTGGAAGGATGCTGCAGACAAGAACGAATCTGTTTCTAGCGATGCCTTCGTGATACCGAGCAATACTGGTTTTGCAACAGCTGGCTCGTTACCAGAAAGGATAGCTTCACGGTTCTGAGATTCATATTCATGAATATCAACAAACGCGCCTGGCAGAAGAGTTGTACCTCCCGCATCTACGATACGGATTTTACGGAGCATTTGCTTAATCATGACCTCAACGTGCTTGTCATTGATTTCTACCCCTTGGTTCCGGTAAACGCGTTGTACCTCTTGTAAAATATAGTTTTGAACGCCGCGGATACCTTTGATGCGCAGCATATCTTTAGGGTCGATAGAACCATCAGTCAGCTCATCGCCTGCTTCAATATGTTGGCCTTGTACAACGCGGATACGGGAACCGTAAGTAACTGCATACACTTTCGATTCTGCTTCGCCTTGTACTTCGATCTCACGACGGTCTTTAGCTTCACGAATTTCTTTGATGACACCGTCAAGCTCGGAAATAATCGCTTGACCCTTCGGATTACGCGCCTCAAATAGCTCTTGAATACGCGGCAAACCTTGTGTAATATCATCGCCAGCAACGCCGCCCGTATGGAACGTACGCATTGTAAGTTGTGTTCCTGGCTCACCAATGGATTGTGCAGCGATAATACCAACCGCTTCACCAATCTCAACATGCTTACCAGTAGCCAAGTTGCGACCGTAACAAATCTTACATACGCCATGACGAGCACGACAGCTAAGGACTGATCGAATTTGAAGCTTCTCAACACCCGCATCAATGATCGCGTCTGCCTTATTCGAGTCAATTAATTCGCTGCGATTAACGATAATCTCGCCTGATACCGGATGACGAACCGTTTCAAACGCATAACGGCCTTCAATCCGATCGTAGAGATCCTCGATAACTTCCTTACCGTCTTGAATTTTGCTAACGGAGAAGCCTTTATCCGTACCGCAATCATCTTCACGAACAATAACATCCTGTGCAACGTCAACAAGTCGACGAGTCAAGTAGCCAGAGTCAGCTGTACGAAGTGCGGTATCGGCCAAACCTTTCCGCGCACCATGCGTCGAGATAAAGTACTCGAGTACAGTAAGACCTTCACGGAAGTTTGATTTGATTGGCAACTCGATGATACGACCGGATGGATTCGCCATCAGACCACGCATACCGCCGAGCTGTGTAATTTGTGATTTGTTACCCCGTGCTTTGGAGTCCACCATGAGCATGATGTTGTTATAACGATCCATCGATTTCATGAGGATTTCTGTAATATCATCCTTACACTTGCTCCAAATACTAATGATACGGTCATAACGCTCTTCGTTCGTGATTAAACCACGACGATATTGATTCATTACGATCGAAACCTTAGCATCTGCTGTCGACATTACTTCTGCTTTTTCTTGTGGAACGATAACGTCTGCTACAGCTACTGTAATACCAGCACGAGTAGAGTAAGTGAAACCCAGTTGCTTGATCCGATCAAGAATGACCGCAGTAAGCGTTGTATGGTATTGACGGAAGCACTCCGCTATAAGAAGAGCGAGATACTCCTTGCCGACAGCGCCTGGAATGGCTTTGTCTTCAATGAACTTGTTAAGGTCAGCGCCTTTTTCATACACAAAATATTTATCAGGAGTACCTTGCAACAGATTCGTTTTTGTCGCCTCGTTAATGTAAGGGAAATCTTCAGGGTAAATTTCATTGAAGATAACTTTACCTACCGTTGTGACAAGCAACGATTTTTGCTGTTGCTCAGTGAAACTTGTTTTCTTAAGAACACGAACAGGTATAAAGATCCTGGCATGCAAGGAAACTATACCACGCTGATATGCAGAGATTGCTTCGTTAACGGTTCCGAATACAGAACCAGTACCTTTAGCATCCGTGTTATCCATCGTTAAGTAGAAAGTTCCCAAGACCATATCCTGTGAAGGAGTCACGACAGGCTTACCGTCTTTCGGGTTCAAAATATTACCAGATGCAAGCATCAGCAAACGCGCTTCCGCTTGTGCTTCTGCAGACAAAGGTACGTGAACAGCCATTTGGTCACCGTCGAAGTCAGCATTGTATGCTGTACATACGAGAGGATGCAGCTTAATTGCGCGTCCTTCAACCAAAATTGGTTCAAACGCTTGAATACCAAGTCTATGCAGCGTCGGAGCACGGTTAAGCAAGACCGGATGTTCTTTGATAACTTCCTCTAGAACGTCCCACACCTCTGGGCTTACCCGTTCAACTTTACGCTTCGCACTTTTGATATTATGTGCAAGACCTTTGTTGACAAGCTCTTTCATTACAAACGGCTTAAACAGCTCTAGCGCCATTTCCTTCGGTAGACCACACTGGAACATCTTCAAGTTTGGACCTACAACGATAACAGAACGACCAGAGTAATCAACCCGTTTACCGAGCAAGTTCTGACGGAAACGTCCTTGTTTACCCTTAAGCATATGACTAAGGGATTTGAGCGGACGGTTACCTGGACCTGTTACTGGACGTCCACGACGACCATTATCGATCAACGCATCAACAGCTTCTTGAAGCATCCGTTTCTCATTTTGAACAATGATGTCAGGAGCGCCAAGATCAAGCAGACGTTTCAGACGATTGTTCCGGTTAATTACACGGCGATACAAGTCATTCAAGTCAGACGTCGCAAAACGTCCACCGTCAAGTTGTACCATCGGACGAAGCTCTGGAGGTATAACTGGTAGTACATCTAGAATCATCCAATCCGGCAAGTTACCGGAATTACGGAATGCTTCGATTACTTCCAATCGTTTGATGGCACGATTGCGTCGTTGCCCTTGAGCAGTACGCAATTCTTCCTTCAATTGCTCCAGTTCTTTCTCAACGTCAATATCCTGAAGGAGTTTCTTAACCGCTTCGGCACCCATACCAGCATGGAACCCATACCCGTATTTCTCCCGGTAGCTACGATACTCTTTCTCGGACAATAGTTGTTTTTTCTCTAGCGGCGTATCACCCGGATCCGTAACAACATAGGATGCAAAGTAGATGATCTCCTCAAGTGAACGAGGGGACATATCAAGTGCAAGACCCATGCGGCTTGGAATACCTTTAAAGTACCAAATATGAGAAACAGGAGCAGCAAGCTCAATGTGACCCATACGCTCACGACGAACTTTCGCGCGAGTTACTTCAACGCCGCAGCGGTCACAAACTACGCCCTTATAACGAACGCGTTTATATTTACCGCAATGACATTCCCAGTCTTTTGTAGGCCCGAAAATTTTCTCGCAGAAGAGTCCTTCCTTCTCCGGTTTCAAGGTCCTATAGTTTATCGTCTCCGGTTTCTTAACTTCTCCGCGGGACCACGAGCGAATTTTATCCGGCGAAGCCAGACCGATTTTCATATACTCGAAGTTGTTCACGTCCAACAAGGAGCAACCCTCCTTCGTCATGTATGACTGTGTCATTCTAGTGGCCGGATTCCGTCCGAGCGCGTGACTATAGTTGGAATCCGGCTACCAGTTTATTCTTCAGCGCTTGCTTCAGCGCTTTCTAAGTTAAGGTTGAGCTTATCGCCCGTAGCCTCTTCTTCATCATCCGATTCTCTTAGCTCGATCTCTTCTTCATTTTCGGCAAGGATTTTGACATCCATACCTAAACTCTGAAGCTCTTTGATTAGTACTTTAAACGATTCCGGTACACCCGGCTCCGGAACATTCTCGCCTTTGACAATGGATTCATATGTTTTCACACGTCCAACCACGTCATCGGATTTCACAGTCAAAATTTCTTGGAGTGTATAAGCAGCACCGTATGCCTCAAGCGCCCAAACTTCCATCTCCCCGAAACGTTGACCACCAAATTGCGCTTTACCACCAAGTGGCTGCTGCGTAACAAGTGAGTAAGGTCCAGTGGAACGAGCATGGATTTTATCGTCAACCATGTGTGCCAGTTTGATCATATACATGACCCCTACTGTAACTTCACGTTCAAACGATTCTCCAGTCCGACCATCATAAAGTACAGTTTTACCATTACGTTGCATACCTGCTTCTTCCATAGCATCGAAGACGTCATTCTCATGAGCGCCATCAAATACTGGAGAAGCCGCATGAATACCAAGATGTTTACAAGCCATACCTAAGTGAACCTCAAGTACTTGACCAATATTCATCCGTGATGGAACGCCGAGTGGGTTAAGAACAACCTCAACAGGCGTACCGTCTGGTAGGAATGGCATATCTTCTTCAGGCATTATTCTAGCGATTACCCCTTTATTACCATGACGTCCGGCCATTTTGTCGCCTTCGGAAATTTTCCGTTTTTGAGCAATATAAGCACGAACTAGCTGATTAACACCCGGTGGCAATTCATCACCGTTCTCACGGGTAAACACTTTAACGTCAACAACAATTCCATCTGTACCATGCGGTACACGTAGCGAAGTATCGCGTACTTCACGAGCTTTCTCACCAAAGATAGCATGAAGCAATCGTTCTTCCGCAGTTAGTTCTGTAACACCTTTAGGAGTTACTTTACCAACTAGGATATCACCGGCGCCAATTTCAGCTCCGACACGAATGATTCCGCGCTCATCAAGGTTGCGAAGAGCTTCTTCGCCCACATTTGGAATGTCTCTTGTAATTTCTTCAGGTCCAAGCTTCGTATCACGAGCCTCGGACTCATATTCCTCGATGTGAATCGATGTATACACATCTTCCTTCACAAGCTTTTCACTAAGCAAAATGGCATCCTCGTAGTTGTAGCCTTCCCACGTCATAAATGCAACGACAACGTTACGTCCAAGCGCTAATTCGCCTTTTTCAGTGGAAGGACCATCTGCAAGAATATCACCTTTCTTGATGATATCGCCTTTGTTAACAAGTGGACGTTGGTTAATGCACGTCCCTTGGTTAGAGCGCATAAACTTATGAAGCTTATGTTTAACAAGGTCTCCAGTAACCGGTTTGCCGTCGAGCATTTCAACACGACGAAGCCAAATTTCGTTAGCGGACGAGCGTTCAATCACACCATCATATTTAGCTACGATACAAACTCCGGAGTCTTTAGCTGCTTTGTGCTCCATACCCGTACCAACAAGTGGTGATCTTGGGATAAGAAGTGGAACCGCTTGACGTTGCATGTTTGATCCCATAAGCGCACGGTTGGAGTCATCGTTTTCCAGGAACGGAATTAACGCTGTCGCAACGGATACAACTTGTTTAGGAGATACGTCCATGTAGTCAACACGTTCTCTAGGCATTGTTAAAATATTATCTGCTTGCTTATTATAACGAACGATAGTGGTCTCTTCAGCAAACGTATCGTCTGGATTCAAGATCGCATTCGCTTGTGCGATAACATAGTTATCTTCTTCATCAGCAGTCATATAATCAATTTGTTCTGTAACGATTCCTGTCTTTGGATCAACCCAACGGTACGGCGCTTCAATAAAGCCGTATTCGTTAATACGAGCGAACGAAGATAGGGAGTTAATCAAACCGATGTTCGGACCCTCAGGCGTCTCGATCGGACACATCCGTCCGTAATGTGAATTATGAACGTCACGAACTTCAAAGCCTGCGCGTTCCCTTGTCAAACCGCCGGGTCCGAGTGCAGATAGACGACGCTTATGCGTCAGCTCAGCAAGCGGATTCGTTTGGTCCATAAACTGGGAAAGCTGTGAGGAACCGAAGAACTCTTTGATTGAGGCTATAACTGGGCGGATGTTAATTAACGCTTGCGGCGTAATAGCATTCGCATCCTGAATCGACATTCTCTCACGAACAACGCGTTCCATACGGGACAAACCAATACGGAATTGATTTTGAAGCAGCTCACCTACAGAACGTAGACGACGGTTACCAAGATGATCGATATCATCCGTACTACCAACACCGTGCAACAAGTTAATAAAGTAGTTAATGGAAGAAATGATGTCCGCTGGCGTGATATGCTTAACGGATTTGTCAATTATGCCATTAGCAATAACTTTAATAACTTTGCTCTCATCGTATGGAGAGAATACACTGATGGTTTGTAGTGGAATACTATCTGCATCAAGTACGCCATTAGCGACATGATACGTCTTATAACCTACGTCCTTCTCAAGCTTCTCAAGAATCTCATCCAGCAAACGGCGGTCAATCATTTGTCCGGTTTCAGCGATAATCTCGCCTGTTGCAGGATCAATTAGATTTTCCGCAAGACGCTGGTTGAACAAACGGTTCTTGATATGCAGCTTCTTGTTTATTTTGTAACGGCCAACGTTGGCCAAATCATATCGTTTTGGATCAAAGAAACGAGCTACCAGCAAGCTCTTCGCATTATCCAAAGTTGGTGGTTCACCCGGACGAAGACGCTCATAAATTTCAATCAGCGCTTTTTCCGTAGAATCCGTGTTATCTTTGTCTAACGTGTTGCGAATGTACTCATCGTGGCCAAGCAGCTCTAGTATTTCTGCGTCAGTACCAAATCCAAGCGAACGCAAAAGTACCGTTACCGGTATTTTCCGGGTCCGGTCAATACGTACGTAGATAATATCCTTAGCATCCGTTTCAAGCTCAAGCCATGCACCACGGTTAGGTATAACCGTAGCTGTATAATTTTTCTTCCCGTTCTTATCGACCTTCGTGCTGAAATACACACTCGGGGATCGAACCAATTGGCTGACTATGACACGTTCAGCACCGTTTATAATAAACGTGCCCGTCTCAGTCATAAGTGGGAAATCGCCCATGAACACTTCTTGTTCCTTTACTTCGCCAGTCTCCTTGTTGAAAAGTCTTACTTTCACACGTAAAGGAGCCGCATACGTTACATCACGCTCTTTTGATTCATCGACCGAATACTTCGGTTCGCCCAAGCTATAGTCGATAAACTCAAGCGATAGATTGCCCGTAAAGTCCGAAATCGGAGAAATATCTTGGAACAACTCAATCAAGTCGCTATCCAAAAACTTCTCATACGATTTTTGTTGGATTTCAATCAGGTTCGGGACTTCCAGCACCTCGTTGATCCTGGCGTAGCTTCTTCGCGTGCGCCGACCATACTGAACAAGTTGTCCTGCCAACTTAACCTCACCCCTCATGTCTGTCTCACAGCATCGATACTTACTGCGTCACCATAGACGGCATCAGCCGCCTGTATAGTCAAATAAAGAAAAGCCCTTTTCGAATGATTTCGAAAAAAGAGCATGTTCCGGCAGTTAAACAATCGCAGCGCGGCACGATAGTCTCATATCAAATAATTTTGCCCAAAACGTAAACATTATACGTCAAATGTGTAAAACTTATGCATTCCGCGCTCAAAAATCACACTTGACATTTTAGTTAACTAAAGAGATTGAGCCCAATTT
>Ga0256795_1000683_pt1 | contig 12697 bp, 11 predicted proteins | sample MC6MC0946MT_FD_186353 | JGI IMG/M metagenome (GOLD analysis project Ga0256795, IMG submission 186353) | Metatranscriptome of enriched soil aggregate microbial communities from Iowa State University, Ames, United States - MC6-MC0946-MT... | ecosystem: Environmental > Terrestrial > Soil >... | reverse complement strand
GGGCACCGATCTCGGCTCGCAGGTGCGCGGTCGCTGACGCTGCGTCTCTCGGTGGGAATCCCGCGCCCGTTCATCGTCATCGCCGCAGCGGCGGCTTGGGGCGCTCTGGGCGCCGCCTGGGCCATGGCCGCGCTCTCAGTGATCAACTGTGTGATCTGGTGGCTGAGCTATCGCCAGCTCAGTCGATCGACCGACGCGGCTCCGATACCGGTGGAATCGTAGGACGATCGGTTTGCGGAGCTGGAGCATCGCCGCCCGAAGTCCGCTCTGGCTCTCTACGCCCGCGACCGACCAGGCCCTCTGCCCACCGAATGGGATTCCCTGCGATCGTGTCGAAGAACTTCAGCCAAAACTTCTTTGGGCGTCGTTCTACGAGCACATGGAGGCCATAGGCCAGACCCACGATCAACAAAAACGCGATCGGATACAGGACCCACTTGTTCGAGTCGTTCGCGAAGTGGTTGAAGAACATGAAGCCCAGGTACGCGTGGAGCAGATAGAGCGGATACGTGAGCGCGCCTAGCAGCGTACTGCGAGGGATACGCCACTGGGCCACGCTTGGAACGGTCTGAACGATCATCACAAGGAAGAACACGCAAATGATCGCCACAGTCACTCCGGTCGATTGGACGAAATGCCCGTCCAGCGCGTTCAAACGCGCCACATCCTTGACCATGTACCGAACGGCGACGTAGAAGCTCGCCACAAGCCCCAGGGCCTGCCACCAGTGCCATCCCTTGCGTTGAATCGTCGAGAGAATCGCTCCCGCGGCGAAGAACGCGAAGAGGTTCCCGAACAAGGGCACGGTCTCGAAGCGCGGCACGACCAGAGTGATGAGCATCATTCCGACCGCCCACACTGGGAAGAAGACGTCCAGCCACTTGCCGAGCCGGAAGAACAGGAAGAGGAAGACCATCGCATAGAAGATCAACTCGTTCAATAGGGTCCAGTACGAACCGTCCACCAGCGGCTGGTTGAACACTCCGGGCGCCATAGTCAGATTCGCCAGCACCTGGGGAATCGTCACGTGAAGGACCGGAGGGCCCCATATCACCGTGACGGTCGCCGTGATCAACACGGCGACCCAAAAGGCCGGATACAGACGGACCAAGCGGCTCACAGCAAAGCGAGAGGCGGTCTTCCCGTGAGCCGAGATCGTGATGACGAAACCGCTGATCATGAAGAACAGCTCGACACCGAGGTATCCATACGATGCAACCTGCGCTGCTCCCGAGTACGACACCGTCGTCATTGTGCCGGTTTCGATACCCCGGAACAGCCAGTGGTACCCGACGACGGCGAATGCGGCAACAAACCGAAGAGTGTCGAGCAACTCGAATCGGTGGCCCAGGGCCTTCGTAGGAATGACGGAAGCCACTAGGCGTCGATTCCCCTCATCGTGGGCCGCCTCTCACTTCGGCGCACAAGAACCAGCAGGGATATGAGCACCCAGATAATGGTGCTCACGCGGTTCGCTGTCAACGGGGACAACCCGAAACATGCCCCGGCCACGACGACGCCCAAAAGAACTGCGAAGACTCGAGTTGGTGTGTCTAGCCCACGGCGCGCGAGCGTGAAGATCCCGCCGACGATCATGGCATAGAAGATCAAGCCGATCACGCCTCCGACCACAAGACTCTCAACGATCGCGCCGTCGTAGTTCGTCGCCCACCCACCGGCGCCGACACCGACCACTGGGCTGTACGAGAGAGCGTCGCCGATGACGGTGTTGTAGTGCGAATCGTCACTGAGCCGGCCCGCCGTGTAGAGCGCGAGTGCTCCACCATCCGAATCAGGGCTGATGAGCCGAGCCAGGTAGTTGAATCCCGTCCACTGATCGAGAAGTCCGGACTGCAGGACGCCGAGTGCTACCAGAGCGAGGGCGAACAGAGTGGCAACTCGGCGGCCACCCCGCTGCGCGATCATCCAGTAGATGACGATCACCGGGAGACCACCGAGGACGAATACCTTCGAAACGCAGATCAGGCCGCCGATCGTGATGGGGACGAGCACGAGCGCGAGAAGTCCGGTTCGATGCTCCCACGCGTAAATGGCGCAGATTCCAGCCAGTGAGTACGCGACACCCGCCTCAGCAGGCTGGTTGAATATGCCGCCGTAGCGGCCCATCGCTTCCGACAGTTGCGCGGTCGTCGTCTCGATCGATGCCGCGCTCCAGAACGGCCGCAAGAGACCGGAGATGTCGACCCGGGTGGCGACGATGGCGAGAACTCCGTTCGCCGCCATGAGCACCGCAAGCAGTTTGCTGAACGTCTTGAGGACTGCACGCGCTGATACCTCTGGAACTGCGGTCCAGATGATCAACATGAGAAGCAAAGGCGGAATGATGTTGTCGTAGCCCGCCAAGAGATTCCCCGGATCACGCGGCGGGGCGATCTGATTCGGGAACAGCACGGTCATCGACGCGACGACGATGTACAAGGCCCACGGGATGAGGAATCGGAGGCCTCCAGCGGGTCGGAGGCCTCCTAGCGCGGGGATGGTCAGAGCGGCGATCAGGTAGATGATCACCTGTTCGACTCTGACGCCGCCGAATAAATACGGCCCGAAGGTAGCAACCCCGATGACGCAGACGAGCGTGCGAGCGAATCGCTCGCGGCTCGAGATCACCTCTAGCGCCTCGACCTCCCCCGCCCCCAATTTCACCCGGTCATCGTACTGCCGGTCAGATTTGAGAGTCCGAGAACCGAGCGCGGCGCTCCCTCGGCGTGTTTTCAGGCTGTCGAGGTTCACCGCGCTGGCACCCCCTTCACGGTGACGTTCGAAGGCACATCGCGTACGACGCACGCGGCGGCGCCGACTGTACTCCATTCACCGACTGACAGCCGTTCGAGCACGACGGACCCAGCGCCCAGCAGAACACCGACGCCCACGCGCACGTGACCCGACACCACCACCGCGGGGTTCACCGATACATAATCGTCAAGCACCACGTCGTGACCGACCGTGGCATTCGGATTGACGTGTACGTGCCGGCGGATCACCACGTTGGTCGACAGCTGTGCACCCGCGCAGACGATCGACCCTTCTTCGAGCATCACCGACGCCCCCAACCCCGCGGAAGGATGGATCACCCCAGGGTGAGGACGCATCCCTGCTTTTCGATACAGCGCGTCGACACGTTGCTTGACGCGCGGCTCTCCAACGCAGACGAGATACGGTATCGAAACATCGCCGTCGCGCAGCCAGTCCTCGTCACTGCCGAGCACGGCTACGCCGCGTGCTCGCAGCAGATCCTGCGCCGAGTCGTCGAGCTGACCGTCCACCACGCCGATCACCGTGATGACCGCCCCGGGATGCGCGGCGTTGTGCGCCTCGATCACGTCCAACGTCTCGCGCGCGAATCCGCCGCCACCGGCGATCACGAGGCGGGTCGGCTGATCTGTCAGCGCAGCGGAGATCATCGTCGGATGCCGGCCCGCTCGTGGTGACGTGTCGCCGTGGACATGATGAACGACACAGCACGGGTCGACGTGTTGTCCACTTCGTATCCAGCGGGCAACGGCTGTCGTGGCAGACCGTCTTCGTCGAGCACGAATCGAACTGCGCGGAGCACGTCCTCGGGCCGTACGCCCGCAGTGATGATCGCCCCCGCATCCAGTGCCTCGGGTCGCTCGATCGCGTCGCGCAGGGTTACAGCGGGAAAGCCGAGGATGCTCGACTCTTCGCTGATCGTGCCACTGTCTGAGAGCACCAGCTTGGCCGACTGCTGCAGCTTGACGTAGTCGTTGAAGCCGAACGGCGGGTGGAAGCGAAGCTTCGCCTTGAGTTCGTCGGGCTGCGACTCCAGCCGTTTGCGCGTGCGCGGGTGGGTCGAGACCAGCACCGGCACGTCGTATTCATCGGCCAGCTGTCCGAGCGCGTCGAGAACGGAGGCGAGCCGCTCAGGATTGTCGACGTTCTCTTCTCGGTGCAGGCTGACCAAGAAGTACTCCCCCTCGACCAGGCCCTGCCGCTCCACAACGTCGCTCGCCGCAATTGCGCCGGCGTTCGCCGTGAGAACTTCGCGCATCGGCGAACCGGTCAACAGAATCCGTGACGGATGGATGCCCTCAGCGAGCAGGTTGCGTCGGGCGTGCTCGGTGTACACCAGGTTGTAGTCCGAGACGTGGTCGACCATGCGACGGTTGACCTCTTCCGGAACGTTCTCGTCGAAGCTCCGGTTGCCCGCCTCCAGGTGGTACACCGGGATCTTCATGCGCCGAGCCATCAGAGCCGAGATGCAGCTGTTCGTGTCGCCGAGCACCACCATCGCGTCGGGCTTCTCGTCGCGGAGAACCGCCTCGATCTTGGTCAGCACCGACCCGAGCACCGCTCCGAGCGAGCTCGTGTCCGCCTCCAGAAAGTGATCCGGTCGACGCAGACCGAGATCCTCGAAGAAGACCTCGTTCAGCTCGTAGTCATAGTTCTGCCCAGTGTGCACCAACACATGATCGGTCGAAGCGTCGAGACGCTTGATCGTCGCGGCGAGCCGGATGATCTCTGGACGGGTGCCCACAACGGTGAGCACCTTCAGTCGTGGCGTTGTCATACGGGCTCCGCGATCGTGTCCGGGTGTTCGGGATCGAACAACTCATTCGACCAGAAGGATGTGTACAACGGCGAATCGCCGATGTTCGTGATGTTGTGAGCCCACATGGTGGGCATGTCCACGCTCGCCGGAGAATCGCTCGACACCCGGAAGGCGTGCACCTCGGAGGTGAACAGCCGTCGAAGCGAGATCACCGCTTCGCCGGAGAGGACCGTGAAGCGCTCCACCTTGCGACGGTGGTAGTGCTGACCGCGAGTGACCCCGGGAACCGTCGTGGAGAACGACGTCTGTCCTTGGCCGCCCTGGGAGCGCACGATCTCGAAGAACGATCCCCGATCATCCGCGTGACGGCCGAGATGGATGGGTGTGAGCCGTCCGAATGCGGCAGCACGGAAGGTGTTGAACAGGTCTCGCGTGAACGTGTCGGAGAGGTCAGGGATCTGGCCGCCCCTGGCATAGGTGTCGGCGAGAGACGCGAGTCGCGCCAGCACATCCGACACCGTCGCGCGCACGCCACCCGAGCCGGCATCGGCGCTGAGTCCGAGAAGGATATCCGCGGCATTCTGCGCATGAAGCAGGGTCAGTTCGCGGTCCTGGTCGATGCTCGGCTGCTCCCCCATGGCGAGCTGGTGGCTGAAGGTCGCCACGACCGAGTTGTAGAACGGACGACCGTGCTCTCCGAAGAGGTTGGGCAGTCGTTCGTCGACGAAACGCGCACCGACGGTCTCGCTCGCTTCCCGAAGGATCTCGGCTGCTCGCTGCTTGGCTTGTCCGTAGGTCGTGGCGTTGCCCGCCTGGATCGAGTTCGCGAACACGACCACGGGCGGGGCCGTCTCGGCGAGCTTCAGTGCCTCGGCGAGCTGCTCGGCGAACCGGACGTTCCCGCTGAGAACGTCCTCGTCTGAGGCTCTGTTGACACCCGCGATGTGGATGAGTCGCTCGGTGCCGGAGATCGAGTCCGCTGCCGATTCGACATCGAACGCGTCGCCGACTGCGATCGCGGCAACGTCGATGCCGTGGGAGTGGGCCGCGCAGCGGGTGTGCCAGCCGAGGAATCCCCCCACCCCCGTGATCGCGACCGCGGTCACGCGGCTGCCGTCCGTTCCGGGTCTATCCCGGCTGCGGTCAGTTCGTCGCGAACCTCGGGGATCGTGAGCAGGAGCTCTTCCGTCTCTCGAATGGTCAGTCGCTTGGTGGTGTGGGAGTCGTAGTCCACGTACTCGGTCTGACGCGTGTCACCCTGCTCGACGTAGACGCTGTAGTTCAGGTCGCGCTTGTCGGCCGAGATCTGGAAGTAGTCACCGCGGTCGGTCGCGCGCGAGAGTTCCTCGCGACTGGCGAGGACCTCTGAGACCTTTTCCGCATGACGCGTGCCGATCACATCGATGCGCGGCGACACCTGGAAGAGGTTCGACACGGCGATCGCGAGATCGCCGATCGTGCAGGCGGGGGCTTTGCGGATGAACAGATCGCCCTGACCAGCGTTCTGGAACGCGAACTCGACGAGATCGACCGAGTCGGCCAGCGACATCATGAAACGGGTCATGTCACGGTTCGTGACCGTCAGCGGGGTGCCCGACTTCAGCTGGCGGATGAAGAGAGGGATCACGGAACCGCGGGAGTACATCACATTGCCGTACCGCACACACGACACGATGGTCTCGGCGTTCGGATTGTTCAGACCGTGCGACTGGGCGATCTTCTCCATCATCGCCTTGCTCATCCCCATCGCGTTCACCGGATACACGGCTTTGTCGGTGCTCAGGCACACCACGGAGCGAACGCCGTTGCGCTCGGCGGAACGGACCACGTTCTCACTGCCGACGATGTTGGTCTTGACCGCCTCCATCGGGAAGAACTCGCACGACGGCACCTGCTTGAGGGCGGCAGCGTGGAAGATGTAGTCCACATCCTTGGCAGCACGGTCGACACTGTCGAAATCACGCACATCACCCACGTAGAACCGGGCGCGGGAGTCGTTGAGCTCATGGCGCATGAGGTCCTGCTTGGCCTCGTCGCGGCTGAGGATGCGAATCTCACCGATGTCGCGACCCAGGAGCTTCTTGGCGACGGTGTGTCCGAACGAACCGGTGCCTCCGGTGATGAGAACGCGCTTGCCGTCGTATGTGGTCATTTTCCTGTCTTCCTTTCGGCTGCGTCCGTCAGAATCGTCTCGATTCGCCCGATCGCCGCCTCACGTGTCATCGCGTCGTCATAGAACGCCGACGTTCGTTCGCCCATCCGTCGGCGCTCATCCGGCGATAGGGCGTGAGCCGCTCGAAAAGCGCGCGCGAGGGCTTCCACATCCTCCGGCGGAGAGACGAAACCCAGACCGTTCGCTCCGACCAGCTCCGACAGGTCGCCGGGAACGGTCGTGATCACCGGCAGGCCGAGCGAGATGCTCGCCTGGAACTTGGAAGGGATCGTTCCGTAGAAGATGTCCACATCTTTCAAAGAGACGAGCTGGAAGTCCGACTCGCGATAGACCGAGTGCATCTCGGTTGAGGGCACGCGTCCGCGGAATTCAATGGACTCGACTCCCCGAGCGAGCTGCTTCAGGCGGGCCTCCGCCGATCCGGTCCCCACGACGGTGAGACGGAAACCCGGAAGATCCGCCACGAGCCGGGCGGCTTCGATCGCCGTGTCGAGATCCTGGAAGTCACCGAGGGTGCCGGCGAACATCACGGTCAGCCCCGGTCGCGACTCGATGGATGCGTTCCCGTCGCCCTCGATACGACGGCCCCAGTTGTAGACCAGATGACCGCGATCATCCGGCACACCCCGGGCTTTGAGCTTGGCGAGCATCGTCGGAGCGATCGCGATGGTCGCGGCAGCACGGCGGTACGTCCACCGCAGCCATCCGCTGAGCAGCTTCTCCATGGCCCTGCCGGCTCGCCCGCCGACCATCCCGGACGCTGTGATCGACTCGGGCCACAGGTCTTGCACATGGAGGACGAAAGGAGCACCGCCGAGCAGCCGCCAGATCGACGGTGCGATCGCCGCGGTCATCTGCGTTGCGTAGACGTAGACGACATCCGCCTGCCGCGCCACACCGCTCGCGGACAACGCGGCGAGGGCGTAGCTGACATAGTTCACGATGCGCCCCAGAGGGTTGCGCGAGTGGCTGATCACGATCGGCACACGTCGCACGGTTACCCGGTCATGGACTTCCACAGTGCGCCAGGCCTGGCGATATCCGTCGTACAGTCGGCCGGCCGGGTAGTTGGGGTATGCCGTGAGGACGATGACCGAATGGCCCCGCTCGGTCAGAGAGGCGGCCAGCTCCGCCACGAGATGAGCGTCCTCCGGCAGGTAGTACTGACTGACGACGACGATCTTCACGTGTTCACCGGAAGCGCGTCGTAGTCGGAGCGGAGCATCCCGATCTGCACGAGGTCCACGTATCGGCCACCGCGCCAGGCGTGCTGCCGCAACCGGCCCTCTTCGGCCCAGCCGCATTTGCGAACATAGGCCGCGAGTGAGCGGGAGTTGTCGGCGAGAACAGTCGCGTACAGCTTGTTGAGCCCGGCATCCAGAAAGGCGAAGTCCATGATCGCTCTGATCGCCGCCGGGCCGTAACCCTTGCCCCGAACATCCGCCGGGCCACCCAGCTTGAGACCGGTGAGCGCGATGCGGTTGCGCCAGTCGAGATCCCAGAGCCCGGTCATCCCGATCGGCGTTCCGTCCGTCGTCTCCACGATGAACCGACGCGTGCTGCGATCGGTCAGGGTCGAGGGGTACCAGGCCTGCTGCCCGGCCAAAGAGAGCGGGAAGTCCCAATCCACGACGTTCGATCGCACCTCGGGGTCGTTTGCGAGGGCCTGCAGAAAAGCCAGGTCCTCGGGCTCGATCGCACGCAGCGTCACGCTGGGCGTGGTGTCGGTCATGGTGTCTCCTGTCGGTCTTCTGGAACGGCGAGATCGTCCACGTCTGCTGCGGTCTGACCTTCCACCACCCCGTGCGATCCGAGCACTCGGGCGATGGTTCGGATGAGGATCATGACGTCCACCCGAGGGCTGACCCGTTTCACATAGCGAAGGTCGAGCTCGATGCGCTTCGACCAGGGAGCATCGTTGCGGTACACGACCTGAGCGAGCCCGGTGATCCCTTGGGGAACAGAGAGACGTCCGGCCTGCTCGGGTGTATACCGTGCACCGTGGGCGACGAGCGCCGGTCGCGGACCGATGAAGGCCATGTCGCCGCGCAGGATGTTCACCAACTGCGGCAGCTCATCCAGGCTGGACTTGCGGAGGAACCGGCCGAGCGGAGGAACCAGATTGAGCTCGGTCGGAAAATAGCCTCCCCCGATCGCTTCGGCGTTGGGAACCATGGTGCGAAACTTGATGATCTCGAAGACGCGCCCGTTCTGTCCGAGGCGCGGTTGACGGAACAGCACCGGCCTGCCCATGCGGATGAGAACGCAGACGGCGACGACCAGCATCACGGGGGACGCGATGACGAGGAGCACGGCAGCGAGGAGCCGATCGATTCCCGATCGCACTCGCAGATAGTCCTCGCCGCTCACCATGAGCCCACCGTCGCCCGGAAGGCGGGGAAATACGCCGACGCCAAGAGTTCTTCCGGTGTCGCACCGAGTTCCGCCGCACGACGATCGACGAGACCGCGGTACTCCGCCTCATCGATGACGGCCGAGCCGACGCGGAATGACAGCGCCTCACCGCCGAACGACTCCTTGAAGCGATGAAGACTGTCGCCGGGCGTGACACCGCCACCGAGGTGCACGCGTGTCTTCCCCTCGGCCACAGCGGCGCGGAGAACCTCCCAGATGAGCAGGTTGTTCGCCCCAGCCTGAGCACCCTCGGGGTCCGATCCGGAGAGGTGGTAGTGGAATGCCTCCTCATCGGCCATGATCAGGCACGCGGCCACGACCTCGCCTCCAGGACCGGAGACTGTGCAGACCTTGAGCGCCTCGCCGAGACCGTTGAGGAGTCCGTCGTAATAGTCCTGCGGGAACAAGTAGTCGGGTGCGGCGTCGACGCGGGACATCGTCCACTCATAGAGCCGGCGGAATGGTGACCCCGCCGCGACGTCATCGGCGGTCGCCGTTCGGAAAGAAGCCGTGAGCCCAGCGGAGGCGGCCTTGCGGATCGCCGTTCTGGCGCGGCCACGCAGCGCCGCCCACACCTCGTCCTCGCTGCGGGTGGCAACCAGGATGGTCTCGGAGACGGCGCGGACGGACAGCCCGCGCAACCGAGCAGACCGCGCCGCCGACCCTTCATCGAACGGCGCGAAACGCAGGAAGAGCGAGACGACACCCGAATCCCGCAACAGCTGCTCGGTGGCCGACCACCGTTCGTCGACCTCGGCGTCGCTCAGAGACGGGTCAACGTAGATGCCGGCGTAGCCATAGGGACTGATCGCCTCGAGCTTCTCACTGTTCCGTATGGGCGAAAGGATCACCGGAAGAATCCAGCGGCCATCGGGGTCTGCGACGCACATCCAGCGTTTCGCACCATCGAGTCCGGCCTCACCGTAACCGCGCGAGAAGTACACGCTCGGAAGGGGACCCGGTATGTCATTCGTGACAGAGACCACCCCCGCGACCGTCGGCCGATCAGACACGGACACCAACGAACTCCTCGATCGCCGACGTGACCCGGCCCACCTGGTCGTCTGTGAGAGCCGAACCGCTCGGAAGGGTCAGTCCGGTGCGGAACAGCTGCTCCGCGTTTCCGTTGAGAACGGCCGGCGCTCCGGCGAACACGGGCTGCAGGTGCATGGGCTTCCAGAGAGGACGGCTCTCGATGTTCGCCGCATTCAGGTGGGCGCTGAGGTCTGTCGACGACCAGCCGGCCACATCCGGGTCCACGATCACGGATGCGAGCCAGCAGTTGTCTTCGGCGTCGTCGTCTCCGCCGAAGATGCTGACGCCGGGCACATCAGCGAAGAGGGACCGGTACGAGTCCCGCACCTGTCGCCGTCTGTCCATCATGCTGTCGAGTCTGGTCAGCTGCGCCCGGCCGAGCGCGGCCAGCAGGTTGCTCAGACGGTAGTTGTAGCCGATCTCGGTGTGCTCGTAGTGCATGGCCGGCTGGCGGGCCTGGGTGGACAGGTATCGCACGCGGGCGGCCAGCTCCCCGTCGTCGGTGAGCAGCATCCCCCCTCCTGACGTGGTCATGATCTTGTTGCCGTTGAACGAGATCGCCGACGCGGCGCCGAACGAGCCGGCCGGGCGACCGTGATGCGTGGCGCCCAGGGACTCGGCGGCGTCCGAGAGAACGGGCACCCCGAAGGCGTCCGCGATCGGAAGGATGCGCGAGTAGTCCGCCGACTTGCCCAGCAGGTCGACCGGCACGATCGCCGACACAGTGGTGCCCTGCGCGCGCAACTCGGTCAGCGCCTGCTCGAGCAGCGCCGGATCCATGTTGCCGCTCGCGAGCTCGCTGTCGACGAAATACGGCTGGGCGCCGGTGTAGGCGATCGCATTCGCCGTGGCAGCGAAGGTCAGGGTCGAGGTGAGAACGACATCCCCCGGCTTCACCCCGAGTGTCAGAAGACCCAGGTGCAGCGCGGCCGTACCCGACGCGAGTGCAGCGGCGTGAGCGACGCCCACCCGTTCGGCCACCTCACGCTCGAACGCGTCGACATCGGGACCCAGGGGCGCGATCCAGCCGGAGCGGAACGCGTTCAGCAGGTAGCGCTCCTCCAGCTCGCCGACATCCGGCGACGACATCAGGATGCGGTCGTTCACCGTGCGCCCTCCTTCGGCAGGGTCGGGATGATCGCGGTGTCGGCGCCGTTCGTTCGCAGACGGTGAATCCACACGTCGTGGTCGACCTCATGCGAATTGATCGGTTTGATCCGGGTATGCGAGATCTTCGGGTGACGCGGGCGCACATCGGTCTCGCCGGCACCCACCAGCTCCTCGTGCAGCTTCTCCCCCGGCCGGAGTCCGGTGAATCGGATCTCGATGTCCTTACCGCTGTGCGCGATCATCCGCTTGGCGATGTCGAGGATCGATACGGGCTCGCCCATGTCGAGGATGAGCACCTCGCCCGGCTCGCCGATCCCACCGGCCTGCACCACGAGCTGGCACGCCTCCGGGATGGTCATGAAATAGCGGGTGACCTCGGGATGCGTGACCGTCAGCGGACCGCCGGACTCGATGAGCGCCTGGAATGTCGGCAGCATCGAACCGCGGCTGCCGATCACGTTGCCGAAACGCACCGACAGGTACGGGGATGCGGTGATCTCCGCAGCGGCCGCGGTCAGCTTCTCCGCAACGCGCTTGGAGTGTCCGAGAACGCTCGTCGGATTGGCCGCCTTGTCGGTAGAGATGTTCACGAAGGTGGTGACGCCCGTTTCGGCGGCTGCGTCCAGGACGTTGCGCGTGCCGAGCACATTGGTCTTCCACGCTTCGTCCGGATACTGCTCCAGCATCGGAAGGTGCTTGAGAGCCGCCGCATGGAACACCACGTCGGGCCGCCTGTGCCGGAAGATCTCGATCAGCGCCTCCCGATCGCGGATGTCCGCAAGAACCACATTCGTGGTGTCGAGCAGGCCGTGCCCGTCGATGGTGATCTGCGCCGCCTGCAGGTTGGTCTCGTCATGGTCGAGCATGATCAGCTCGGCCGGTCCGAACTTCAGGATCTGGCGCGACAGCTCCGACCCGATGGATCCGCCCGCGCCGGTGACCAGCACGCGCTTGCCTGTCAGGTAGCTCGCTATCGCCGCCACATCCGTGTCGACCGGCTGACGGCCGATGAGATCCTCGATGCTGATGTCGCGAACATCCGACAGACGCGAATGCCCGGCGTGGATGTCGTCCAGAGTCGGCAGAACCTTGACCTGGAGTCCCGCGTCGGCCGCCGCATCCTGCACCTTGCGGAGGAACGATGCGTCCACTCTCGCGATCGCAACGATGAGCACGGTGGCGCCGGTCGCTTCGGCCACCGTCGTGAGATCGCGGAGGCGGCCCACCACGCGAACGCCGCGCACCTGACGGTTTGCGGCGTCGGGGTCGTCGTCGATCAGACCGATCGGAAGGAACGGCGAGAACGGGTCGGTGATCATCCGCTGCACCAGCTGATGCCCGAGATAGCCGGCACCATAGATGAGGGTCGGTGAGGCGCCGTCGTGCGGCCGCAACTGCGACTCGATGTAGAGCCGTTTGAGATAGCGGGCGCC